>Ga0129333_10007564_pt1 | contig 10246 bp, 10 predicted proteins | sample CPB6_08_DNA_FD_94474 | JGI IMG/M metagenome (GOLD analysis project Ga0129333, IMG submission 94474) | Freshwater to marine salinity gradient microbial communities from Chesapeake Bay, USA - CPBay_Sum_0.6_0.8_DNA | ecosystem: Environmental > Aquatic > Marine > Coastal | place: USA: Chesapeake...
AAACCTTCATAATATTATATTTGCTGCCGGAGGTAAATCATTTATTAGAACAGTACAGTCGATAGGTCGTGGGTTACGACTTCATGAAGGTAAAGAGAAACTTTTAATATTAGATATATGTGACGATTTGCACTATGGTAGTAAGCACGGTAGTAAGCGGAAAGAAATTTATAATAAAGAGAAAATAAAATTTGTTGATAAACAAATTAAACTATATTGATTATTCCGTATTTAGTTATACAATACCTTTATGTCGAAAGAAAATTATTACGTAGATCCAGAAGAATTTAAAACATCGCTTAAAGCGTATTATGATTCTGACGTCATGACCGATGACCTTGCTGAGATTATTAAAAAAATAGCTTATGGTCTGAGCTATAATGGTTCCTTTATTAACTATACATATAAGGATGATATGATCGGTGATGCGCTTATTAAAATGTATTCAGCATTAAAAAACAAAAAGTATAGTTTTGATGCTGCTTCAAATCCCTTCTCTTATTTCACTACTATCGCTTTTCACGCTTTTATTAATCGTATTAAAAAGGAAAAAAGACATCACGAGGCCGTTAAGAATTATAGAGAAAAAATGTATGAAGATATCATGACTGATCCGGAATTGAGTAATGGGTTGATTTACGTTAAACCTACTTCAGATTACGATAGTTATGGTGAAGATTCTTAAACCTAAAGTTTGTGTAATTTCGGATTTACATTTAGGTGTTCATACTAATAGTACAGTATGGCACGAAATTGCACTCACTTGGGCTAAATGGCTAGCAAAAGAATTAAATCGCAAAAATATAAAAGACATTATTTTTTGCGGTGACTGGCATCATAATAGAAGTGAAATATCTGTCAATACTCTTCAAGTATCTGCTGATATTTTAGACATATTAAAAGATTTTAATATTGTCGCTATTACTGGTAACCACGACCTATACTACAAACATAGGACTGATGTTAACTCTCTTTCTATATACAAAGGAAGAAGTAATATTAGCATTTTTGATGCTCCTTATACCCTTGAGGCATTCGATCGTACCATAACTCTGTGTCCATGGAATACAAGTCCATCTGATATTCCTAAGAGTGACGTTATATTTGGTCACTTTGAGATTGAAACGTTCAAGATGAATTCCTATAAAGTATGTGAAGAAGGAATCAAAATTAAAGATCTACTCGAAAAAGCTTCATTAATTATATCAGGTCACTTTCATACTAGACATGAAAAAACTTTCGGGTCAGGAACTATTCTATATTGCGGTAATCCCTTTCAAATGGACTTCGGCGATGTAGACAACACGAAGGGATATTATATTTTAGATTTAGATACCTTAGAATATGAGTTTACAGAAAATACAGTATCACCTCTATATAAAAAATTAAACTTAAGTGAGTTAGTTGAGCTAGGTACAATTGATTCTTTTGTAAGGAGTATATTTACAAACAACATTGTAAGACTAAAAATTGATAAGAATATCACTCAAGAAGATACTGATATTTTAACGAATAAACTCAATCAACTTAAACCACTTAATCTAAGCTTAGATTATGATATTAATTTCAATAGACTAGGATCAGAAAGATTAGAAAAAGATTTATCGGGTATTGATATTCCTACAGCTATAGAGGAGTTCGTGAACCTATTAGATATACAAAACAAAAAAGAAGTATTGAGTTATACTTTAGATCTCTATAATAAGTGTATAGTATGAAGACCGTTAACTTTAAACGAATCGCAATTCAGAACTTCCTCTCTGTAGGTGAGGAACCTGTTGTAGTTGAGTTTCGTGAAGGATTACACATTCTAACTGGAAATAATAAAGATAAGCCAGAGAGAAAAAACGCTGTTGGTAAATCTACTGTAGCTGATGCTGTATACTTTTCAATTTTTGGAGAAACACTTCGTGAGATTAAAAAAGATCTTATTATTAATAATATTACAGGGGGTAAGACTCATGTAGAGCTAGACTTTGAGGTAAGTTCATCACGTGGAAATAATTCCTTTAAAGTAGTTAGAACGCTATCGCCTACAAAGGTTTTCGTCTATAAAGACGGTGTAGATAAGACTCGTGATAGTACAGCTAATACTACAAAGTATATTTGTGATGTATTAAGTGCATCGCCTGCTATTTTTCAAAACTGCGTTATTATGACAGTTAATAACGCAGTTCCTTTCATGGCTAAAAATAAAATCGATAAACGTAAATTTATCGAAGATATATTTGGCATGGAAGTCTTTTCGAAAATGATTTCACAGATTCGTTCTGAGTATAACGAGATTAAAAGACAGTACGATGTAGAATATAGCAAGCTAGAAGAGGTTGAGAAAAATTATAAAAGCTATATTGAACAAAAAGAAAAATCTCTAGAACGAAAACAAGAAAAAAAGGAATTGTATGAGAGTCGTTTTAAAAACAATAAAGATGAAATAGATGTACTTAAAGAAAATCTTTCATCAATTAATGTTCCAGACGTAAACAAACTTAACGAAGAGATTAAACTACTTGAAGATAAGTTTTTGCAATGCGATGCAAAAATACATTCCTATCTAGAAGAAAGCGCTACTACTAAAGCAACTATATCTCATAAAAAAGATATCTATATGAAAATAGGTACAGATGGTGATAGTTGCCCGGTTTGCTTGAGACCTATTCTAGAACATGATAAAGATTTTATTGCTAAAGAGAAGGACGTTCTTAAGAGCGATATGTCTTCATTAGCTCAAAATATAAAAACAATTTCTTCAAAAGTAGAAGAAGTAAAGTCTGTTAAAGATAAAATTAGCGCTGCGATATCAGCTAAAAAGCAAGAAGTTGGGGAAATTGCTTTACAGAAACAAAAGATAAACAACATGCGCGATAGAATTTCGCAGCTTGAAGCTTGGCAAGCTGAATTAGTGCAAGACCTGGATTCTTTAAAAGATTCATCCTCTGATTTAGATTATCTAATAGATAATTGTAAGGGTAGAGTTGAAGAACTAAAATTATCTACGCAATCCATATCTAAAAATATTACTAACCTTGACGTAGTTAAATATATAGTTTCTGAAGAAGGTGTAAAGTCGTACATTGTTAATAGGCTTCTAGAGCTTCTGAATGGTAAGCTTCAATATTATCTCAAAAAGCTCGACGCTAACTTTACATGCATCTTTAATGAATTTTTTGAAGAAGAGATTTTAAATGAAAAAAATAAAGTATGCTCTTACTTCAACTTTTCGGGTGCTGAAAGAAAGTCAATAGACCTAGCCTGCCTGTTTACTTTTTCAGATATAAGAAGAATGCAAGGGGGTGTAAGTTATAATATAGCAATGTATGATGAGTTGTTTGATTCTTCTTTTGATGAAAAGGGTATTGAACATATTATTGACATACTACGCGAACGTGTAGATATATTTAACGAGTGTTCGATAGTCATATCTCATAGAAAAGAATCTGTAAAAGCTGTCACTGGTGATGTTATATTCTTAGAAAAGGAAAACGGCATTACGAGGCGCGTTGATTATTCGGAATTTTAAATTATATATAAAATATGTTTGCAAGTCCTTTTGCTAGTCCTTTTCCTCAGCCGTTTACACCAGCTTTTAATACCGTCGCTCAACAACCTAAAGCGCCTGAGCAAATGCAACCTAGGGAACTATCGCTCCCGCGATATGTTAATTATCTTGCAGATTATTCAGGATGTGGTTTTTGGCGTATTTTATGGCCGGAAAATTTAATAAATGCTACAGGGGTAGGATGCTCTACTTCACTAACCGCAATGGTGTTTGATCCAAGATGGTATACAAATGTTAAGTGCGTTAAAGTGCAGAGACAAGCATCGAGTGATCAGCGCGAGTTTATAAAATATCTTAAGAGTATTCAATCACAACACGGATTTAAACTTATTTACGAAGTAGATGACGTAGTATTTAGAGAAGATATTCCCGATTACAATAAATTTAAATTCGCATTTGATAATGATGAAATTAGAAACAATTGCGTTGAAATTATAAATCTTTGCGATGAAGTTACCGTAACATGTGATTATATGCGTAAGCTATATCAGGAAAGAACCGGTAAGAAAGAAATAACAGTAATACCTAATTTCGTTCCATACTCGTGGATGGGTCACCAATATAATAAAAATCGTATTTGGGATAATTACGATAAGAACAAAAAGAAGCCTAGAGTCTTGTATACCGGTTCAGGAGCACATTACGATGTAGATAATAAAAACGGAGGCATCGACGACTTCTCGCATGTAGTAGATTTAGTTAGAAAAACAGTTGATAAGTATCAATGGGTTTTTGTAGGAGCATTTCCACCGCCCCTATTACCCTTAGTGCAAAGTAAAAAGATTGAGTTTCATAACTGGCAATCACTAGCTGATTACCCAGACTTTATTAATAGTCTTAACGCACAAGTCATGATCGCACCTTTATTAGATAATAGCTTTAATAGATCAAAATCTGATATTAAATTTATTGAGGCATGTGTGCTGGGACTTCCATGTCTAGTTCAGGATATGGAAACTTATAAGGATGCGCCAGAGTTCCTTAAGTTTAAGACAGGAGATGATCTGGAGTATAAGCTTGAATCAGTTCTGAAAAACAAAGCTCAATACTACAGAAATACAGAGATGTTTAGGCATATTGGTTCGCAAAGATTTTTAGAATCAAAAGAGAACATTGGCTGCCATCTAGAGGCACTTAACACGCCATATGGTTCTTCTGAGAGAAGATATCTCAAAAGGTGGAATTGATGGCTATTGAAAATTTATCGAGCTAGCTTATAATAAGCTCGATGTATAGAAACGCTATTTATAACGGTCGTAATCAATCTATACGACTATTTACTTGGGATGAGAATGGTAAGCGTGTTTCTTATGATGTAAGTTTCAACCCCTATCTTTATCTAGAAGATCCTAGAGGAGATAAGACATCTATTTTTAATACTAAAGTCAAAAAGAGAGTATTTAATTCTGCATACGATAGAAATAAATTTATTGCAGATTCTGGAATTAAGAGAGTCTTTGAAAATCTTCCAGCAAGTCAACAATACCTAATTGATTGTTTTTGGAGAGAGAACGAAAAGCCGGAGTTTTCGCAGTACCCTCTAAAGACCATGTTTATAGACATCGAGACGTACTCTGTTGACTCGTTTCCTGATATAGATAATCCGAATCATACGGTTAACGTCATAACTTGTTATGATACGTTTACAAAAACGTTCAACACATTTGGTCTAAAGCCCTATACAGTAAGTGCTCCTAATGTAAATTATACTCACTGTAAAAACGAGAGACAGCTTTTTATAAAATTTATTGAATATCTCGAAGAGGACTATCCGGATATCTTAAGTGGGTGGAACTCTGAGTTCTTCGATATTCCTTACATTATTAATAGGTGTGAAAAAATTCTCGGGGTAGAATATGTTAATAGGCTTTCCCCTTTACAAAATATCTATTTCAGATCTATTAAGGGTAAGTTTGGTAGAGAACAAAAGCGATATTACATCGACGGAATATCGTGCCTTGACTACTTAGATATTTATAGACGTTTTTGTCTAACACTTCGTGAATCATATAAACTAGATGCTATTGCTGAATTAGAACTCGGTGAAAATAAAATTGATTACGGTGATATTGATCTTGCTACTCTAGCAGATACAGATTGGCAGAAATTCGTAGACTATAACATTCAAGACGTTAGTCTTCTAGTTAAGATGGAGGAGAAACTACAATACGTGTCTCTATTAAGAATGTTATCGTATGTTGGTCTTACCACTTTGGAAGGTGCCATGGGAACTATTTCAGTAATCAACGGAGCTCTGACAATCAGAGCTAGGTCACGTAATGAAGTTCTATCCACATTCGTTAGATCTAATACGGATGGAAAAAATCCTGGCGCGTATGTAGCAGAACCTAAAAATGGATTTAAGGAAAGTCTTGTATCGTTTGATGCTAACTCACTTTACCCTAATGTGATGATATCATTAAACTTGTCTCCTGAGACAAAAATAGGTAGAGTTGAGAAGACATCCGATAATGAAGTTATTATACAACATGTATCGGGTAAGCAATTTCAACTTACTAAAGATAAGTTTGCGCATTTTGTAAAGCAAGAAGAGCTTGCATTAACAAAAGCAGGTTTTCTATTTACACAGAAAAAGCAAGGAATTATACCAGAGTTTCTTGATTATTACTATAAGCAACGTGTAGTAATTAAGAAAGATTTATATACAGTAAAGACAAAGCTTCAAACATTGAAGAAAGGCACAAAGGAGTATAAGGAAACATATTTTGAATATGAACGCCTTAATACCAAACAGATGGTTATAAAGATTCTAATTAACTCCTGCTATGGTTACATGGGCAACAAGCAAGCGCCTATCGGTGACGATGATATTGCTTCATCTGTAACTTTAACAGGTCAAGCTGTAATTAAACAAGCTGGTAAATTACTACAAGAGTATCTCACTAATAAGTATCAAATTACTGATAAAAATATTTTAGATGATAGCTGGGTTTACTCTGATACAGACTCTTTGTACTTCTCACTAGCCTGTATTAAAGACAAAGTACCAGTTAAAAACGGCGATGAAATTACAGAAGAGTTTTACGCTGAAGTAGAAGAGATTGAAACATATCTCAATACTAATATTACAAAGTGGGCAGTGCGAGATTTAAGAACCAAAGATAGTAGATTCGTATTTAAGCGAGAGTGTATTGCTGATGTAGGTGTCTTCTTACAGAAGAAGCGATACGTTATGCATATACTTGACGATGAAGGTATTAAGACTAACAAGTATAAGTATACGGGAGTTGAAGTTGTACGTACAACTATGCCTAACGCTATCAAGCCTTATGCTAAGAAGATCATCGAGACAATGCTTAGTACGCAGTCATTAAAAGCTACTAATGACCTACTAACAGAAACATACGAAATATTCAAAAGTCTATCTCCTGAAGAAATTGCCTTTGTTATGGGTGTAAAGGGGTATGATAAATATGCATCTAAGTGTAGAGACTTTACTATTCCTAAAGGGATGCCTATTCACGTAAAATCTGCTTATTACCATAATCACATTCTAACTAACGTCGTTAAAGCTAATAAGTTCGAAACTATTACATCAGGAGATAAAATTAGATACCTGTATGTACAGCAGCCTAATAAATTTGGTATTGATAGCATAGGATTTAAATATGAATACCCGCAAGAATTTAAAGACATTTTTAAAATAGACTATGAAAAAATGTTCGATAAAATTCTATTCCAGGCAATAAAAAGATTTTATGATTCGGTAAACTGGCAAGTTAGAAAGCCTGCTGAAAATGTACAAACAGAATTGTTTGATTTATTTGGAATATAAGTTGATATAACATAATAAGTAGATAACTATTGTCATGGAATACCTAGATAGACCAGTATCAGATGAAACGCCTAACGCACACCCCGCTTATTGGCGTGGTAAGTCACGAGGTATTAACGACGTATTAAAGATCGTATCAGATATTATGCTTGGGCTCGATAATGGCACAGGTGTTAATAACCACCCTGGTATAGAATCGATGAGACGTGCTCTTTTAACTTGGAGAGATGAAGTTAATAACTCATTAGACTCTAAGAATAAAAAAGTTGAAAAACAGTAAAAATAAATTAATATAAAGTATGAGTAAAATTAAAACTATTATCGACCATATCGGCCGTACTGTAATAGGTAAGCTTGTTGAAGAAAGCGAAAGCACCCTTACATTGAGCAATCCAGTAATTATTCACGTTACTCCTAATCCACAGAATGGCCAACTTCAGGTTCAATCCTTTCCATATATTTTTATGGAGTTCTTAAGTAAAGAATCTAGAGATAAAAATAATTGGACCTTCAATAAGAAGTCTATTGTTCTATCTGAAGTTCAATTAGATGATAAGATTATCATGCAATATGACAATATCAATACTCCTGCTCCTGCACAGGCTACTCCTCAAGCAGAACCAGAAGTAATTAAGTTGTTTGAAGATTGATATTAACAGTAAAAAATATAACACCTCTACGCCTCGCGGTGTAGAGGTTTTTTTATGAAGCTAACTCAAATTACATCCGACACCAACGCTGTGATTTTATCTTTGTCAGGTCATAGTTGTGCAAAACTTAGAGAAATTGGATTTTGTGAAATGGCAAAAATTAAAAAAATACAAGATGGTAGATTGTTAATTTGTGATATTTGTAATTGTAAAATAGCAATCAGTAGAGAGTTAGCTGAAGGAATAGAGGTAGAAGTTGTTGATTAACTTATAATTTATTATATTATATTGTTATGGATAAAGATGTTAAAAGTGCGTTAGATGAAATTGATGATGTAAATCCTTTCGCTACCTACCTTAGTGATAGTACGCTAAGTCGTGTAGGTGGGTGGGTAGATACTGGTAGCTATGTTCTTAATGCTATTATTTCCGGATCAATTCACGGCGGTATTCCTAAAGGACGTGTTACTATGTTAGCAGGTGAATCAATGACAGGTAAATCTCTCTTTGTGCAAAAGATTCTAGCAAAAGCACAACAAGAAGGTCTTATTCCGGTTATTTTTGATACAGAGAATGCAATTGATCCTGAAGGCGCTTCGCGTCTCGGTCTTGATATCTCGAAGGTAAAATACGTACCTTGTATAAGCATTGAACAAACACGTAATGCTTTATTTAAATTTCTTACTTCTGTTAAGGACAAAAAGCTTGAAGGTAAATTTATCGTCGCAATCGACTCTTTAGGCAACTTGCAATCCGAACTCGAATTAGCACGTATGGGTAAGGATAGTACTTCAGCTGATATGGGTACTAAAGCTCGTGCTATGAAATCGCTAATGCAGACTTGTACTAATCTCGGTGCTGTTACACAGACAACTATTCTTTGTACCAACCACGTCTATGACGATCCAGCTGCTATGTTCCCATCTATCGAAAAACATATGCCTGGTGGTAAAGCCTGTGTTTATCTACCCTCAGTAACTGTACAGCTTGCACGTAAGCCGATGAAATCTGATGACGGTAAAACTACAGACGGTGAATTAGCCGTTGGTCAAAAATCTTATGCAGGTATTATTATTAGAGCTCTTACACGTAAAAATCGGTTTATTAAACAATATCTCGAGGGTGAGATGTACCTATCCTTTGCTAACGGATTGGATAGGTATTATGGCTTGCTGGATCTTGCGGTCGGTCTTGGTGTAGTGGTACAGAACGGATCTACATACGCTCTTGAAGATGGTACTAAGTTAGGTTACTATAAATCATGGCGAAAAGATTCTGAGCTCTGGGAAAAAACTATCTTACCAAAGTTAGAAGAGAGAATTAAGAATGAGTGGTCTTATAGCAACCTTGAAGAAGAAGTTCCTGTAGAGATAGAAGATGAAACTGTATAAAGCTATTGACTTCATTCAGTGGGTATGGAAGTATACCTTTAATATAGATTATTCGAAATCTAAAATAAGACAAGATCTTAAACAAGGAGCAGTTAAGCTTAACGATAGAAAAATAAAGGAAACAGATATATTTGTATTTAACGATGAACAATAAAGTAGTTTTAGCATTTTCAGGAGGTATGGATAGTTCCGTACTACTTTTTATGGCAGCCAATAAAGGCTATAAAGAGATACATACAGTAACATTTGACTATGGTCAGCGTCATCGTAGAGAAATGCAATGCGTTCCTCTACAGCAATGGAACCTTCAAGAGAAATATCCTAGCGTTAAATTTACTAATAAAGTACTTGATGTAAGTTATCTCAAAGATATTTCGCCTACTTCATCATTAACTAATCTTGATATTGATAATCCTGATATAAGTAAAATTGCCGGTGATGCGCAACCTGTTTCATATGTTCCTTTCCGCAATCAAATGTTTATTACGATTTGCTGCGCGTACGCAGAAAGTCTCGGTGCAGAAACGGTTTGGTATGGTGCAGCGCAAGTAGATTCGCTCGCCGGCTACTGGGACGGTTCGCAAGAGTTTGTAGACTCTATAAACAATCTAACTGCTCTTAACAGACAACATAGGATCCTCATTGAGGCCCCATTGCTCTCCTTGTCAAAAGCAGATATCATACGAGAAGGTGTGAAATTAGGAGTTAAATTTGAAGATACTTGGACTTGTTATAGTAATAGAGAAGATGGTCTAGCAGACGCTACTACTCCGTCGAGTAGCTTAAGGCTTCAAGGATTTATTGAAGCTGGATATAAAGATCCCGTTAAGTATCTACAACAAGATAAGCT
>Ga0129333_10007565_pt1 | contig 10246 bp, 3 predicted proteins | sample CPB6_08_DNA_FD_94474 | JGI IMG/M metagenome (GOLD analysis project Ga0129333, IMG submission 94474) | Freshwater to marine salinity gradient microbial communities from Chesapeake Bay, USA - CPBay_Sum_0.6_0.8_DNA | ecosystem: Environmental > Aquatic > Marine > Coastal | place: USA: Chesapeake Bay...
CATTAGAGAAATAAATCGTTAAATAATAGTAAGGAGATAGCAACCTCCTTCCAAAAAAGTTCTGTTTTTACAAAAAACAGGAGCTAAAATGTCCAATTTACCCGTTGATAGAGACAAAGATTATATGTATCAGATGTGGGGAACCACTTCTCTTACTTCTGATTACAATAGTTTAGATCAAAAATCAAAAGTGATTCAAGAAATCATGCATGATGATGTCCCCAAAAATCAACATCATTTGAAGGAACAGTCCGAATTACACAAAAAAATTAGAAATTCGGAAGATTATGATGATTGGGAATATGGAACCGAACCTAATTATGGAATTTCTTGGAAATAAGCATAAATAGCAATAAGAAAAAATCTTTGCTAAATGGCAGTCAATCCAATTACAAGAGTATCTAGATCATTTAAAGATATTAGTTTATCTTTTGAACCTCATCCTGTAACTAAAGATTTGCCTATATTGAAAAATGAGCGGGCTATATCCCGCTCAGTAAGAAATATTGTTGAAACTATACCAACCGAAAGATTTTTTAATCCTGATTTTGGTTCTGATATAAGATCTAGTCTTTTTGAAAACATTGATTATGCAATACTAGGAATACTTGAAGAGCAAATTAGAACTTCAATAATTGAAAATGAACCAAGAGTTGATAACGTTAAAGTTATAGTTGATTCAAATTTAGATTCTAATTCATTTGAGATAAGTATTAGTTACGATATTATAGGGCAAGAAGCACCAACACAAGAATTTACGTTTATTTTAGAGGCAACGAGATAAAATGCCTTTTACTCAATTTACAAATTTAGACTTTGACCAAATAAAAACGTCAATAAAGGACTATCTTAGGGCAAATTCAGACTTTACTGATTTTGACTTTGAAGGTTCTAATTTTTCGGTTTTAATTGATACCCTAGCCTACAATACTTATATAAGTGCTTTTAATACCAACTTACTTGCAAATGAGGTATTTTTAGATTCTGCAACTCTAAGAGAAAACGTAGTTTCTCTTGCTAGAAATATTGGTTATGTGCCAAGATCAAGAAAATGTTCTAAAGCAGTAGTGTCCTTTGAAATTCAAACTAATTCAGACACTCCAACTTTAACATTAAAACCCGAATTGGTTTGTGTAGGAACCACTAATGATAGTTCTTACATTTTTTCGATTCCAGAAGAAATTACAGCACCAGTAAAAAATAATAAAGCAACATTTTCCAATGTAACGATATATCAAGGAAGGTACTTGAGAAGTACATTTATCGTGAATATGTCTTTAGATCAAAGATTTATATTACCCAACTCATTCGTAGATACTAGTACAATAAATGTTTATGTAAAAAGTCCTAGTGATGTTGGACTTGGAAAAAGATATTCTTTAGTAGATAATATTATTACAATTAATGAAAACTCCGAGATCTTTTTAATTCAAGAAGTCAAAGACGAAAAGTATGAAATATTATTTGGTGATAACAGATTTGGTAAAAAATTAGAGAACGGATCTGTTGTTACTGTAGATTATATTGTAACAGATGGAAGAGAAGGTAATGGTGCATCTAGTTTTTCGTTTGCAGGATCAATTGTAGATTCCAACGATAATTTTATAGCACCATCAAATACTATTACAATTACTACTGTTGAACCTGCTAAAAATGGTTCAGACATAGAAACAATTGATTCTGTAAAATATTTTGCTCCAAGACTTTATTCTTCACAGTATAGAGCTGTAACAGCAGCAGACTATGAAGCAATTATAAAAACTTTAATATATCCAAATGCAGAAGTAGTTACTGTTATTGGTGGAGAAGAATTAAATCCACCAGAATTTGGTTCTATTACCATATCAATTAAACCAAAAAATGGTTTATACATTTCAGAATTTGACAAAACTAATATATTATCAAAATTAAAAAATTATTCTATTACAGGCATCAATCAAAAAATAGTTGATATTAGAGTACTATACGTTGAATTAGATTCATCAATTTACTATAATTCTTCAAGATCTCAAGGACCAGAAGTTGTAAAAACAAAAGTAATTAATTCTTTGAATAAGTATTCAAATTCATTAGATTTAAATAAATTTGGTGGAAGATTTAAATATAGTAAATTATTGAATGTAATTGATGATTCTGATACTTCAATAACATCAAATATTACAAAAATTACAATTAGAAGAAACTTGAATGTTTTATTAAATCAATTTGCAGAATATGAACTTTGTTATGGCAATAAATTTCATGTTAGAAAAGAAGGTGCTAATATAAAATCTACAGGATTTAAAATTTCTACCGAAAATGAATACTTATACTTTACAGATGTTCCAGATGACGATTTAAGATCTGGAACTTTAACTGTAATTAGATTATCATCTAATCCAGCATCAGCACCAACTATTGTATCTAAATCTGCAGGTAGAGTTGATTATGAAACTGGTGAAATAAGACTTAATAATATAAAAATTACCGAAACACAACTTCCTAATGGTGTTGTGGAAATTCAAGCTTATCCAGAATCAAATGATGTCATTGCTCTTAAAGATCTTTATCTTTCTTTAGATCTTACAAAAAGTAAAATAAATATGGTTAGAGATGTCATATCTTCTGGCGAAAATTCATCAGGAATTCTATTTTCCACTAATGAATATTATAGATCAAGTTATTCAAATGGTAATCTAATAAGAGAGTTATGATACAGACAGGGTTTGAAAATAAAGTAAAAATTCAGGAAATAATTGATAATCAAGTTCCAGAATTTATATTAGAAGAAAGTCCAAAATTTGTTGATTTTCTTAGACAGTATTATATTTCTCAAGAACATCAAAGTGGAAATATTAATATTTCTGATAATATAGATGAGTATTTAAAATTAGATAACCTAACGCCAGATGTAATAAAAGGATCTACTACATTAACAGAAGATTTATCAGTAGATAATACTGTAATTAGTGTCGAGAGCACTAAAGGATTTCCAAATTCTTACGGATTGATAGAAATTGATAATGAAATTATTACATATAAAGAAAAAACAAATACAACTTTTAATGGGTGTATAAGAGGATTTAGTGGAATTAGACAATATGCTTCAGAATTAGTTTTTAATTCTACTCAAGCAAGTCGGCACTTAGATGGGACTGAAGTAACTAATCTAAGTGTTTTGTTTTTACAAGAATTTTACAAAAAAATTAAATATACAATATTACCAGAGTTAGAAACATCTTCTTTAGTTGAAGATTTAAATGTAAATAATTTCCTTAAAAATACAAAATCACTATACCAAACAAAAGGAACTAAAGAATCATTTAGAATTCTTTTTAACGCGCTATATGGGACTAAACCAAAGATAATTGATTTAGAAACATTATTGGTAAAACCCTCTGATGCAGAATATATAAAAAGAAAAGAATTATTATTTGAAAATTTAAGTCTAGATAAAGATCCTACTCTTTTAATTGGACAAAAAGTTACAAAAAATGATGATCTATCAACATTTGGTGCTATTTCTGAGATTGAAACTTTTTCCAGACAAAATAAAATTTACTACAAATTTTTAATTTTTCTGGGATATGATGAAAGTAATATAGAAAACTCGGGTGAATTTATTCCAACTCCTTCAAGTAGATTAGTTGATAGTATACTTGCTTCTGACCAATTAGATACTATTACATTAGATTCTACTATTAATTTCCCTAAATCTGGAAGTGTATTTTTTAATGAAACGGAAATTTTTTATATCGATAAAAGTATCAATCAACTTTTTGGATGCTACACCAAGGGAAAATCTTTTATAGACATTGATATCCCAAAAACTTCCGATATTGTATCAAATTCAACTTATTTTGGATATGAAAATGGAATAACAAGTGATGAATATAAAGTTAATCTTCGTCTTTTAAATGTAATTTCCGGAATATCTGCACTTGATAATGATCAAGCAAAAAATTATATATTTGACGATGGTGAAAATATTTTTGTAAAGAATTTAGGAGTTATCCTTGAAGGAAATAAATCTAAAATTATATCCGATAGTTTAATTTACAATACTAGTTGTAGATACCAATTAGATCAATTTTTCACAGAGTCAAACTATGCATTAACCTTGAGTGATATTGATCCATCTTCTTTAAAAGTTGGTGATCGGGTGGAATTTCTAGAAAGAAACACCGAAGTTAAAGTAGATTCTTTAAGCAATGTTTTAATAACTTCTATTGACACAAGTAATGGTGAGATTAGATTTGAATCTAATCTGTCTAGTCTCAATAATTTAAAGAAATATGATATTAGGAGAAAAATTAAAACGGCTTCAAGTTCTATAGTGCCTCTGAAGTACAAAAATATTACTTCGGATATATCTAATTTGTATGATGAGAATGGATCTAATGTTTACATAACTTCTAATTCTTTACCATCTTATCAAATAGATGCAAATATATTTTCTTATAGTCCATCATCTTTGTCTGATTATGATGATATAGAACAAAAATATAGTTCTATATTATTTGATCAAGAGTTGTCTATAATTAGTGGGGACAGGGTTTATTATGATTATAATGGATCTCCAATACCAGGATTGACTAGAGGATATTATTATGTGATAGTATCGGAAGATTATAAAAAAGTTAAATTATTTAGTTCTAGATCTTTTATATCAATAAACAAATTTGTTTATCTTGGATCATCTTCTAGTGGATCTACTATACAAGGAATTCATTCATTTACATTATTGTCCCAGTATACTGAAGATAAAAAAATATATCCCCAAAAACTTTTTAAAAAAATTGATTTAAGAAAAGATCCCTTAAAAGAAATTGGATCTGATATTGGCACAGAAACTGTAGGTATTCTTGCAAATGGTGTAGAAATTCTTAGTTATAAATCAAAAGATAAAGTTTATTATGGACCTTTAAAATCTATAGATGTTATAAATTCTGGGGAAGACTACGATGTAATCAATCCACCAATATTACAATTATCAAGTGGAACTGCAAAAATACAACCAATTATTACTGGAACATTACAAAAAATTATTATAGATCCTCAAGAATTTAATATTGAAAGACCTTTAAAAATTGAAGTTACTGGGGGGAATTCAAAAAATGTATCCGTTATTCCAATAATTAGGAAAAAATCAAGAGAGGTATTTTTTGATGCTAGAATACTTGAAGAGGGTGGTGGACTAAGCATTACATCAGAAACTATAACATTTTTAACCGACCATAATTTTGTAGCTGGCCAAAAAGTAATTTATGATATTAATAATATAAACAATCAAAGAATAGGATTAGGAACTTATTTGGGTTCTAATTTAAGTCAGAATGTTTATCTTGGAAATAATACTCCTTTTTATGTAGATGTAATCAATACTAAAACTGTTAAACTTTATAAAACAATAGACGACTACAGATCAGGTATTAATACTGTTGGATTTACAACTGTTGGAAATTTTGGAATTCATAAATTTAAAACTGACCCTAAAAATGTAATAGATTCTGTTAAAATAATAAATCCTGGAACTGGATTTGAAAATAGAAAATTAATAGTAAATTCGTCTGGAATATCAACTTATTTTAATACTATAAATTTTGATAATCATGGATTTTCTAGCGGAGAATTAATTTCTTATGATTATCAAACTGCACCAATTTCGGGTCTTTCAACATCTAATCAATATTATGTTTTAAAAGTAAATGATAACTCCTTCAGATTGTGCAATGCTGGAGTTGCAGGAACAGATAATAGTAATTATTTGAGAGGTAAATATGAAAAGTTAAAAACTGTTGGAAGTGGTTATCAATATTTTAGCTATCCAGAAATAAAAGTATCGATAAATTATGTTTCAGAATCCCAATCAATAAAAGAAATAAAAGCAACCCCAGTTGTAAAAGGATCTATCACAGGAGTTTATCTGTATGAATCTGGTTCAAATTATGGTTCAACAACGGTTAATCTTGAAAATAGTCCAGATGTAAAGATTTTAAATGGAAACTTTGCTCAACTAACACCAGTAATATCTAATGGAAGAATAGTAAATGTTATTATAACTTATGCTGGCACCAACTATTATTCTGTTCCAAATTTAATTATTGATACTAAATCTGGAGTTGGTGCAGAAATAAGGTGTGAAATAAGCAATGGTAGAATATCAAATGTAATTGTTATATCTGAAGGATATGGATATGATTTTGCAGATACATCAATACGTATAGTTTCTTCTGGAAAAAATGCTGCATTTTGGGTGAAAATTAGAGAATTAACATTAAATAATTCTTTCAGATATGGCACTCAATACACAAATTATCGTGATCCATCTGTAGAGTTACTTTACAAAAATAAACAGAATGAATTGCAATACGTTGTAACAGGATACTCTGAAAAATTAAACTCATTATTTAACGAATCATCATCAAAACACTCCCCAATTATTGGTTGGGCTTATGATGGAAACCCAATTTATGGACCTCATGGATACTCGGATCCAACAAATACCGGATCCAGTATAAAACTTTTAAAATCTGGATATTCATTAACTACTGTAACAAATAGACCAAGTGGCAGTAACTTTAAGTCTGGATATTTTGTAGATGATTACACATTTACAAACTCCGGCGATTTAGATGAGCATAATGGTAGATTTTGTAAAACACCAGAATACCCAAATGGTGTTTATGCATATTTTGCTACTGCAGATATTAATCCAGATAGTAATTATATTGGTGTATTTCCATATTTTATTGGTAATACATATCGATCTAATGTAATAGAAGAAAATAATCAATTAAGTTTTAATCAGTATTATGATTTTAAAAATTCAAAATTACTTAGAAATACTTTACCATATAAATCTTCAGATTTATATGCAAGGTATGATTTTTTCAACGAATCTTTAGATCAGGTTTGTGAAGTAAGTGGTACATCTTATGGAGACATAGATAATATTTTAATAACAGATAAAGGTAATGATTATAAAGTTAATGACGTAATATATTTTTCAAGTCAAGATAAAACTGGTTATGGACTAAACGCAGTAGTTGACAGAATAGAAGGAAAAGATATATCTTCTATAGAATCTAAAATTAAAAAATTTGAAAATGCTAAATTTTATAGTTTAGGGTCTAATGATTTTTACATTAAATATTCTCCAAATTTTGATATTCCAGAAAATTCGGTAGTAACAATAACAGGATTAAGTACAGAATATGCAAATATTAATGGTATTCGTAAAGTAGAATTTAGTAATTTTACTACAAAATTAAGTGATAATATAGTTTTTAGTTCTGTTGGATTTGTAACTGATATTCAATTATTAAGTTTCCCGAATAGAGTATCAATAGGCAGTTCTATTAAAATTCAAGGTCAATCTTATGATGAGTACTTTAAAATTTTAAATTATTTTGGAGATTTGAATATACTTAAAGTTAAAAAAGTTTCTTCATCTGGATTAAGTACTTCTGGATCATTAGTGACATTTTTATCGGATGTATTGAGTTTTAAAGATAATCCTTCTCCACAAACACAACCTGAAAATTATATTAAGTATTTTAATCCACAGTTAGCAATTGGTATTGGTACATACTCTGGTTCCTTTATAGAAAATACTTTCAACATTGGATCAGTTGCACAAAAAATTTCTATTCCAACTCAAAGCATTTATATACCTAATCATGGATTCAAAACAAATCAAAAAGTTATATTAAAACGTCCAAGTGGAACAGCAGCTATTTTAGTTCAAAACAGTCCTAGTGAAGCAAGTTTTAACTTGCTACAAAATCCAGATACACAAAAAGAACTTTATGTTATTTCTAAATCTAAAGATTTAATAGGAATAGTTACATCAAAAGATTTAATTTCGAGCACAAATGGATTGTATTTTCCAAATTTAATCAATGCAGGATCCTTTAACTATGAATATTCACTAGAAACTACTTTTAATGAGGTCTTGTGTAATGTTAATAGTGGAACTGCTACTGTTTCAATATCAACTTATCACAATTTAACTAAAGATGATGAAGTAGATATAACTTTAATTTCAAATAGATCTGTAGGTATTGGATCTACTTCGGTAAAATTAAAATATAATGATAAAATAAAATCTGTAATATCAAGATCATTATTATTTACTCCAAGTGAGGTAGACATACAGAAAAACACTATAAACATAGTTGATCACGGATTAATAAGTGGTGACTTAGTATATTACATTTCAACCTCTATAATATCTGGTTTAACAACAGATTTTTATTACGTCCATAAGATAGACACGGATAATATTAAACTTTCAGAAACATATATTGATTCTACTTCCAATTCACCCATTTTAATAAATCTTAGTTCTTCAGGTATTGGTACACAAGAATTACATTTAATTCACTCAAATATAAATGTTACTAGAAATAATAATTTAGTATTTGATTTATCTGACCCTTCATTAACTGATTATCAATTAAAAATATATCGTGATAAAGATTTTAAAAAAGAATTATTACATATAATTGATAATCAAAAAAATTATGCTCTAACTGGGTTAGGAACTCCGGGAATTTCTACTGATGCATATTCTACTTTACAGTATTATGATGAAATTCCAGAAGAACTATATTATACCTTGGAAAAAAATAATGATATAATAAAACCTAATTTTGTTGGAAAAGATCTTTCAAAAATAACCTTTGTTAATAGCAAATATACTGGAAAATATAGTATTTTTAATTTAACGGATACAGAATTTAACATATACTTAAATGATGATCCGGAAAAAAATTCTTACTCGAAGAATGAGTGTGATATTTTAAATTATTCTACAAACTCTCTTAGTGCTAGTGGATCTGTTAACAGAATAAGAATACTAGATAAAGGATCAAACTATAAAGATATACCAGTATATCAAAGTACATCTTCAGAAAATGGTTATGGGTTGAATGTAATTCCATCTTCATCTACTATTGGAAAAATTAAAAATATTAATTTAAAAAATAATCTATTTGAGTATCCTTCAGATAATACGTTAAAACCATTAGTTTATACACCTTTTCGTTCTGAAATAAAAGATTCTAATGTTTTAGTGAAAGTTAATGTTTTGTTTGGTGGTAAAAATTATCCATCTGCGCCAGATTTAGTTGTAATTGATAGTGAAACAAAGAGAAAAATTTCTGGTGGATTAGTAATTGCAAAAATGACTGGAACAACAGGAACTTCTGGAGTTGAATCTGTAAATATTGCTATTCCTTATGCGGGATTACCACAAATTCCAGTTGAGGTAAAAAGTATTAATAATTCTAATGGAATTATTATTGATACCATTCTTTCTTCAAGTAGATCTGGTATAATGACTTGTTTATTAAAAACTCCAATTTTAGGTTTTATCAATGATCCTTTCACAGTTGGAGAAGAAGTTTTTGTTGAAGATATTGAAAATGTACCAGGTACTGGTATTGGATTTAATTCACCAGATCATGGATATCAATTTTTGAAAGTAGTTGATTATGATACCAATTCAAATCCAGGTAAAGTAGTATTATCTATTCCAAAATTATATGGAAATCCTGGTGTTGCTGTTACATTCCAAGTTAATAGTATTCCATCCATAGTCAAAAAATCGAATTATCCAATATTTGAAGTAATTCAAGATTATGGTTTATTCTTAATTAATGAAAAGATTTCTATAGTTAAAGATGGGAATATTTTAGAAACAGATTTAATTGTTACCAAATCTGCAAGTAATTATATAAAATTTATAGGAAAATATAAATTATCGATTGGTGATGTAATTAAAGGATCTACGAGTGGGCAACAAGCAACAATTCAAAGTATTTCATTTATAGATTCTTCATTTACAGTTGGTGGTTTTAACGATAGATTTTATGGTTGGAAGAAGGATACTGGACAAACTAGTAATGATCTTCAAATAATTCCAAACAACGATTATTATCAAAATTTATCATATACAATAAAAACTGATAAAACCTGGAATGAAGTTTCACCAATAGTCAATTCAACTTTACATCCAATAGGAACAAAGAACTTTGTAGATACCGAAATAGATTCTGTTGGAATAGTAACGGTAGGTTTAGCAAAAGAATCATACGTAGATATAATTAGAAATTATATTTCACAGTCAAGAATTGATGTTATTAAGAACTTTGACTTAGTTACAGATTATGACGTGTTCAATCAAAGATCTAAGTTTATAAAATTTAAGAATGTTAGGTTGATTAATTATTTTGAATCTAGATCAAATAGAGTTTTACAA
>Ga0129333_10007568_pt1 | contig 10245 bp, 6 predicted proteins | sample CPB6_08_DNA_FD_94474 | JGI IMG/M metagenome (GOLD analysis project Ga0129333, IMG submission 94474) | Freshwater to marine salinity gradient microbial communities from Chesapeake Bay, USA - CPBay_Sum_0.6_0.8_DNA | ecosystem: Environmental > Aquatic > Marine > Coastal | place: USA: Chesapeake Bay...
AATTCGGCTTGGACGGGACGTCCAGGCGCGCTCACGTCCACCAGTTCCTTCACCTTCCCGGGCAGGCGTTGACGCGTAGCCGCCAGCCACAGCGCCCGGAAGTGGGCCTTGAGCAACTCCTCGTTCGCCAGCTCCAGCGTTGGCGCGCTCACCGCACCCGCCACCATCCGCACTGGATCGGCAAAGAAATACTGATCGTGTGGGGATGTAGCCCCGCAGTAACTGAACACCAGCGCGGGCTGGCCGCTACGGCCGGCACGGCCGCTGCGCTGCGCATAGTTCGCCGGCGTGGGCGGCACATTGCGCATGTAGACGGTGTTGAGCGAGGAGATGTCCACGCCCAGCTCCATCGTTGGCGAGCAGTACATCAACCGCAACGCCGCACTCCGGAAGGCGTCTTCCCGCCGCTCCCGCTCGCCTGCATCCACCTGGGCGGTGTGCTCCCGGGCAAACAGCGTTTGCAGGAAGGGTCGCCCTTCTGTGGCGATCAGATTGGCGAGATCGGCATAGAGGCGGCGGAAGTAGGGGTTCACCGGGCCACGGCGACCGCTGCTTTGGCGAGCCTCCATCAGCCTTTTGGCGTAGCGGTCCTGGGGTTCGGCGTCGGGATCCACCAGCGTCCAGCGCAGGGCTGTGCTGTTAAGCCGCCAGCCCTGCATCACTTCGCTGGCCTTACGGCCGAGTCGCACCTCCACCTGTTTCACCAGGCCCCAAGCCGTGAGCATCTCCAGGACGTGCCCCACCACCTCCTGGTAGAGGTCGTCTTTCCACTTGAAGCCTCGGTAGAGGTCTTCCACCGAGCGCCAGCGTTCACGCGCTTTCAGCCAGCGGCCAAATTCGCCCCGTAGAGAGAGGCCCTCCACACCACGGTTTTTCAGCTCCTGAGGCACAGGGCTGGTCACCACGCTGCGTGCCAACTCAGGTTTCTCGTCGCTGCCGATGCTCCACACCTCCTCCAGATCGGCGGCCGCTCGCTTGCGCCGTTCGAACTCTTCCTGCACAAGGGCATCGCAGTCGATCGCCAACCGTTCCCGGAGCTCCTCCAGCAACCGATGGCAGATCAGGAACCGTTCCTCGCTGCTGGCCTGGGCGAGCAGCGGATGGCGCTGGCCCCAGTCCGCCTGGTCTTCTGCACAGTTCACCAGCTCTGCGTAATCCACCTCCAGCAGCCGCAACTGCTCGAGGTTCGGATTGGTGAGTCGCCAGCCGCGGCGCAGGTCAACGATCAGCCGATACTCCAACACCCCACGCAGGGCTCGGCGGTTGCTCTGCTCGACGTTGGGTTTGACGTTCGGGATGGCGATGAAGTCCTCCGCCTCTAGACGCAGGGCCTTCTCTGTTTCCTGGGCCAACGTCTCCAGGCTCAGCTCATTGTCGCCCTGGGCATTGAGGGCTGCCACCAATCCCGCCCGCAGCTGCAACACCCGCACGAAGTCGTTGAAGTGCCCGGCCTGCAACGAGGCGTCCTGGCGGTTGTCGCTGAAGGCCAGCAACTTGCGCGCCTGATCGGGGATTTCTTCCGGCGGGAAGCTCAGCAGTTGCCTCAGCACCGCCAGGCTCAAGGTGGTGGTGGCAGAGCTGCGGCCCTCGGAATTCAGCCCGCAGAGCTTTCGGAACTCGCTGCTGCGCACCCCGTGCTCCACCCCGCAGGATGGGCAGAACCGAAAGCTCCCCTTCAGGAACCAACCCGGCAGACCATCACTGCTGGCCCCGCCGTCGGAGCGGAAGCGGCAGGGCACCGGCGCAAACTCCCGATAGGTGCGCTTGAGCACCAGCTCATCGTTGCGGTCAGGCTCCAGCCAGCCGTCGGGGAAGTTGGCCTTCTCCAGGTCGTCGACGCTGTAGTCGCCGCCGGCATCCGGCATGAAGTAGCCATTCACCACGTCCCGCTCGCGCAGGCTGGATTCATCCGAGAACTCGCGAGGATCCACCTGAACCGGGATCCGGTTGTTCAGATGCGCCCAGACGGGGTGAAACTCCTGCCCACAGCTGCGGCAGAACACCACCGGATACAAGAGCGACTGCCTGCCCGCATTGGGTTGATACTTCTGCGCCTTTAGCGACAGATAACGCTGACCAGGGGCCTGGAGGGTGGCATGCACATCACCGCCGGCCGAGACGAACTGGTGCAGGCGAAAGGCGAAGAAACGGCGGTTCGGGCCCACTTCCACCCGGTAGGCGGCCAGCAGGAATTCCCGCAAGGTGCCAAGGATCTGCTCATCGTCGAGCCCGGTCTGCTCGGCCAAGGTCTTGCTGGCCTGCTGCAAGGTGTGCGGCTTGCAGCGCACCCATTTGCCATTCGCAAGGCCGTCTTCTCTCTCCAGGCCCAGCTCCAGCTCAACCCATCGGGCCAGCGGGTGTTCGCGTAGATCGGTGGCCGTCCAGTTCTGCGTTGCGGCTGGGGAATAGCCGGCCTGCAATGCGCGCTTCAGCTCGTCAGCGCTTGGACGATCGCCGTCTGTGCAGCGCTGCAGTGTCTCGGTGACGATGTGCTCGCTTGGGATCGCCGTGCCAAACAGCTTGCTGGCAACTTCCGCCACGGTGGCGTTGCGTTCCTTGGCGGTGCCTTCCGAGGCCATCGTGGCCGAGGTGCCAATGAAGAGCAGATCGGCGTTGAGCCGTTGGCGCACCCGCCGCACCAACAGCGCAACATCAGCACCCTGGCGACCCCGGTAGGTGTGCAGTTCATCGAGCACCAGGAATTCCAGGCCCTTGGCGTCGCTGATCACCTTCTGATCGAGGGGATCCTGACGGGTGAGGATGTACTCGAGCATCACGTAGTTCGTGAGCAGGATGTCGGGAGGATCGTTCTTGATCTTTTCCCGTTCCTCATCGCTTTCCTGGCCCGTGTAGCGCGCAAAGGTGACTCTGGGGCCATCGGGATAACCAAGGCCCAGATACTTCTGCAACTCCTCCAGCTGGCTGTTACACAGCGCATTCATCGGGTAGATGACAATCGCCCGAATGCGTTTCTGCTGATCCCCCGCCTCGCGAGCTTCCAGCACCCGATTGACGATCGGGATGATGTAACCGAGCGACTTACCGGAACCTGTGCCTGAGGTGACGACAAAGCTGCCGCCTTGGCGCGCAATCTCGATCGCCTCACGCTGGTGACGGTGCAGCTGCAGCTCCTGCCCCGGGCCGCTGTCCTTGCCCCAGCGGAAGATCCGGCTGCACTCGGGGTGCAGCAGCCCCGCCTCGACCAGCTCGCCGATGGCCCCGCCGCTTACGAAGCTAGGGTTGAGCTGGATCAGCGGCGAGGGCCAGTACTCACCCTTGCCGTAGCTCCCATCCACGAACGCCTGCAGATCCGGCGCCTTGATCTGGGTGAAGCTGCGGCTGAACTGCCCGTAGTCCTCGACGACTCGGTCGCGAAAGGAGAAGACGTCCATTATCCCTCTGCAGCCCAGTAGCGGTGGCCCTGCTCCAGAAGCAGCACATCCGGATCACAGATCACCGTACAGCGGATGGCCAGGACAGACGCCGGCGACGCACCGGGAGAGCTAAGTGGCGCCCAGCGCTCAGCCTCTTCCCGTACGACCGCTCCCTCTGTCACCGCAAGGCTGCAAACGAGTCTGTTTTACAGCAGCCCAACGGCGGTGGCAGCCCCGAGACCACCTTCTCAGCCCATGGCTATGCAGTTTCTGCATAGTTTTAAGTGGACCTTTGCGGTGGCCCTGCAGGCGGGCAGTGCTCGATCAATGCCCCAGCCGCCATCACGGGCTTGATCGCACCCAGCGGCGGCGGCGGGCAAGTACCACACTTGCAAGTCTGGTGTGAGCAGGGCTGCACCAGCAGGACGAGCACCCATGACACGCGGCCAGCCGCTGTCAGGAGAAGATCGAGGACACACCCTCCCAAATCAGCGTCCGTAACTTCAGCGCAGCCTGGGGATCCTGCGACAAGCAGGGTCAGGTGCTCTTCAACTGGCACATGATCAAGACACCTCACGCCATTGCCGATTAGGTGGTGGTGCATGAGTTCTGGCAGCTGGTGCGCCAGCACGACTCGGCTGGCCTCAGACTGCAGTCAGGCCGCCATCGAGCCGCATCACCTGGCCGTTGATGAAATTGGAAGCATCAGAAGCAAGGAAGTGGACAAGATCCGCCACTTCATGCGGTTCACCGAAACGCCGGGCTGGAATCCGCGCCTTCATCGGATCGCCCTTGCTCGCCTCACCCCACACCTGTTGCCCCATGGCGGTGAGAATCACGGTGGGGGCAATCGCGTTGGCCTGAATATTATACCTGCCCCACTCAGCGGCCATGGATTGAGTGAGCAGGTTCAGCCCAGCCTTGGAGGCGGAATAAGCGGCATGCCCCTCAAGCGCAAGCACGGATGCAACCGAAGAGATGTTGATGATCTTACCGCGCCCTTGCCTGATCATTGCAGGTGCAAGACGCTGAGCGAGCAGGAAAGGAGCCCGCAGGTTAACAGCCTGTGCCTGCTGCCAATGGTCAAGCGTAGTCGTCAGCAGATCCTCAACACAGACGACTCCCGCGTTATTCACCAGGATATCGACAGTGCCGAACAGCTCCACTGCCACATCAGCGAGATGCTGCACATCAGCAACGCGTTGCAGATCCGCCTGCATGACATGACAGTGGCAGCCATGCTGGAGCAGCCGCAGCCGCGTCGCCTCCAGACCGATCGGATCACGGCCGCTGATCATCAGCCGTGCGCCCGCGCTTGCCAGACAGGCAGCAATCTCCGCCCCCAGCCCGCGCGAGGCCCCGGTGATCAGAACACGCCGACCATCGAGGCTGAAGCGGGAACTGGCGAACGTCATGTCATCAGCAGGCAACATGGCGCATCAGGGAGCAACGCGAATCTCCCAACCGGAGAGCACGGTCGGACGATCGGTGGGGCCACGGGTAATCGTATAGACAAAGCGACTTCCATCAGGACTGATGAAACTGGAGAGCGTCTGGCCGTAGGGATACGCAGCCTTGCCGATGCAATCAGGGCTGACGGTATACCTCGCTCGCATCGTGCCGGCAACGCCGCCGGTACCGCTGAAGCTCAGCTCAACACCACCCTTGCCGTCGTAGACCTCACGGCCACTTTCGGCATAGGGCTTGCCATCGAGAACGCCGATTGAGCTGTAGAGATAGGATCCCTTGAGCGTGGCAACACTGCACTGAGCCGAAGCAGCTGGCCTCTCATCCGCCAAGGCGGGCTTCACCGCAAGCGCCGAAAACGAAGCAAGCACAAGCGGCAATCCTGCAAGCCACAATCCTGTAAGCCAGAAAGGACGCTGTGACATTTGACAGAGGCGCATACATCCTCAGGTTATCGGCAGAAAACATGGCAAATCTGAGGCTGATCCGCAGAATGGATTCACGACCACAGCAACCCATGGGTCACCCCGGCACCAGACAGGCGGTCGCCCAACGTTCAGCCCTGTCGCTGCTGCTGGCCTCAACCCTGCTGGCGGGCAACGCCCGCGCCGGGGAGGCCCACTGCCTGATCCGGCAGAACGGCGCAGTGACTTATGCGGGTCGCTGTCAATTCCGCGCCGAGCCTTCAGGCAGTTTCACCATCAGGCACCCCGATCACACCACAATCCTGCCAGGCATCACCGACCTCTCACTGACGCTGCTGCCGGCAGGCCTCGCCGAGGTGCGGGGGCTCACCACCGCCGCCATCAACTCCCGCTGGGGCACGGCGCGAAGAAGCCGCACCGATCCGGCCTGCTGGACGGGCCAGGATTTCGAGATCTGCGCCTACGGCACGGCTGATCAGCACTGAGGACCCGCGACGGCAACAACGGACAATCAGCGCGCCTCCACCCTGACAGCGCTCGACACCGCACTCAGCACCTGCAGGGCCGGCTGATAGCTGGCGGCCACTTCACAACTCACCAGCCCGGGCGTGCGCGGCACATAGGTGGCGCCGCCGCTGCCGGCGATCAGGCGCCCGTCCTGGCGCCAGCTGAAGCGCTGTGCCGCCACGGGCCAGCCGCTGCTATCGCTGCTGGTGCAGCTCAGGCGCGATCCCACCCGGGGACTGCCGTTGATCCGTGCCGTCAGGATCGGGCCCACGCCCGTACCGACCCGCGCCACCTGCAGCGTGATCGAACTGGTGCTGGGTTCCACGATGTTGGTGAACCAGACACTGCCATCCGCCCCCGTGGCCACGGCACTCGGGAACGAATCGGGACTGGGCACCGTATAGGTGCTGATCCGGCCCCGACCACTCGCGGAAAGCTCCAGCCGGCCGATGGCCGCGCCGCTGGCCGGTGCCGCTGCAGTGGGCGAAGTCCAGGGCGTCTGGTTGAACCAGAGGCTGTTGCCGGGGCCTGGCGTCAGGCTGGTGGCCTGCGCCCCGACGCTGATGTTGCTGACCAGGCCAGCCGGTGTGATCCGGCTGATGCGCTTGTCGATGTTCTGCGTGAACCAGAGGTTGCCATCGGCGGTGGCCGTGATCGCGCCAAGGCTGGGTGTGGATCCATCCTTGGGCTGCGGTGACACGCCCTGGATCAGGATCGTGCTGACGCGACCATCGAGCGTGATCCGCCCGATCCGCCTGGCGGCAGGAATCGTGAACCAGAGGCTGCGCTGCGGACCCGCCGTGATCGCAAAGCCGCAGAAGATGCAGTTCCTGGTCACCGCAATGCTGGTGGCTTCCTTGGCATCAGGTGCCGGGATCGGAAACAGCGTGATCACCCCCGCCGGGGTGATCCGGCCGATGCCATTGGCGGCATCGAGCGTGAACCAGAGATTGCCATCCGGGCCGGCGGCAATGCCGTAGGGCATGGCCTTGGCCAGGGGGAGCGGATAGGTGCGCACCTCACCGCTGGCCGACACCCGGCCAATCACATTGCTGTAGAAACCCGTGAACCAGATCGCGCCGTCGGGGCCGGCCGCCAGCGCGAATAACCCCGCCCCAGACGACTGGCTGGAATCAGTCGGTACCGGATAGGAGCGCACCGTGCCATCGGCGCTGATGGCGCGGATCGTGTTGCTCTGGTTATCCGTGAACCAGAGTCGACCATCCGGCCCGGAGATGATCACATTGCCCGCGTAGCCGGCAGGCCCCTGATCAAAGCTCTGGAACTGCCCCAGCGGTGCGGCGAGCACCGGCGGCATCAGGGCAGCAGCAGCAGCCAGGCTCAGTGCTGCCAGAGGCCGCCAACCCCGGCGGTCGGCCGGACGTTGAGCCTGATTGCGGTGAGCCATGGCCAGGCACGTGCTTGCCGCACCATGGCCATGGCCTGGTGGAGCGTCAACCAGGAATCGGCAGCGCCAGGGGCCGCACCTGGCCCGGCAGGCTTTCGGCCACCAGCGCGGCGATCGCCTCCAGCTCGCTGTTGCCGGTGTAGGGATTGCCCAGCACCGCCTTGAGGTGATGGCGGCCGGCGTACAGCGGCCGCGACAGCATCAGGCGCTGATCGAGCAGGTCCTGGCGGCAGCGAATCGACCAGGCCTCGGCGGCAGCGGGATCGAGGCCCCGGGGCGTGAACGCCAGCAGATGCAACGGCCCGCCGCGCAGCTCCAGATCGAGCGGTTGCAGCAGCTGCCGCAGCTGCTCGCAGCGCTGCACCGCCCCATCCACGACCGCAGCGATGCCGCTCTCCCCCAGCTGGCGCAGGCCCAGCCAGAGCTTCAGGATCTCGGCCGGCCGGGTGCCCTGCAGGCCGCATTCACCGCCGTGGGCATCGGCCCAGCTCGGCTCCATGTAGGGCAGTCCCGTGCCGAAGCAGCTCGCCAGCCGCTGGGGCTCTCGCAGCAGCAGCAGCGAGGAGGTCTTGGTGATGCCCAGCAGCTTCTGGGGGTTCACCGTGAGCGAATCGGCCTGACCCAGATCCGGCACCCGCTCGGCATGATCCGGCGCCAGGGCATACACCGCACCGATCGCGCCATCCACATGCAGCCAGATGCCCTGCGGCCGGCACAGGGCTGCGATCGATGCGATCGGATCGACGGCGCCGCGCACGGTGGTGCCGGCCGTGGCCACCACCGCCAGCACCGGCTGTCCGCCGTGCCGGGCTGCCGCCAGACCATCGGCCAGGCATCCGGCATCGAGGCGACCCTCACCATCCACCGGCACCGGCCGCAGCGCCGAGGGCGGCAGCCCCATCACCGCCAGCGCCTTGGCGATCGACACATGGGCATCGGCGCTGCAGAACACCAGCGCGTCGCTGCGCCCCTGCAGGCCAGCGCTGTGGCGCGCCACCACCAGGGCCATCAGGTTGCTGAGGGTGCCGCCGCTGGCAGCCACACCGCCAGAGCCCGGGCCGAGGCCGAGCCGCTCCGCCAGCCAGGCGGTGAGGCAGCGCTCCAGGCGCGTGAGGCTCGGCGCCAGCTCCTCGGCCAGCAGGTTGTTGTTCAGGCCGGCCACCACCAGATCCGCCACCACCGAAGCCGTGAGCGGTGGTGGATCGAGATGGGCCAGGGCGCCGGGGTTGCAGGGGTTGTAGGCCCCATCCATCACCAGCTGCAGATCCGCCAGCAGTGCTTCGGCGCTGAGGCCATCACGGGCCGGCGCCACCTCCGGCAGCACGCTCAGTCCCGGCAGCGGGCTGCGCTGGGCGCTGCTGGCCCACCAACGGCAGAGCTGCGCACTGGCCTGAACGAGGAAGGACTCCAGGGCCGGGTCCGCCGCCAGGGGATTGGGGAAGGCGGCCAGGCCAGCCTCGGGCTCGTGCTCAGGGGCTGGCAACGATGGACGGCTCACAGGCGCTCCATTCTCCAGCGTGACGGGGCCAGGTCCGCCGCGCAGCGGGTGGCAGGCTGCTGGGATCCCGCTGTTGCGCCGCCAGCCGCGCCCAAGCCTGAACGATGACGCCCGACCGACCCGCTGCGCTTGAGGCCTGGATGGAGCGCCTGCGCCGCCGCGCCGCGGCGGTCGGCGCCGCCGGCGAGATCCCGGTGGCAGCGGTGGTACTCGATGGCCAGGGGCGGGCGATCGGCTGGGGCAGCAACCGGCGCGAACGGGATCAGCAACCCCTTGGCCACGCCGAACTGATGGCGCTGCAGCAGGCCGCACGCCTGCGCCGCGACTGGCGCTTCAACGACTGCACCCTGGTGGTGACGCTGGAACCCTGCCCGATGTGCGCGGGTGCGCTGGTGCAGGCTCGGGTGGGACGGGTCTGCTTCGGCGCCCACGACGCCAAGCGCGGAGCCCTTGGCGGTGTGCTGGATCTCAGTTCGGATCCGAGCGCCCATCACCACATGCAGGTGCTGGGCGGCCTGCAGGCCGAGGCCTGTGGCGCCCAGCTGGAGCAGTGGTTCAGGCGGCGACGGCAGCAACGGCGGGAGCAGCGCTCCGGAACGCCGGCAGCTCCTGCTCGATCAGGTTGAGCAGCAGATCGACGTTCTCCTCGCGGCTGTTGTACCCCATCAGGCCGATGCGCCACACCTTGCCGGCCAAGGCGCCGAGGCCGCCACCCACTTCGATGCCGTGCTTGTTGAGCATGTGCAGGGTGAAGGCCTTGCCGTCCACACCATCAGGAATGCGCACCGTGGTGAGCGTGGGCAGGCGCAGCTCCAGCGGGGCATGCGGCTCCAGGCCCAGACGCTCCAGACCGGCCCAGAGCTTCTCGGCGTTGCGACGATGGCGGGCCCAGACGTTCTCGAGACCTTCCTCGGCGATCAGGCGCAGCGCTTCGCGCATGCCGAAGTTCATGTTGACCGGCGCCGTGTGGTGATAGACACGGTCGCTACCCCAGTACTGATTGAGCAGGCTCACATCCAGATACCAGTTCGGCACCTTGCCGCTACGGGCAGCCAGCTTCTCCTCGGCGCGGGGGCCCATCGTGAACGGGCCCAGGCCGGGCGGGCAGCTCAGCCCCTTCTGACTGCAGCTGTAGGCCAGGTCCACCTTCCACGCATCGAGGTAGAGGGGAACGGCACCAAGGGAGGTAACGGTGTCGAGCAGCAGCAGGCAGTCGTACTGACGGCACAGGTCGCCGATGCCCTCCATCGGCTGGCAGACGCCGGTGGAGGTTTCGGCGTGCACCATCGCCAGGATCCTGGGGCGATGCTCCTTCAGACCCGCTTCGATCTCCTCGAGGCTGAAGGCTTCACCCCAGGGCTTCTCGATCGTGCGCACATCGGCGCGGTAGCGGCCGGCCATGTCCTGCAGACGCAGGCCGAAATAGCCCTTCACCGCCACCAGCACGGTGTCGCCGGGCTCCACCATGTTGGCCAGGGTGGCCTCCATCGCGGCCGAACCGGTGCCGCTCATCGGCAGGGTCAGGCGGTTGTCGGTCTGCCACACGTAGCGCAGCAGCTCCTGCAC
>Ga0129333_10007570_pt1 | contig 10244 bp, 1 predicted proteins | sample CPB6_08_DNA_FD_94474 | JGI IMG/M metagenome (GOLD analysis project Ga0129333, IMG submission 94474) | Freshwater to marine salinity gradient microbial communities from Chesapeake Bay, USA - CPBay_Sum_0.6_0.8_DNA | ecosystem: Environmental > Aquatic > Marine > Coastal | place: USA: Chesapeake Bay...
ATTACGTGAACCACTCATCATCCAAGATCCATAGGTACCATTGTTGGGGTAGATATGAGCACTATTTTGACCAGAATAAAGACCATGGAATCCAGGTAAATGAACCCAACTATTAAATTGACCATAGTTACTACCACCTTGTTGAAGTTCAAAACCGTTTGCTAAACGTAATGTTGTAAATACAGATGTAGGAGAGTTAGCTGTAAAGTTTAAATAGGACCCATCCCAATACATTCCCCTTCTACCATTCCAGTCATTATTTGATGGTAATGACCAAAATCCATTATTTTCACCAGCAACATAAGCACCATCTATCAACATACCCATTTGACCAGCATTTGGAAGACCATTTCCAAATACTATCTCACCGCCACTAACAGCATATCCACCCCATCTTGAACCAGGCATATTTACACCATACCATCCACCACCAATAGGAAGAGTGTAATTCGTATAATTTCCGGTATGAATCATCTCTACCCAACTTCTTAAGTTAGGCCATGCACTTCTCCAGAAGAATCTATTATCAGCTTCTCCAGCGCATGCCATCTGGAAACCGTATCCTTGAGAACTATTTTGATGATTATAATGAAGTCCCTGTATTCCTACGTAGTGAGATGAACCTCCTGGAGCATTTGAAGGATTACTCCAAGTATCAATAAAACCAGATCCCCAATTTGAAAATATACCATTAAAGTCTATCTGACCCCAACCCATTGTACCGTTTTGATATGCAGTTCCCTGACTTTGTCTAGTACTAAATGGAGAATTAATGCTAAGATAGTTTATAGCATTTCTAGTCATAGTCCCAGCTGTAAATCTATATAAACTAGATTCACCGTTAGGGTCTACGTAATAACTAGTATCGTTTGCGTCATAATACCTAACGGCATATAAGTCTCCACCACCATTATTATAATCCCATGCTGTAACCTTATAACCACCACTAATCCAAAGATGGGTGTTCATGTAAAAGTTAAGGTTAGAATATATATGTGCCCAACTACCATTTGCAGGACCAAATTGTATATGTCCACTACTTGTAGTTAAACGCATTCCCCAATCACTATTTCCAGATATTGTACCGCCATTAGTAGATGTACCAAATGCTATTGAGTTCATTACGGAAGTACTTGCAAAGTTCCCGTAATATGCGGTATCATCTGTATCATAAAATATTGGAGCTCTAAAAGAACCAGCTACAGTATTGTTACCACTCATATCTAATACCCATCTATCTGCAGCTGCAGACCATCCTCCAATACGCAGCACATTATCCTGATCTAAACCAAAGTTTACAGCATATTGCCCACTTCTATGAAAAGACATAAATGCGGACTGGTTGTTGTCATTATAGACTTGGAGTCTAGCACCGCTCAAAGATCCAGAATAAGCACCAAGGTTCGTGCGATAATATATAATACCATCTACTGTATCTCCACCTCTTGCTATTGCATATGAACTGTAGTTACCACTATGTAAAATTGTTCTAAAAGTACCATTATCATAAAAAGTACCATTACCATATATATAGTAAGTTCCTCCTACAACTGATCCAATATATGTTCCATAACTACCATTATAACCAAACGCATCAGTCATTGACGCATTGCTAATCATAGTACCACTAGATATAGCTGTGGTTATTTTACCAGCTATATTAACTGATGTTCCTGAATCAGCAAAATTTGCATAGTATGCTGTATTGTCAGAATCATAAAATATCGGAGCACGGAATGAATATGGAGAATATGTATATCCACCATTAGAACTACCATATACATATAATACCCCTACTGATCCTCCAACACTTGTTATTCTAAAACCTGTTCCTTCATATGCATTTAACTCTTCCCAATCGTCTCCAGCGTTCCATAGATAGTGGTTATTATCTCCATTAGTTCTTAGATAAAGTTTATTATCATTAAGTCCATAGGAACCGGTCATATTTATACCACCTGATACTGGAACAAATGAACCACTTATATATGATGTATAGTTACTACTATCTAATACTGTTCTCCAAGACTGCCATGTACCACTATTCTTACCGCGAATAGCTATTTGTCCTGTTCTATAATCACCATATATCTGATGTTGCCAAGATGAACTATATGCTTGTGAATATAATGCTCCATCAGTTTGACCAAAGAGTGATATATTAGCTGAAACATATGAAATACCATTACTATTAATACTATCAGCAGCTGTACCAGAATTTGACCCTGTATTTACAAAACTCCATCCATCTATTTGGTTGACAGTTACGCTAATAGATGTTGTACCAGATCCTGATACATCACCTGAAAGTGTAATCGTTTGGTTACCAGTAATATAACCTTGAGATGTTACCCAAGATTGAGTAGCAACCAGACTGCTTGTTCCCATATAAATATTACCTGAAGCAATAATATTACCATTGTCTGCTCCAAGCCATACTCTAACAGTACCTCCACCAACAACATATAATCCCCAACTACTCGCACCTGAAATCATTCCTCCTTGGTTTGTATGCGTATATCCAATACCATACATTGTATTTAATGATGTTGATGTAGGATAATAACTACCACCAATAGAATAAATAGCTCCGGTTGTAGATGCTGTTTCAGACGAAGCATAGTTACCACTTAACCAACCTACACCAGCAACATTTCTTACAAGTTGACTATTAGTCCAAACAAGTCCACCTTGTTGATATAAATATATATTAACTCCATCAAGTTCAAGATTTGTATATGCACTGGTATTTCTATTATAAGCAATCACATATCCGTTTCCTGAAGAAATTCCAACTTCAACTGCAACTCCTGTATATGCTGTTCCTGTATACCAGCCTCCAAATCTACCTTGACCTCCACTAGATGTAATATCATTAGCGGCTTGTAAAGAATAGATATTAGACATTCCAGCAAAATTTCCATAATAAGTGGTATTATCACTATCATAGAATATAGGTGCACGCATGTCTGTAGATGCACGCACAGAAGCATTAAACTGATGCACTCCTTGAGCATCATTAAATACTGTTGCAGATGTAGTTTTAACTATATTAGTATAATATGCTGAGTCTGAAAGACCTCTATATGCGTAAGTAGTTCCTGATTGTTTAGTACCATCACCTCTTACAAGTGTAATCATACCATCTGCTGTAGACCAACCACCATAAGATGCGTTATTATTACCCCCTATATGAAATGTTGGATGAGGATTATTAGATGCATCACGTTGATAAAATAAAAATCCATCATTATTATTATACCCATAGTGCCCAGTTGCCCAAGCTTCTCCTATAATATATTCTGTTGATGAACCTCTAAAATATAAAGCTCCGGAACTAACAGAAGCACCACCAGAAAATGTTGAAAAAGTACTAGTAGATGCACCTCTACCTGTTACAGTAGAAAGAGTTTCAGATCCAGCAGTTCCAGTAATATCAATTCCCCATGTTCCACTTGCAACGCCACGAATTACAGTCATTGCAGTAGTAGTAGTAGCTGATCTATGATAATTATCGCCGTTCTTTATTACAAAACGAGTGATACCAGTCTCATCGTTATCTGATGTATTTACATATGCAAAGAAACCATAGTTTCCAGTTATGTGACCACTTGCATCTCTATAAACTAACGTATTAGCTGTAGCAGATGTTGTGGCGTTAGATGTTACAGTAAATGTTGTACTACCAGACTGATTAGCTGTAAAAGATGCTGAACCAGAAAGACCACTACCAGAAACAGCTAGTGTCAATGTACCATTACCAACGGATGCACTAGTAATATAAGAATTACTATCTATTGACCCATCTGCTTTAAGAAACTGAGAAGATGTTCCTCCAGATTTTATAATACTATTTGCTGTAAAACTACCTGCTGCTACTGTATTACCATTTGCAGCATTAACTGTAAATCTGTTTATGTTTACCGAAAAATTAGAACTAACCTCTAATGTTCCAGTAATAGTTCCACCAGATAAAGGAAGATATCCTGCTAATTGAGCTGTTGTAGCAATACCTGTAATAGCTCCAGTCCCACCATTCAATGACGTAACACCAGTATTGTTAATTGTTACTGCTCCTGTAGCTCCAGAAATACTTATTGCTGTTCCTGCTACAATAGATGTCACCCCCGTATTTGTAATTGTAACTGCACCCGTTGCACCAGATACAGAAATACCTGTACCCGCTACGTTAGAAGTTACACCTGTATTAGAAACCACCACCGCTCCTGTTGTAGGAGATACAGAAATACCTGCACCAGATCCTGACACAGAAGATACAGGAACTGATATAGTCCAAGATCTATCTGCTGAAAGATCATAAGCTGTACCATTAATGGTTAAGGTGCGTGTTGTAGGAACAGGTGTATACCCTAACGCAGTGGTCACCATACCAGATGTAATACCTGTGATATAGGCATTTGTATCTACAGATCCATCCGCTTTTAAGAATTGAGATGATGTACCTCCACTCTTAACAAATGAACCCGCGGTGATGGAGTTTCCAACTGTCGCTAGGTTAAGTACGTTTAATTGTTCTATTCTGAATGACATATGTTACATTAAGCGTTTGAATGTGAATGTGTACGTAGATGCTCCTGAGTTAGTTCCATTACCTCTTATCTGAAGATATATCTTAGCTGTTGAAGCTCCTAAGTCAGTTCTAGTACGAAGATAAATATATCTATCATTATCTGCATGTCCTGAATGGTGTAATGCAATTTCACTATAGTTAGTGCTATTAGTACTACCAGCATACCAATACATTAAACCAACGTAAGTTTCTGTATATTGACCACCGCTTACTGCAAAGTCATTTAAAGCACATGTTACTAAATAAACACCACTAGTAGACAAGTTTGTTGCACTCACCCCGGTATCTTGCCAAGTAGTAGAAAGCGTTAAACTAGCTGCATATGAGAAGTCACTACTTGTAGATGTAAGATAATCTGTACCTGCAACTGCTGCTACTAAGACACCACTAGAGTTAGTCTTAAGCATTGAGGAGGTTACAGATGTTTGCTGTATAGCTCCTGTCACCTGAAGTTTAGCTAGTCCTGAGTTAGTTGTAGAACCAATTGTAACATCTCCTGTACCCTGAATATTAAACACATCATCAACAGAATGTAATCCCATTGATAATCTATTAGCTGTAGAACCAGAACTTGAATAATAAAAATAAAACTGACCCATGTTTCTACTACCATCAGCTTGACCAACTGCCATCATAATATGGTCACCACTATTCATTCCACTATTAAGAAGTCTTACACCTCTTTGGAATGTACCTGTTCCGCTTGCTATTAAATCAACTAAAGGTAATGATCCTGTATTTGGTCCACTTACAGAAAGAGTTGATAATGGTGAAGTAGTACCAACACCCATTCTAACAGATCCGTTAGTTCCGCTAGAATTTGAATCTATTGTTACAACAGCAGAAGATAAAGATGTTGCTGAAGCACTTCCTGCATTATTTAAAAGAAAATGTATTTTACCACCAGCATTTCCACCTTGCCCAGTATATGCATCTGTTCTTTCAAATACTAAAGCTGATTTTTTATATAAATCATTTCCATTATAAGACTCTGAATATCCAAAATGAATACCACCTATATTTCCTACAGTCAAAGCTGCACCAAAAGAAGCTACTATACCACTTCCATATACATCAAGTTTTTTCTGAGGAGTAGTTAAAGAAATACCTACATTGGTTGCATTATCATACAATACACCAGTTCCTATAGCAGAACTAGATGTCCATCTAGCTACATAATTAGTTGTACCTGTACCTGTTACTGTATTAGCAGGAGCAGGAGCTGTATTAGTAACTGTAATACCACCTGTAGATGCTGAAACAGAAATTCCTGTACCAGCAGTGAGTGATGTTACACCAGTGTTTGTAATAGTGAGCGTACCAGATCCTGTAATTGGAGAACCAGATATACTAATTCCGCTACCTGCTGTAGCTGCTACAGAAGTTACTGTACCTACGCTCCACGTTCTATCAGCAGATAAATCATAAGCAGTTCCATTGATAGTAAGTGTACGAGACGTTGGTACACCACCGAGTCCACTAAGTGTGTAGGTTGGAATATTCAAAGTAGCTCCTACAAATGTAGAAGCTCCACTAGATCCTGTAGTGGTTAAGGTAATAGCATTCTGTTTGTTATTGAATGTAGTCCAATCTGTAGAGGATAAATATCCACTAGCAGCACCTGAAGCTTGCGTAATCCCAACTGTTCCACTTCCTGTAATTGTACCACCAGTAAGAGGACCGCTAAAGGTGATAGATGTGACAGTACCTACAGACCATGTTCTATTAGCAGATAAGTCATAACTAGTACCATTAATTGTTAATGTTGTACTAGTTGGCACACCTCCAAGTCCTGATAAACTATAACTTGGAATATTTAAAGTTGCTCCTACCAGAGTTGCTGAACCAGATGACCCAGTGGTAGTGAGGGTAATAGCATTTTGCTTATTGTTAAACGTATTCCAATCTGTACTAGATAGATAACCGCTAGTTGTAGTGGTAGCTTGTGTAATACCAATTGTACTAGATCCAGTAATTGTTCCTCCTGTAATAGGTCCAGATGTAGCAATACTAGTTACCGTACCCACACTCCAAGAACGATCAGCAGACAAGTCGTACGCTGTACCGTTTATTGTTAGAGTTCTTCCAGTAGGAACACCACCTAATCCCGATAATGTATATTGAGGTATGTTAAGAACTCCTGTACCAGATGTATATGTAGCTGCTCCAGAAGATCCAGTTGTAGTTAAACTAATTGCTAAACGAGCTCTAGTATCAGTGTAATAAAGATTTGTACCTTCAGAGATATTAGTGGTAGTGAGAACAACTGCACCAGTTTGACCGTTTACAGATGTTACAGCATCGGTATTATCTACCTTCTGCCACACTGTACCATCAAACAAAATCCAGTCTCCAACTTGCCATCCAGTATTACCATCAATTGTAGTGTTACCAGCTACATTTACTATATAGAAATATCCAAGTGATCCTACACCTGATGTGATTGTCGGAGTGTTAGTATTTGCATTCCATGTACCCTGGAAAATAAGACCTCCAGAAAGTGCATTTATCTGACCCTGCACCTTACCAAATGCTTGTAAAATACTATCTGTAGAAGCAATCGCTCCACTAGTTACAGAAAGTCCTGTCAACACCTTACCTATAACTGCAGAGTTGGTAAGTGTTACAGAAGCTGATCCAGGACCAGATGCTGTAGCTTCACCAGTAAGAGCAGTGATATAGTTACCCTGAGCTTGATACTGAGGGATATTAAGAACATTAGAAACTAATGTAGCAGCACCAGATGTCCCTGTAGTAGTTAGGGACGTAATTCGATAGTTATACGCAGTGTCCCAGTTAGTCTGAGAAGCATCTGTTGGAAGCGAATATCCAGAAGCAAAATTTAATGCAATTGTACCTGAACTAGTTACAGGAGAGTTAGAAACACTAAATCCTGTAGGTGCTGTTAGACCAACAGATGTAACAGTTCCAACGTTCCAAGTTCTATTTGCTGATAAATTAAAAGATGTACCGTTAATTGTAAGCGTGGTAGATGTAGGAGTGTAACTAGTTGTATCAATTACAAGTAGACCATTACCACCTGATGTTTTAACAAATCCATTAGTGGTATACCCCATCAACTCAATAGTAAGATCACTATTTAAAGTCATGGTGTAGTTACCACCATTTACCTCAAACTTAATTTCACCACCTACGTTATAGTTAGCAAGTGTAACACGGTTGTCAGGAAGATCATAGTATAAAACCCCACTACCTGCTCCCATATTAGCTAAATAAAGAGAAGGAACAGTAGGAGGACTAGCAAATGTTTTTGCACCCCCGATAGTCTGTGTACCAGGTGTAATAAATCCTCTATTAACCTGATCTGCATCTGGGATGTTAAATGTATGTACTGTACCAGCACTTACAATATTAAAGTCAGTACCTGTTGTACCCGTAGCAAATGTCTGATCACTAGAAAGTGCTAATCCATTAATAGTACGTGTACTTGGAACACCTCCTAAACCAGATAGTGTATATGTAGGAATATTGAGTGTTGCACCAACAAAAGTAGATGCACCTGAATTACCAGTAGTGGTAAGTGTTATTGCATTCTGTTTAGCATTAAATGTACTCCAGTCAGTAGATGAAAGCGCACCGCGATTAACTGCAGATGCTGTAGGAACATTTAGAGTGATGACAGGTGTGGTTGTACTATTAGCTACTGAAGAACTCAAATCTGTTCCTGTTGTTCCTAATGTAAGAGCAGCAACACTAGTTACTGTACCAATATAAGAATCATTAGATGTAATTGTAAAATTCGGATAGGTTCCTGTAATTACAGTTGTACCACCTCCAGTAAGAACTACTGTCTGATCAGGTGCTGAGTTGGTAATTACACCTGTTAAGTTATTATAACTAATTCCTACACCAGCTGATAATGCTAGTCTTGCGCGCGCATCCGTGTAATATAAATTAGTACCTTCTACAAGGTTAGTGGTTGTAAATGGCTGTAATGTAACAAATGCACTTAACGTACCAAGATCCTGCTGTGTTAAAACTATTTCTCCTGTAGAAGTATTGTAGGAGATTGCAGTGATAGTATTATTATATGCATTATTCCAGTTAGATTGACTAGCTAGTGTAGGAAGAGCATACCCACCAGCATATGCTAAAGCTAATGTACCAGATGAAGTGATTGGATTACCTGTAATAGCAAATCCAGTAGGCACTGACATATCTACACTTGTCACTGTACCAACTGACCATGTGCGATCTGCTGATAAATCCTGAGAATTACCATTTATAGTAATAGTACGTGTTGTAGGAACTCCCCCAAGTCCTGCAAGCGTATATGTAGGAACATTTAAAACTCCAGTGAGAGTAGTATAAGTTGATGCTCCAGAATTTCCTGTAGTTGTAAGACTAATAGCTTGTCTAGCTCTTGCATCTGTATAATACAAGTTTGTACCCTCAGCTAAGTTAGTTGTGGTGAATGGTTGTAAAGTTACAGTGGTAGTTAATGTCCCAAGATCTTGCTGAGTTAACGTAATATCACCTGTTGAGGTGTTATACGAAATAGCAGTGATCATATTGTTATATGCACTATCCCAATTAAGCTGTGAAGCTGTAGTGGGTAGTGAATAACCAGAAGCAAAGTTTAAGGATATAATACCTGAGCTAGTAATAGGATTTCCAGATACAGAAAATCCTGTAGGAGCTGTAAAATCTACACTTGTAACAGTACCTACACTATAAATTCTATCTGAAGATAGATCTTGTGTAGTTCCATTTATGGTTATAGTCCTAGTTAAAGGAACACCACCAAGTCCAGCTAATGTATAAGTGGGGATGTTTAGTCCATTTCCAATAAGAGTGGAAGGACCGCTGTTTCCTATTACAGTGAGAGTGATAGCACCTTGAGCACCAATATCAGAAAGCACTTCTGCTCCCGTACGGTACTTAACTACTAATCCATCCTGTACTAGGAATTTGTCTGTATCGACGTTAGCATTAGGGGTCGTATTCAGTGTAACGCTACCATCGACAATTAGACCAGATTTGGCAAATATGTCGGTTACAAACTTCATTATTACTGTTCTTTAACAAGTACACGATAATTTCCTATTAGTGATGCTGCTACTGAAGCATCCCAAGCGAACGTAAGATTTACATCGTTCACTCCTACACGCACAACATCACAGAGAACAGTTTCTCCTGTTGACTCCCTGTACACTTCTACCTGTACGTCTAGGTTATTTAAATTATGTGTAACTGTATATGTACCAGCTGCGGTAACGTTAACGGTGGCTTTATACCCACCAGCAAATGTTGCTAAATATGTTGCAAGTTTTAAAGGTGTAACGATAGTGCTATCGTCAGTTCCTGTATTAACTTCTGTCTGTGTTGCAATCTCAGCTATACCCGTACGAGTTTCTGTTGCTGTACGTCCAGCTAATTTAAGAGGAGTAACTGCTGTTAAGTCATCTACACCAGCATTTGTAAGAGCTGTTGTTGCAAGTTTAATTACACCAAGTGTAGTTTCTGTAGCTTGATCACGATTAACTTCTAACGCAATCCAGTCATTTGGGTTGGTAGTAGAAGCACCGTTTATTTCTGCTATAATTACATCCCCTACATTAAAGGTTAATCCGTATGTCGTACCTGCTACAGTGACATACCAGTAGTCACCAGCCATTGTACCACCAGGTGC
>Ga0129333_10007571_pt1 | contig 10244 bp, 16 predicted proteins | sample CPB6_08_DNA_FD_94474 | JGI IMG/M metagenome (GOLD analysis project Ga0129333, IMG submission 94474) | Freshwater to marine salinity gradient microbial communities from Chesapeake Bay, USA - CPBay_Sum_0.6_0.8_DNA | ecosystem: Environmental > Aquatic > Marine > Coastal | place: USA: Chesapeake...
GCATAGCCAAGGTGACGAATCATGCCCACAGCATACCCATAGGGTGAAGTGTGTCAAGGGGTGGGCGGGGTGTTTCCTTTATTTGATTCTTTGTCTTTCAAATATGCAGCAAGCAGCACCATGTAATTTATGACATCCACGCAGGTGTCCTTGAAGGACTCGTCCTTGATATGCATCTTGCCTGCACGAACAAAGGACGATAGGCGGCTCATCTTGTCCGTGAGCCGCACCATGAAGCCCTGTTCGGTCTTGCAGATGCCCATTGCTTCCACACGGGTAAAGTTTGCAAACGGCTCAAGCCCCTCGTTCCCCGCGTAGTCGCGGTTCTTCAGGCTCATCAGGTCACGGGCTTCGGTGCAAATGGTCTTATGGTAATCAAGCAGTTCATCGCGGGTCATGTTGTAACTCCTGTGCTGCCGAATCCGCCGTTGCGAGCGGTCTTCGGTTGTGGGGGATTGGGGATGGAAAGGAATTGGGTGGGTTGGTTACGAACGAGTTCGCCTTGGCAGATGCGATCACCGTCGCATATGGTGACCATGTTGTCGCCTACGGTGTGCATCATGACAAAGAGTTCGTTCGTGTAGTCGGAATCTATCACACCTTCGCCGTTTGTCAAGACCAATCCCTGCTTTAGTGCCAAGCCGCTACGGGCGTGAAGCCGAACAGAGTAGCCTTCTGGAATGTCAAGAATCAGTCCTGTGGGAATAAGAACTCTCCACCCCTTGAAGATGGTGAACTTTCCACCCTCATGGCTTATCCGCATCTCCATGCTGCTGTTGCCGTAGCCAATGATGGGCTTGCCCTCATGAAACCGCGCACACAGGTCAAAGCACGCAGAGCCGTCTGTGGCAAACGACGGGAGCGTGGCACGGGTTCCTGGAATGGTGTACACACCAAGGTTTGGTATGAGAGTTTCTATTGTGCCAAATCCGATTTTGACCATAATGTATCTCCTCTTTCACAATGTAACACAGCCGCGATGCGTGTCAAGCACCTAGTCGTTTTGATTTATTACGAATTGGTATCTGCGTTTTCTTATTTTTAGCCCACTGCGGTATCTTGTGGTGACAGATCCATTCAGGCTACGCTCAAGAATCACGCCTGAAGGCTTGGGCTTGACAGCGTGTACCCTCTCGTTTATGTGAATATCGCGGTGTTCCGTCTGCTTGGGATTCACATCAAACTCATCAAACCTGTATTGGCTTGCAACCAGTTTCATCGGGTGGTCTTGGGGGCAACAATAAATTGACCCTGCATCAGTTCCTCAACAGTGTTTCCAACCGTATAGTCTATGGAATATTTCCACGATCCAACGCGAACATATCCCATGCTTGCAGGATCAACAACAATTCGTATCCCGCCTGTCATGGATCCGCCTGTCTCTCCACTGTTCACATAAATTCCACCGACACCCGCAACCCCTCCTGTGGATCCAAACTCTCCCGTGACCCCTCCGCTTGTCACGCCACTATTGGTAACAGCCAAGTACAGTTTGCTGCTGTCGTAGTTGGGACGAACGTGCATACGCATAGTGTATCCAGTAAGGTCTACAGGATCCCTGTCTTCGGCATAGTACTCCACATGGAAGTTGAATGTGGAGTGCTGCTGCGCGTTAATGTCGTAGTATGCGGATGCCATTACTCTGCCTTATACTTGGAGTCTTGTGTGCGGCGGCGATTGAAGTACTTTACGTCCTCCATGTGCTTTCTCCACCGTTTGGTGCGGACGCTGCCGAATCCGCCCTTTCCCTTGCCTGTTCTGCCTCGGTTTGCCATTACTTCTTCCTCTTCTTGAAGGTCTTGATGTTTTTATTTATAGCATCAGCGGATATCACAGGAACCCTCTGCTGCTGTGCCAGCATTCCCTGTATTTGACCAATCTTTTCCTTGTATGCGGCATGGTTTTTCTGAACCCGCTCTACTTCAGTGGGTGGAAGGTGTCCCTCACGAAGAAGTCGCTCGCAAGCCTCGTACCCTACTTGATAGTCATGAACGTAGTACGCAGTGGATCCCAACTCGTCTAATGCCATCCAATTGTATACATTGTTGTCTATGAACAGGATGTCGTGTTGGGGATACGGAATGCGAGCGGCTTCCTTGGCAAACAGATACCCAGCACGGGGGCGACCGTTCATGCGGAGAAAGCGTGCAATAGCATGGAGAGGCTCTGCTCGGCACGGACGGTAGTCATATGAATCAAGCAGTTTTTGCTGCACTACCGTCCAATCGGAGTTCTTTGAGATTTCGCTCAAGGCAACGCGGAACAGGGAGTAGTAGCACTCCTCTTCCCAACCACCCATCTCTACGCGCTTGTAGTATGCGGCAATTGCCTTGTCCCACTGCTGCGAGTCAAAGTACGACTGTGCGAGGTAGAATTGGTAGCGGGAGTTTGTTGGATCAGTCTTTAGGGCTTCCTCAAGCACAATGGCATCCTTAGAGTACTTCTCTACAGGTGTAACGTTGACATTTCGGTGTCCAAGTGTGCGTGCCTCAAGAGCATAGTCACCATCCAACTTTTCCTGCATGAGTGGCTGCTTGTCACAGTGGGCATACTCATGCAAAACTCCCACATACTTCCACCCAATACCTGTCTTGAAGATTTGGTTGCGCCACCAAATGCAGTTGTCGCGACCGCACTTCAGGGCATAAGCGTCTGCTGTCAGGTTTTTGTTGTATGGATACTTGAAGGTTCCCACTATGCGGTCATCAGCATCAATCATCCACGCATAGTCCCCCTTGCCGTCGCAGAGGGCTAATGCTTCGCTGCGGTTGTGTCCAAAGTTCACCCACGGACGTTCGTGAAGTTCACCAGGAATTCCCTTCTCTTGGAAGAACTTTTTGATGAGATCTTGGGTTCCGTCTGTTGATCCTGTATCAACAATGACCCAATAGTCTATGTGCGGATGGATTGAGTTCAGACACTCATGGATAATATGAGTCTCATTCTTCACGATAATTGATAGGCATACCTTAGACCTTTACTGTCTCCATAATCTGTTGAAATTTTTGTTGAACAATGTTTTCTAAAATTTGAAACTTACACCCATCCTGAATAGGCTCATCCCATCTATTGTGCCAATGCCAAGAAAATGCACCATCAAACAATTCAGAACTTTCATTTCCTTCGAAATTTTTTCTAAATGGCTGAATAGTCCTATTCATTCCCCATTCAGTATTGAACCAAGCACAAGGTAGTGTTAGCCAATTTTTGTTTTTTTTCCATACTTTGTGATAGAGATCTGTTCCCCAACAAGTTGTATTTGGTTGTGCTGGTGTATTTTCTACTTCTGCTAACAAGTCAATAGACAGTTGGCTATTTGCTTTAATTCTCATTATAGCACCATTTTGTCTTATTGTTGGTTCCGAATTTGTTGTTCCAGAAGAACCCCATTGGTACATAAATTCATATGGCAGTATAGGTAAAAAGTCTCTTAGTAACACAACGTCCATGTCAATGTATACACCACCATACTTATGCAAGCATACTAATCTGAATAAATCTCCACCCAAATAACAGCGATAATCGTCAACGATTCCTCGTATTGTGTTTGAATTTTCTAGAGGAGTATTTTTTATTTCTGTATTTAAATCCCATATTTTGTGTTCTATAAATGGCAACATGGGCTTCACATAAGGATTATCACTTAAATCTACATTAGACCATAGTACTATTTTTGTTTTTGACAGATTTTGTGTTGTTATTGCTGATTTGACGGGCAACGCTTGTTTTCTACCGAACTCCTTTGGAACTCTCCAATAAAAATGGAAAGTTGTTTGTTCATTCCACTGTGGTGTTGGTAAATTTTTTGCGTATTCCAAAGATTCAAATACACGTTGAATGGAATCAAACAAGTACAATTCTCTATGTGTGGTTATGTCTATCATTGGTTTCTCTCAAAACTCACAAATCCTGTTCCTGAAAAGTGTCCAAACCGCGTCAAGTCTTTCTTGTGCTGTGTAATTGAATTCCAAAAACTTTTCATTGGTTCATTCAGGTATATGTCGTCCAATAGAAGCACACCAGAAAAACCACCATCAATCAAAAACTTATAGAACTCATTTTCAAACACCCCATCATGATCAGTATCTAAGAAAATGATGTCAGAATTTATCACATAATTTCTCATAGACTCATCGTCTAACAAATTTTTTAATACAAATTCACAACCAATGTGTTCTGATATACCTTTTAATCTTGGGTCTACCAAATCAACTATATCAAATGATTTTACAGTGTTACCAACACCAGACAAAGATAATGCACTGCGTCCAACATTTGTTCCAACATCTGATATAGTAATCCCCGTGAACGATTGGGATATCTTTCTCAGCAGCCGATAGTGATCTACTCCCGCAGGAGAAAGAATATAAGAGTAAGTGATATCTGTATTAAGAAAATCAAAGGTGAATCCAAAATCAATAGAGTTGAGGTCGTTAACGTCAAGAACTATAGATTTGTCACGAATAGTTATTACTTCTTGCATTGTATTAATTCCTGTCATAAGATGACGTTAGATTTAAGCATATTTGAAAGATCAAACTTTCCATCCACAATCTGTTTACACCGATCTACGAAAATGTCAACGTTCTTTGAAGTTCTTGATTCGTACAGATGATAAACTTTGTTTTCTCCATACACAGTACCTATTCCGTATCTTCCATAACATGATAAAGGATCATGCCCTAGAGGATTTGCAGTTTTTGGTCCATTCTCATAGTGTGTAGGAAACCAACAAAATCTAGGAACACCAACATGGTCTGCTATTCTACTAATCTCTTGTGCAACATCGGATCTTCCGTGAATAGATTCAAATGAAGGTTTGTTCATCCTAAAGTATGTTTCTTTGGAGATCATGAAGAAACTAGGAGCACAAAAAATATGATGGCATATCGGAGGCGGGTAATGATTTGATGCCTGTGCTGGTCCGATGAATCCACCAGTGTTCAAACAATATCGCACAGATTCGTCAAATGCTTCCCGTGTGATAGGAACACAATCAATATCACAAAACATAATAAAATCATAATCGCGATTGGATGCCAAGTAAGTCATCCACTGCCCGTGATTGTAATTTTCTAAACTATAGTTGACAGAAAGGTCAAATTCATCATATACTTTTCTATGAGCGTCTAGAAATTTTGGATCTGTGTTTTTCCAAACCAAACTATGAATTTCAATTTTCATCATGATTTCCTTTTATCCTATTTATCCAGTAATCGCAAGTTAGTTTTTTCGGATTCCACTCTTTACAAATTATTTCAGAGTACTTCTCTTCTAACAGTTTTTTGTTTATCTGCGAATAGTCTTCTATCACTAGAATAGGAAGATCAGCGTAAAAGTCTACGTTTATACACTTTTTAACTATAGGAATAACACCCATATACAAACATTCCCAAAATCTATAGGTGTCTATTCCATTACCTCTTGGACACAGCATGAACTTGTGATCAGACAAAGACTTCATGTATCTACGGAAGTTTCCTTTAGACTCTGGTTCTTCTACGGTCGCCCATTCATTGGTGAAAAATAGTTCATACGGTTGCCGTCTTTCTTGTGGATATGTCTCAACACGGTGATTAATGTAAAGCAATTTCCTATCGTTTGAATTTTCTATTGATGATAGAAAATCTTCTTCTCTTGGTGTTTCCAATACATAAGGATTTCCGATTCCGAGAGGAATAGATCTTAAATTTGGATGAGAATAATTCACATTAACTCCCCACCAATTTCTGATGTTGGGTGTATGTAAATTGGAAAAAACATACTCATTTATTTCATAATCAGAATCGTGAGTGATGATATCAACTACCTTATTTGTTTTACTAAGAAGACTAGCCATTAGTGGTAGATTGTCAATCTTACAATACACTAAATCTCCATCGCATATGAAATCTACATTATTTTCGCAGAAAATGTAGTACACAGTCTTGCCATTAATTTGTCTTGGTTCTCCGCGACTAAAAACACAGTCGCATTTTTTGGAAAAATTGTACCCGCACAAATAGTTGTTTTTTTCTACTTTGATGCTATTCATCGTGGATCTCTGGTGTGTACTACAAACTGTTGTTCTTCCGTGTTCTCTCCGTGCTGTACTCCCCATTGTGTTGGATCTGCAAGAGTAACCACATCATGTCGCTTTGTCAATAGGCTCCATACTGATTGGTCGTGGCGGTGATCAACAAAACCGTCTTCAACCCAACCGTCTGCATTAGGAGTATCGGTTATCAAGTGGGGATTGCAGCACAGGTTCAAGTATTCGTCAGCAATTTCCCGTGCTGCGTTCGTCCCCCTGAAACACATAAAACTTGCCATTCTCTGTGGTGTATCCCTGTATTGTGGCTCGTTCATATCCATGTGGAGAAACAGATCACGCTTGGTATACGCTTTCTCTAGATGACCTCCTGCCAAACGGAAAGCGACCACTCCCAACGGATCAGCGGCAACTGCTGCAAACACGGGTTCCATTCTACGAACAAAGTATGATCCCGAGTCAGCATAGAACAAAATGTCATTCTCCCCCATGCCTGAAAGCAATCGTGTAATGAAATGGGCTTTCCACAGCCAATACCCCACACCGCGTTTCTGATCCAATATTTCCTTGTGTTCTGAATAGAACGGCGGATCAATGTCTGCACGACCCATTTGATACACTACATTGAATCCTGCGGCAAGACCACTCTGACTGTTCAGGAGTTGGGATTGCAAGAACTTTCCATCTGCATAGTTAAGAAGTATTTTCACTGCTCGTCCTGTGGAACCAATGATGTGGTAGTCTGCGAACTGTAGATGTAGCCGTGAAGAGAATCATCAATATGGTGCTCCGTCTGCACCTTTGGATACAGACGCAGGAGCCAATCAATGTCCTCTGATGATTGCCCATTAGCCCCATACACGGGCTTGAATTCCTCGCTCTGTGCAATCTCCCGCCGCCACACACACATATGGTAGGGTGGACGCTTGATGTCACCAAGGAATCCGTCCTCATCGCGCCATAATTGACCATGTGGATTTCCGATTCCAAAGTGAACATCCATCGGCTCGCCGTCAATACTGCACCATTGGTTGAATGAGATGCAGTCAACACCGTCATGCGCGTCTATTGCCCCGAGAATCTTCTCCATATAATCCTTGCTCACGGCATCATCGTCGTCCAAGAATGCCACATACTTGCCCCGTGCCATGCCCAACAGGTCATTTCGCTTCTCCGAAATGCTCTTGGAGCGGTTGTCTAGCAGCACAAGAATCTCCACGGCTTTGGGCTGTCCGCTCTCGTTTGCCTGCTTTTGCAGGTGGTCCACCGCTGCCTTCATGGATTCAATCCTCTCTGGAATAGAGAGGATCATAATGCTGAATTTGATATCACTTTGTAAAATTGGCATAATATTTCCTTTTCAATCAATCTTTATAATCCAACAGCCTTCTCTCCAAGGATCATCATAAGAACGAAATCCGACTCCATAATCATCTGTGTATTGGTCTTCTCCTGCTCCCAAAACTTCATGAACGGCTTTTCTTACATCTGAACACCAACCGTAATCGTGTCCAGATAGAATTCCTCCACTTTTTACCTTTGGTAGCCATGCTTTAATATCCTCTACAACACATTCGTACCGATGATCTCCGTCAATAAACACAAAATCTAAAGTGTCGTTCTGATAGGTTTTAGCAATATCAACAGAATAACCACAAATTGGATTTATGATATGCTTCACACGATCTGTATTATCTAAAAATTTCTGATACAGAGTGTTGTTAAGAACATACTTGTCCTGTTGGTGTCCCTCTTCTGTTTCACTTCCCTTCCAAGTATCAACACAATCAAACCTGATGGATTTTCCAGAATTGTTTATTTCTACTGCCATGTAAGCAGACGATTTCCCTTTCCAACAACCTACTTCTACAAAATGAGATCCTGATGGGTAGGAATTGACGATATGAGAATACAGGCGAGGATATGTAAAGTATCCCTCCTCAAACATGGGATCCTGCCAATAGTGTTCAATGCGTTTCACTAAACATCTCCTCCATGTCAAACTTTCGTGCAGCACGGGTTTTGAAGTTCTCGCCGTCCACTCCATACATTTCACGGTTCTCGTTTCGTGCGTGGAGTTCGTCCCACGGCTCACCGCTCCACTGATGCTGAATAATGCACATATCGCACCGCACCAACTTTTTCAGCGCAGCGCATACCTGCGTCTGCTCGTTGTCGCAATACAGCGACTTGTAGGACGGATGGTAGATGTAGCCAAACTTGCGGTAGAGGGGGAACCCCATCACCATAAGGGTCATGAGCATATCCTCCTTCGGACGTAGCCCGTCCCAAAACTTGATTGCCCCGTCAAAGTCAGGGAATGCCTGCCCAAATGCGCCAAAGATGATCTCGTCGTATCCCATCTGCACAGGAACCATGTCATCCGACGCAAGCATAAGAACATCGCCGTCAACCCCCTCCAAGTCCGCGTTGCAAGCCTGGATCTTGGTCTTGGAGTCTCCGTAGAACCACTTGATGTCCGCGTTCTTTGCGCGGGTGGTCAGCCACTCATTCATGGAGTCGTTGTTCATTGTGGGATCGTCCGTGTCCATCGTGAGGATGAATTGGACATCGTGCCGTCCGCTAAGGAACGTCAGGTATCGGCTGAATACTGCCTTGAACTTTTCAGGTCGGTTCCGCGTTGGGAACTTGATCACAAGTCTGCTCATAATGTATCTCCATTGTCACTCGGGTTTCATGTCTCGTTTTGACCGTCCTATATGGTATTTAGGGCAGAGTTCCCACTCCCCCTTCTCCTTGTAGGGGAGAATCTTTATTTTGTTTAGGGGAACCTTCTCTCCAATCTTGTTCTTGTCTACAACCTTGATAAGCCCCCATTCCTCCAAAAGACACGCAATAGTGTTGCGCCGTCCAATGTCCTCGGAGTTGATGGAGGTGGGCAGGTCATCAAGAGCAAACATTTCCTTGAAATGCACAATATAATACTTTCCACGCTTGTGAAGAATGTGGCACGATTGCCACAGTTTCTTCTCTGTTCTTGAGGATACGCCGATACGGGTAAGTGTTTCGCGAACCTTGAGGAAGTCATCAGGCTTTTGCAGCGCGACTTCTAATAAATCATGCACCTCAAGGTCAATGTAGCGTTCATCTTGTTCCATGTTGTGTTCACTCCTGTTAATGCCGAACCCGACACGGAACTATTTAGAAATCTACGCTTTTCCACCCTTGCGAGTTGCCTCCAAAATCTCCTCAATTTCCTCCTCTTTCAAGACAGTTAGGGCTTCCCGTGCCTTGCGGGACGAGATGCCGTAATACTCCACCAATGCCCCTACCCGCTCGTCCTCCTCCCGCTTCAGCCACTTGGAGAACCGCTTTCGGGGTCTGATCGCATGGCGCAGAAAGTCAAAGTGCATTTTTGAATCGGTATGGGAACGGGTGTTCATCTCGTTCACCACGAACAGGGTATCGGGAAAGTAGGACAGGCAGCGGGACACCACGAAAGGCGGATACGACTGCTTTACATAAGTCTCGCTTTGGTCCATCAACCCCTCCTTGCTCACGTTGATGGCATTCAAATAATCACGGAGTTCGTAGGTCACTTGAACTTTACCTCCATCATTAGTTGCACCAAGCAAGCCGTCAGGTTGATCTCTGCGTCTGCCGCGAACGCTGCCTTGTATTGGTAGTCTGCAAGAATAAGGATGGCTTGGGGAACCGATGCCCCCTCCAAGTGCTCATACAGCCCGTCGTAGACCGCACGGTAGATCCGTGTCTGGTCATTGTCAAGGTTCTCCACCACCCACTTTCGGACAGACGAGAAGTCCTTGCCCCGCATTGCCTTCACAAGAGTCTTGATTTGGACATCACCCATGCTCTGTAGGATGCCCACATCAATCTTGCCGTTCACCGCATACCGCTGCAACTCGTTCAGGGTTCGGCGGAAATCGGGGAAGTGCTTGGTGATGAGTTCCGCAACTGCCTTGGGATCGTAGGTGATCCCTTCCTCCTTCAAGATCTCCTCTGCCCTCTTGAAGAACAGAGATGCCAAGTGGGGCTTCTGCTTGGCAGGGATTCTGAAATCAATAGGGGTGCATCGGGAGTGAATGGGTTCAATGATCCTGTTCTTGAAGTTACAGGTGAGGATAAAGCGGCAGTTCTCCGCAAACTCCTCAATGAAACCGCGAAGGGCGGGTTGAGTGGACTGTGCGTTTGAGTAGTCAAACTCGTCCAAGATCACCACCTTCTTCACGCC
>Ga0129333_10007572_pt1 | contig 10244 bp, 11 predicted proteins | sample CPB6_08_DNA_FD_94474 | JGI IMG/M metagenome (GOLD analysis project Ga0129333, IMG submission 94474) | Freshwater to marine salinity gradient microbial communities from Chesapeake Bay, USA - CPBay_Sum_0.6_0.8_DNA | ecosystem: Environmental > Aquatic > Marine > Coastal | place: USA: Chesapeake...
AGCCTTCAGCTCGTTGAGGGCGCCCATGATGGTCGTGGCGGTGAAGCCCGAGAGGTTCTCGAGGCCGAGGGAGATCGACTTGCCGTTGTCGAACTCGAACCAGACGGAGTCGCCAGCCGCGCCAGCGTGCAGGACGAGACCATCGGCGGAGGAGTCGACGTAGTTGCCGACGCCGTCGAGCTCGACGCGGGCGAACTGGATCGTCGCGGAGGAGCGGATGTCCTGAGCGAGACCAATCTCAGCCTTGAAGCCGTTCTGGACGAGCTCCAGACCGACGTTCGACTCGATAGCGACGAACGCGTCCCAAGCCGCAGCGACCACCTCACCGGCGGCGCCGATCTTCAGGGCCTTGCCAGCGTCGGCAACGTTGTCACCGAGCTTCAGGCTGTCGAACTCGACGTCCGCGTCGGTGTGGATGTTCTGGGGCAGGCTCAGAGTGATGCTGCCGTCGGCATCGTCGGCGACGGTGACCTGGTTCGCGGTGCCAGCAACCCAGGCGGAGAGGTCCGCAGAGACCATCGCCTTGCTGCCGTTCGACGCCATCAGGCGGCTCGCGGTCAGGTTGCTGCCGGTGACAACGGCGAAGGTCACCGCGTCGGTGGTCGCAACGGGCTGGCCGATCGCAACGGTGATGGAGGCGCCGGACTCGGAGATCGAGACACCGGTGCCGGCCGTGAGACGGGCATCCATAGCGTCAGCCAGCTGCTGATCGGTGATCTCCACCAGGTTGCCAGAGGCGTCAGCCCAAACGATGTTGGAGCTGAGGTCGAGGGCCTGCAGAGTGTCGGCCGCGAACTTGTCGGACGCGATCCACTTGGTGTCGGCCGCGTTCCAGCGGATGTTCTCACCGGCGTCCTCGCTGGCGAGGTAGAGACCAGCACCGTCGACGAGGGAGCCCGAGGAGATGACGATCTTCGCGTCCTTCACGAGCAGGTTCTGGGTGTCGACCGTGGTGGTGGCGCCCTTGATGAGCAGGTCACCATCGACAGTCAGGTTGCCCGAGAACGTGCCGGTGACGGCCTGCAGGTTGCCATCGACGGAGAGCTTGCTGCCATCGAAGGTGAGCTTCGCCTCGTCCTTCAACGAGCCGTCGGCGTCAACGATGTAGAGGCGCTGGGCGGTGTCACCGTCGATCTTGACAGCGGCAGCCTCAACGGTGCCAGAAGCGTCCACGCCACCATCGACGGAGAGCTTGCTGCCGTCAAACAGCAGCTTCGCCTCATCCTTCATCGAGCCGTCGGCGTCAACGATGTAGAGACGGGTCGCAGTGTCGCCGTCGATCATCATCTTGGCAGCTTCGATCGTGCCAGAAGCGTCAACGCCACCGTCGACGGAGAACTTAGAGCCGTCGAAGGTGAGCTTGTCGTCATCCTTGATCTGGCCCTGACCACCGACCACGTAGAGACGACCGGCGACGTCGCCGTCGATCTTGATCTGGGAGGCCGAGAGGACCGCGCCGTTCACGTCGACGATGCCGGCGAACGTAGCGTTGCCAGTGACGTCGAGCTTGTTCTGCATGTTGACGGCGCCGGCGAAGTCCGCCGAGCTGTCGACATCGAGATCACCCGCGAGCTTCATGCCGGCGGAGCCGGTCAGGGCCTGCGAGAACTGGCCAGCGGCCTGCTCGGTGAACGTCTGAGCGCCGGTGATGCGCTTGATAGCGCCGGCAAAGTGACCGAGGACGTCCTCGAGGTGCTCCGCGGCGCCCGCAGAGGGGACACCGGCGGCCTTAGCGGCGCTCTCGATCGCGACGAGAGAACCAGTAACTGCATCAAGCCTAAGCTGAGTGCGTGCCATTTTGTTTTATCCTGTTGTCTTGAGTTTCCATCCCACTCTGCACCGTGCTTCGTGGGGACTGGGACTGCGACTGGACACGTAGTCCAAAGCGTTGGGGGGGAGAGCGATCGCGTGACGATCCTCTTACGCTGACTGGGACTGCGACAGGACTTTTACTGGGACTGGGCTCACTGCCCGTAGAGCATCCGTTTGAGCTGCTTCATCGCGGCGTCGAATTTCGGGTGATCTGAGACTATGTATTGCTGAGAAAGTTGTAGAGCTTGATTGGAGTTGTCATCAAATGTAAATACGAATTTACCTCCCGATTTTTTTGCGGAGATGATGACCATACCGCTCATAAGAAGAAACGCTGCCAGTGAGATGTCTGAGGTGACGTAAGTCATTTTTGCGATTCCTTGTGCTCTAAATAGCATCGAGCGAGCAAACTTTCAACTATTTTTGCGATCAGTAAGTGTAAGTTGCAAAAAATCTAGATTCCTGAATGTCCCTCAGGCCGGCATTGAGAGTCACGCTGCTGCCAGATAGGACAAAGTCCCCTGCAGAGTCGAGGAGCTGACCGTTCATAAAAAGCATGAGAGTCTCGGGCGGATTCGGAGAATTCAGGAGTGCGACGGTCGCGGTGCCGTTCGCCACGCTCACGGTGACGGGCTCGTTGATCGAGTAGGACTTCACCGTGAGCTGGTAGGTGTAGAGTGCCGACAGCGTGTCGTCGGGCTCTGGCGGATCGGCGAGTGTGACGGTCGCAGATGACAGCGTGTAGTCCGCGAGGCTGCCTGACGTGAGGAGCTGTCCGTTCTTGAAGAACATCAGCGACGACGCCGGCGAGGGCGCAGAGGGGAGAGTGAACGTCACGTTGGTGCCGTCTATCGTGCCGCTCGGCGTCGCGTTCATTTCGACTGCCGTTCCCACGCCCGAGGCACGCGTCCGCACAGACTCCATTCCCGCCTCGAGGGCGTCGATCCTCGCAACAGCCGTATCGAGCGAGCTCGACATCACTGCAGTGCAGTCCTCGACGAATCCCACTCTCGGGCTGATACCCTGCATCATCGAGAAGAGAGTTGTCAGTTGCGACGCGACAGAGCCGCTGAGAGTCGTAAGCGACTGCGAGAGAGTCGTCGCCCCTGACTCGAGGACAGCGAGGCGCGCAGCGAGTGAGCCGCTCGTGACAGCCAGCGACGACTCAAGAGCGGAGATGTCGAGCTCGAGAGCGTTGATCTCTCCCGGGATGGCTGCGAGCTCGGCAGTCAGGTCGCTCGTGTCGACGACGGCATCGATGACGACCTTGCCGTCGCGGCGCTGCGTGAGATTCACGCCCGTCCCAGGAACGAGGGCGAGAGTGCCGTCGGGATAATTGAGGGCGCCCGTCGCGCCGCCCTCGAGCCTCGCGGCGCCGATCATCCTCGCATCGCCAGAGACGATGAGATTCGCCTTCTGCTCGACGACTCCCACGTTCAAGTTGTGCAGCGTGCTCACGCTGCGAATCCTCTTTGTCCGCGGATCTCTGGCCGGAACGAAGATTTCAGTCTCTAGCTGCGGTCTCGAGAGCGCGTTCGTCATTGACGAGTGACCCCACGAGACTAAGTATGGGGTTCGCGTAGTCTATCTCGAAAAACAACGAAGGGGGCGATTGCTCGCCCCCGACTCTCAGTAGCCCTCTTCGAGTCGTCTCATAATGATCTCGTGTTTCTTTCGATACCCTTCCAGCAGCTCGCCTGGAGTGACGCCCACGAGAACGAGAGTCGTGAGAAAGTAGTTGAGAGCGTCGACGTTCTCTTCGAGGAACGCCTCACGATCAAAGTGGGTAATCTCTGTCTGGCGGTGTGGCTTGCTGTTCTTCAGCTCCTGCAGGGCCTCGAACATCTCCTCCACGCCTCGGAGGACCGACTCTCGCAGGACCTGCTGACTCTGTTTCTTGGTGACATCGAGGGGCCAGTGCGGGTAGATTCCCGTCTTCTCGTTGAGAGACCGCATGAAATCTTCCCGCAGAGAGAACATCTCCGTGAGAGCGTCGACGCCCGACATCAGTCTGCCGCCTCGGCTTTCGCGAGGAGATCGTCGATACCCTTCTGGAAACTCTCGTCGAATGCCGCAGTCGTGTTGAGAAACTCTCCGTCGCTCTCGAGACGAAGGGTCCGAAGGTTATCGATGATGTCGGTTCCCGTGAGGATGCCGACCTGGACGAGCTGGGCAATGGCGGAAATTGTCTTGTCTGAGAGCCTGAGGGACATATTTTCTCCTGTTGGTTGTTGATTAGTAATCCCAAGAGTCGACTTGTTTACTTCTGGACCGTCGGACACCACCACGTCGTGCGGCCGTCGCTCGTCGTCTCGTTGATGACAGTCTCACCGTTGGGGTCCGTGCGCCGACCGTAGACGAGGTGAACGTGACCGCCCTCGGCTCCGTCGAATCCCCTGTAGGTGAGGATCGTAGAGCCGCCGCTCTCGTAGGCGGTCCTGATGGTCGACCGGACGGATTCGTAGAGGCGACGTGTCTCGCTGTCGCTGAGGTCGGAGACCCGACGGTGGGGCGAGAGTCCCGCGAGCCACAGGCTGTCGGACTTCAGGTAATTTCCCACTCCCGAGAGGATCGACTGGTCCATCAACGCTTCCGGCAGCGTCGCTCCCGCAGCTTTCCGCAGGGCTGCAGAGAACTCTCCGAGCGTGACGGGCTCGCTGAGCATGTCGGGACCGAGAGACCGCAGCTTGCGTGCGAGGGTCGACCGGTTCGTGAATTTCAGGGTGCCGAAATTTCGCGGATCGTTGAAGTAGATCTCGCCCACAGAGGTGGAGAAACTCACCCGGGCGTGACGGGGCGAGTTCGACCATGACCCCGACATCCCGAGAGTGTTGAAGAGGACGGTGTCAGTGTCCTTGAAAGTCCAGTAGATGAACTTTCCCTTGCAGCCGATGCTCTCGATCTCGAGTGGGAACTTCGTCTCGTAGAGACCCTCCATCGCCCTCTTCATGTATCGACCAGAGATGAGATTCACGCTGAGGAGTCGCTCTCCGGACTTCAGGTGGGAGCTGAGAGAGTCTACGAATCGACGCGTTTCTGGACCTTCCGGCACGGTTCACCTCACTTGACGTAGGAATGAATTACGCATAGTTCTCTAGAAGGTGATTGTGATACTCGGTGAGAGCGTGGTCTTTCGGCTCCACCGACTTCCAGTCGCCGAGGATGAAGATGCGATAGGCGTCAGACGCATACTTGCCGACGCCGTGCAGCTCGCGGACATCGCTCCATCCACCGGCGGCAAACTGCGCCGACATCCTCTTGAGGGTCGACGTCCGCTTCTTCCACATCCCGAGGGGCCGAATGAGATCGGCGAGCTCGTCATCGGGCGCCACGGCAAGCAGATCGGGAGTCGGCCACCGGCGGAAGAGTTCCGCGACGACGGGTTCCATCTGCTTGCGGGTCGTCAGGTTCAGGCAGAGACAGCAAACAAGAATTTTCCAGCCGTCGGGCCAGTATTGTTCCTGTATGAGACCGTAGGCGGGTGGTTTCCACATGAATGGATTCTACCACCCGCCCCGGTTTGTTCAAGCGACCTCTTGGAAAATCTTCTCGATGACGGTTGGGGTCTCGTGCTCCGTGCGAACTGAGAAGGCGCGACCATCGGCGTGAAGTGTCTCATAGATCTCTTGGTCATTCCCACCGGGTCCAGTGCGGTCACCAACGAACCAGACTGTGCGACCCTCGAAGTGACGAAGCGCGTAGGTCTTGTCCCACCCTGTCGGGAAGATGTCGAAACTCGTGGAGCCGCCGAGTTTCACCTGGAGAGTTCCCTGGTAGGCCGACTTGAACCTCCGCGAAATTCTCTCGAGCATTTCGTCGCGCCAGGCGTGCTTGCGATCGAACTCTTCGAACTCGAGTCGCTCGGCATCGGTGGAGTCTCGACCGATGGGCGACCAGTTGACGAGACTCCTGCGGTAGGAGATGAACGTTCCCGTGTAGGGAAGGTCGTGCGCCATCATCGTGTAGCGCTGATACTGGTCAATCTCGAGCAGGAGCTCGTTGTATCTCGCCTTGCCGATGACCGCGCGCATATTCGGGCCCTCATCGAGAAGTTCCCAGCCGAGTCCCGAGAGACGCCAGCGTGCGGTGCCGTTGCAGGGCAGCGCCTCGATGTCGAGGTGGAGGTCCAGCGGGATCTGCTCCTTCAGGTATCCGATTCCTGATCCCGTGACAATTCCCACGTCGGCAACTCGCGTGAGGGTTTTCAGGGCCTGCGCATTCTCTGCCGTGATTCCCTTTCGGGGAGGCGTGAGCGTCCCATCGAGGTCGAAAAGAACTACGTGTCTCTCTTTCATTCTGTCTCTCCATAGCCGAAAGCGGCAGCCGTGTGCCTGAACGGGTCGCCCGGAATCTGTCGCACGAGCGACAGCATCTGACTCGCGATTTCCTGAATCTCTACCTGCGCGTCGGGCTTCATTCGCAGGCCGAGGAAGTGGTTGAAAGATCTCCAGTTGAACATCACGTCCATCGTGATCTGGTTTCCGTAGGGAAGGTAGAAGCGGGCCGACTCCTTCGCGCGCTTGCGGCTCATCCCACTGTCGACGAGACGCTTGAGAGTCTCGTGATAGCGCATGAGGGCGTCTTCCATGAACGCGACGTAGCGGGCCTGTTCCTCGATGGACCAGTCTTGGGGGACGTAATACTTGTCGTCCTTCAGCTCCTTGTAGCGGGCGGACTCGCCGTTGATGGAGACTCCGATCCTGTGTTTTAAGAGATGGATGTGGGCGCTCGTGTCGACAGTGACGAGAAAGTGAAGACTCGATTTTTCGAAAGGAGTCTCGTGACCGTTCTCCGCGAGCATCTTCAGCAGCTGCGGGACACGGGAGCGCTTCTCGTCCGTGAGATCGCGACTCGTGCTCGTCCAGGCTGAGAGGGCGTGGACCTCATCGGATCCATACCAGCCCACGAGCTCTACTCTATTTTCTTGACAGGGCATTCCTTATTCTCTCCCTGAGGGTTTCGTCCCAGAAAACTTCAAACAGCCACTGGAGCAGCATGAGAGCCGCCCCCGTGGCAAGTGCGATGCCCGCCGACTTTCCCACCTCACCAGTGAACGCGAGGCTCGTGAAAAAGTTGCAGGCGATAGAGACCGCCCGCCAAGCGACCACTTTCAAGAAGAGCTCGTACTTGGCGGGCGGCAGCAACATTTAGGTGAGCGAGAAGTCGAGAGAGACCTTCAGCGAGAACGTCGGGAGACGGAGCTCGTTAGCGAGGTTGTGAGACTTCGCTTCGCCTGCATCGAGATACCAGTCGGCGTGGCCGCGTTCGTGGACCATCTTCAAGAAGTAGTCGGCGGGCTTGCCGCAGTTGCGTGCCATCATCTCGTAGACCTTGCGGTTCAAGCGCTCGGCCTCGCGAACGTCAGTCTTCAGCTCTTCGATCTTGCCCCAGGCTCCCGAGCTCACGTCGTGGATCATCAGGGTCGCGTCGGGGTCCATAAAGCGCAGGCCCTCGGCGCCGAAGCTGAAGAGGATCGCGCCGCAGGACATCGCCTTGCCCTCGACGATCGTTGCCACCGGGACCCGAGATGACTTGATCGCGCTGATCATCGCCATCAGGGAGTAGACCTGACCGCCGTAGGAGTCAATGACAACGGGAACGACGTTCTGACCCGTGTTCTGCGCGACGCTCATCGACTCGACGAACTCCTTCGCAGAGTCCTCGTCAAACTTGTTGACGCGAATGATGACAGGATCGTTGCGAAGTTCTACAGCCTTCAGGTGAGGAGAGACGTCTGCGACAAAGTTCATTGGATAACCCTTCTTGGTAAGATTTTGGATGAGTTTGATGAATTCACGCTCGTCTTCACTGTTGGACGAAGTGACTCTGCTGGTTTTTTGAGAGCTGTATGAGCTGCTCGAGCTCTTTTTTGAAATTATCAATGTTGTCTGACTCCCAGAGTATCATAACTCTGTAACCGAGCTTTTCAAGTATTTTAGTTCTTTGAAGATCTGCCGCCCACTTATCTTTTGCAAAGTATGATTGACCTCTTAGACGTATAGTATCATTCTCTGCGTATCTTAAAGGATTCGCGTGCGGGTGATCTCCATAAATCTCAATGATTATTTTCAATTCTGGATGAAGTTCATCTGCCCAGAATTTTCCGACCCGCTGTTCGGAAGCGAATCCGTATTTTTCTAGCTCGAGTTCTTCGCGAATACGAAGATGAAGTTTCGAAAGACGGTTTTTATTTCCTTTCCACATTTTCTCTATGAAAACAGGGTTAGCGTGATTGTCTTTCATTGCCTGCTTTCGACGAATGATTTCGTTAGAATTTGACTTAATAGAAACTCTGATCTTACTAGAAACTTTGTATCGAAAGTCACTGTCAGACCACCTTTCGATGGCAGACTGTCTTATCAGAAGTCTTGACTTCTCTGTATGAAAGCGCTTCTTTCCTTTTAGAGAATTTGAAATTTTCAATTTCACTTCTGGTAAGAATGAAACGTTCGCGACACCATATTTCGAAAGAATGGCTTTTCTTATCTTCATCTGCGTGGAAGGATTACCGAATCCTGTATTTTCAGACCTTGAATGACAAGATCTGCTGCAGAATCTTTGCGGGTTCCCTCTTGTGAAAGAAACATCCGCTCCGCATCTTTCACACTTCGGTGTTCCATACATTTCGCGCCACTTTTTCTCTCTCTCATCAAAACGCTGGTGAAATTTTGCGTATGTAAGAAACTTTCCGCGCTTGAACACGGGTCTCTCATTGCAAAATCCACAAGCACAAATTGGTGGATTCCCTCCATACTCTGACAGTATGACGTATTCTTCCTGAGAGACTCCGTGAGAATCTCTGACGTGCAGAGTTAACTGACCGCCAGAGTTATTTTGGAATTCCTTTTGACATATGAAGCAGGCTACCATACCGATAACTATATGACAGCCTTGCTTCAAGTGCTACGAGTGTGGTCTAACCACAACGTGCGTGACCGCACGTCACGCAAGAAAGACATCCTTCTTGATAGACGAGATTGTCGCTGCCACACTCGGGACAAATTTTACCGCTGGAAGTTGTTCCATCTTTGATGTACCCCTTCATGACTCTTGCGATCACTTTCGCGAATGAGAACATATCACCGTTCTTGTCTTTCTGGAGCTGCTCTACGATGTATTGCAGCGGGACCTCGTGTCTCAGAGCCAGGGAGATTGTCCTCGTGAATGCGCCCTGGGTTGGATTGTCGAAGAGATTGACGACGTCCTTGAAGACCAGGTTCTCCCCATCGCCGACGGGGACTGCCAGGTTGTAGGTTGCAACGCCGTCCCTCTTACCATTCTTAATCAAGGAACCCGTCTTGTATCGCTTCGGGATCTCGATATTTTCAGGAATTCCGCAGAAGACCTCGTAGGGCTTGCCGTCCTCCAGTCCCACGAGGACGAGCCAGGTGTTCGCCTGTCCCGTAGAGTCCTTCACGCTCACGCGATGGATGTCACAGGGAAGGGACTTCTCGCGCTTCGGAGTCGTGCGGCCCTCGGGCTTCTTCTTCGTCTCTGCCTTCGCGGGCTCTGCCTGGACAAGGACGCCCGTGCGGCAGCCGTCGCGGTAGACTGTGAAACCCTTGCAGCCGGATTTCCACGCTCGCAGGTAGACGTCGTTGACAGTCTCGCGGGTGGCGGAGTTCGGGAGGTTGCAAGTTTTTGAAATTGAATGGTCTATCCAGCGCTGGGCTGCCGCCTGGATCTCCACCGAGTTTACCCAGTCGATGTCGTTCGCGGTCCCACCCCAGTAGGGGGAGTCCTTCGGATCCGACAGGCCCGTGACGTCCATCCACTTCTTGAAATGGTGGTGATAGACAGTGTATTCTTGCCACTTGTCGCCCATCGGATCGATGAAGTCGACTCGAGAAGTCGCGTCGCCTGGCGTGACCTTCCGACGGCGCTTGTAGGAGAGGAGGAACGCGGGCTCGATGCCCGAGGTCGTCTGGGTGAGGATCGAGACAGACCCCACGGGCGCAGTCGTCGTGAGCGCAATGTTGCGGCGACCCGTCTCCTTCCACATCTTCCAGGCGTCGATGCCGTTCAGCTGGCAGATGTCGATGACCTTGCGGAGATACTCGTGGCCGCGCTCCTTCTCGTAGTCAAAGGCCGGGAACGCCCCGCGCTCGGCGGCGAGCTGCAGCGAGGAGGAGTGGGCGCCGACTGCGAGAGCGCGGTAGATGTCTTCGGTAATCTGGATCGAGCGCTCGCTGCCATACTTGACACCGAGGGATGCGATGGCGTCGCCGAGGCCCGTGACACCGAGACCCGTCCGTCGCCCGCGGGACCCGGCGGCGCGAATCTTCGTCCAGAGGTCGCGCTCGATCTTCTTCACGTGGTCAGGCTGCGGGTCACGATCGATCTTCTCGAGGATCCTGTCGACGCACTCGAGCTCGAGATCGATGAGATCGTCCATCAGGCGCTGGGCGCGGACAGTCGTCTCGTGGAACGCG
>Ga0129333_10007573_pt1 | contig 10244 bp, 8 predicted proteins | sample CPB6_08_DNA_FD_94474 | JGI IMG/M metagenome (GOLD analysis project Ga0129333, IMG submission 94474) | Freshwater to marine salinity gradient microbial communities from Chesapeake Bay, USA - CPBay_Sum_0.6_0.8_DNA | ecosystem: Environmental > Aquatic > Marine > Coastal | place: USA: Chesapeake Bay...
CAAATCTGACATGGTGAATCATCCACCACACTACACGCAGGGTGGTATCGAAACGATTGAGTATCTTGAGGCAAAACTTACACCTGAAGCATTTGTGGGGTACTTGCAGGGTAACTGTCTAAAGTATCTTAGTCGTGCGGCGCACAAAGGAGACGCTTTGGAGGACTTTAAAAAGGCTCAGTGGTACATCAACCGACTAGTAAAAACTTTAGAATCAGGGTAATATGTAAGGTATGCAATTCACTTGGTCATTCTCATCTCTTAAAGACTACATCAACTGCCCGCGCCAGTACCAAGAAATCAAGGTGCTGAAGCGGTTTCAAAAGCATCCTACCCCGCAGATGCTCTACGGGAATGAGGTACATAAGGCTCTTGAACATTATGTTGGTGAAGGAAAACCCTTAGCCAAGAACTATGAGCGTTTTAAGAAGGTGCTGGATGCACTCATAGATATACCCGGCAATAAGTACCCTGAATACAAGATGGCTTTGGATGCTAACCGTCAACCTTGTGAGTACGGCAAGGGGTACTGGGTGCGGGGGATCGCAGACTTGTTGATTGTCGATGGGGATACGGCGTTTGTAGTGGACTACAAAACCGGCAGTAATAGATACCCTGATCCAAAACAATTAAAACTGATGGCTCTAATGGTGTTTGGGCACTTTCCTCAAGTCCAACTAGTCAAGGCAGGGTTGTTATTCGTGATGCATGAATCTTTTATGCCAGAAGAATACACTCGAGAGACGGCCAACTCCTTATGGGAAGCGTTTAACGCTGACCTAGAACGCTTAAAATTTTCTTACGAGAATGACCAATGGCAACCCAACCCCACTCCCCTGTGCGGATGGTGTCCAGTAACAACTTGTGAGTATCATAGGCCCAGACGATGAAAAACCAAAAATACATAGATTATTCCTATCCATATATGCGGGCCAAAAAAGCGTTAGACATGGCCCACCAAGATATGTTGAAAAAGAATTATGATGAGGCTATTGAGACAGCCTTACACGCCATAGCTGAAATGAGGCTAATGGTTACCGCTATGAAGGATGAAAAAGATGCCTTACGTCAACAAACCGAGACCCTATAAGAAAGAGTATCAGCAACAGAAAGCCCGTGGGGAACACGATAACCGCATGGAGCGCCAGCGCGCCCGCCGAGCCTATGACAAGAAGCACCCGGATGGCAACGGCAACGGGACTGCCGACTCCCGAGAAGGCAAAGACTTGGCCCACCGCAAGGCGATGGACAAGGGTGGCAAGAATAAAGACGGGGTGTACGTATCGACCGTAGCTAAGAACAGATCATTTAAAAGAGATTCAAATGGAAACTTAGTGTCAGAAGTTAGTAAACGCGAACGTAAAAAGAAGTAGTTAGTTGTCGGAACGCCAGTCGGGGGTGTTAATCCCGATACTTGTTCAGTCTAGGAGCAGTTATGGAAGTTATAGAGAACACCGCTGTGCGGGTTCGAGTGTTTAACAATTTATTGCCACACCTCAAGAACACCATTGAAAAGTGTGAAGTTGTAGGTGAGAACGGTAACACGGTAGAAGTCTTAATTTACTGGGGCATCCAAGAGATGCAACAGTTAGCTAAAGTCTTTAATGTAAATAAATTACCATCTCCCATAACTCGGGACTACGACTGGCCCGGGTTGTATACGCCGTTTAATCATCAGATCACAACGGCTTCCTTCTTATCTATTCACCAAAAAGCCTTTTGTTTTAACGAGGCGGGGACAGGTAAGACATCTTCTGTGATATGGGCCGCTGACTATCTTATGAAGCAGGGCATCATAAAGCGGGTGCTGGTGATCTGCCCCTTGTCTATCATGTATTCAGCTTGGCAGTCCGATGTCTTTAAAACGGCGATGCACCGAACTGTGGCAGTAGCGCATGGAGACGTATCAAAGCGCCGTAAGGTAATAGAAGGTAACTATGACTTTGTGATAATCAATTACGATGGCGTTGGTGTGGTGCAACAAGAGATAGCCAATGCTGGATTTGACTTGATTGTCGTAGATGAAGCTAACGCTTATAAGACAGCTACGACCAAGCGTTGGAAGACCTTAAATAAGATTCTTATGCCATCCACACGACTGTGGATGTTAACCGGCACGCCAGCATCTCAGTCTCCGTTAGATGCGTTTGGCCTGGCCAAGTTAATAGCGCCGGGCAACGTACCAAAGTTTTTTACCGCATGGCGCGATAAGGTGATGTATCAAGTAACGCGGTTCAAGTTTGTGCCCAAACCCACCGCCAAAAACGACGTGTATAACGCCTTACAGCCAGCTATTAGATTCACAAAAGACGAATGCTTAGACCTACCGGACGTTATGTATCAGACCCGGGATGTACCACTTACTCCACAAGTCAATAAGTATTACAAGGCGCTAAAGGATCAGATGTTGATTGAGGCGGCGGGCGAGAAGATTAGTGCAGTGCACGCGGCGGCTAAGTTGACTAAGTTACTACAGATATCAGGCGGCGCTGTTTACACAGATGAGAAAGAAGTTATTGAGTTCGATGTGTCACCACGTCTCAACGCGTTGCAGGAAGTGTTAGATGAGACAGAACACAAGGTAGTAGTGTTTGTACCATTTAGACATACCATAAATCTTGTATCAAACTTTCTTACAACGCACGGCTTTGTCAATGAGATTATTAACGGTGACGTAAGTGCTAAAGAACGCGCAGCTATCATTGAAAGATTTCAAAATACAGACTACGCAAAAGTTTTAGTAATTCAACCACAGTCCGCATCACATGGTGTAACATTGACTGCGGCAGACACAGTTGTATTTTGGTCTCCAGTAACAAGTGTTGAAACTTATTTGCAGTGTGTTGCTCGAATTGATCGTGTTGGTCAAAAACACAAGATGACAGTAGTACACTTGCAAGGCAGTGAAGTAGAAAGAAAGATGTATCAGTTGTTACAAAGTAAAGTATCAAGTCATGAAAAACTAGTTGACCTCTATAAAGAGGAGATAGGAATCCAAGAATGAATCTAGAAGAATTAGTAAAAGACTATCTTGAAATTCGTTATCAGCGCGAAACCATTTTAGCTGAGTATGAAACCAAAGATGAAGTACTAAAAGAGGCTTTAAAAAACATTGAAGCCGAGATGTTAAACATCTGCAATAACACAAATGCAGATAGCATCAAAACTCAAAACGGTACGGTGATTCGCAAATTAAATGAGCGTTTCTATTGTAACGATTGGGATAACTTTCGTAAGTTTGTTTTGGAGAATGAGGCAGTCGAATTGTTAGAGCGTCGAATTCATCAAGGCAACTTCAAAGAATTCATGTCCGGGCGTGAGAGTGATGGTCTTCCACCCGGTGTGAATGCCATGCGCGAGTTTGGCATCGTAGTTCGTAAACCCGCGTCTCGTTAATTTAGTAAAAGGAGAAGTTAATCATGAGTAATGATTTAGTCACTATTCTTTCCAACAATCCCGCTATGGTACAAACCGGCCTAGATGAGGACACGCTTGCAGTAGCAGGTGGCGCGCGTCAAGGTAACAAGCGCATCTCAATCAAGGGCGGCGTGTTCCGCAAGTATGCTGGTGGTAAAGAGATTGGTGCGATTGATGAGCGTCATATGAACGTGATATTTGTAAAGATGGCTCACAAAGCATCGCGCATGTATTACGAAGGCGCTTATCAAGAAGGTCAGAAAGTAAGTCCGGTGTGTTGGTCAGCCGACTCGGAGTTACCTGATCCAGAAGTTAAAAACCCAGTAGCATCATCTTGTGCTTCTTGTCCTAAGTCTGTAAAAGGCTCGGGCCAAAGCGGTATGGGTACTGCATGTCGTTTGTCTTGGAGAACTGCGGTTGTTCTTCCGCAAGACCCAAGCGGTGATGTTATGCAGTTGGTGCTTCCGGCTACTTCTGCTTTTGGTAAGGAAGATAGTGGGCGCTTTCCGTTCCGTGCCTATGTTCAGCACTTGGCTTCTCACAACGTCAGCGCAGGGCGTGTGATTACCAAGATGCAGTTTGATACCAAAGCGCCTACACCAAAGGTGTTGTTCTCGCCTGTAGGTGCAGTGCCCGAAGAGCATCTTGAAGTTATTGCTCGTCAGTCTAAAAGCGCCGCTGCAGAGGCCGCGATTAAACTCAACGTCTATCAGATTGATTCTGAGGGAGAAACTCAGTCTTCACAGATTGAGATGGTTGAGGAAGTCGCTGAACCTGTTAAACGGGAAAGTAAAACATCTAGTGGGGATGATGCAAAAGGCAATCCCGCTGATGTTGCCGACGTAGTTAAGAAATGGTCTAAACCAAAAGCAGCGTAAAGGATTTGCATGTCACGGAGCTACAGCCAAGAATTTCGTCTTGAGTTATACAGAAGCGATTCTAATAACTTAGGTGTTAATTTAGGTGTTGCGTGCGTAGAGGCTAACTTGCCTGCTAAGTATGTTGCGCCTGTATTAAACGTATCACGGATGACGATTCATAGCTGGTTCCGTGGCACTGCAATCCGTGCCAAAAAGCGTGACCTAGTTATAGCCTTAATAAAAATAATAAGGGAGGACATGGCAAAAGGTGTGCTTCCAGCTAAAAGCGTTGCCGATGCCAAAGGTTGGTTGCGAAGCGTTATAGAAGAAACTTAGGAGGGGCTTGCCCCATGATTAACTGAGGCGGAGCGATCCGCCTTTTTAGACTCTGCGCCCATGTTAAAACAATTTTATGAGAAAGCATTGCCGAGGCAGGGTGTTTATTGTGTAAGTGCGATAGACCCGCAATCGAAGAAGACGATAAATCGTTTTGCTGAATCACTAGACGAATTAGTAGTTGAAGTAGAAAAGTTTAAACAGAAAGAACAAAATGTATATGTAGCACTAGGTTCCTTTGATGGCTTCAGCCGTAAGGCCGAGCATTGTATTTTTTACAGATCTTTCTTTATCGACCTTGATGTGGGTCAGGAAAAGGCAGATCAGGGGAAGGGCTATGCCACCAAAGAAGAAGCACTTTCGGCTCTAAATAAATTCTTAGAGCAAACTGAACTACCCCCACCTGTTCGACTTGATTCAGGTACAGGTATTCATGCGTATTGGCTCCTCGATGAGGAGGTTCCCATAGAAGAGTATTTGCCATATGCCGAGAAGTTTAAGGCATATTGCTTGGCGCGAATACATGCTGACCCGGCAGTAATGGCAGACGCCTCTCGCATCATGCGGTGTCCTGAGTCCCTGAACTACAAGACTGACCCGCCGAGTCCTGCTTTTTTGATAGACACGGAGCTGTACGAATATACTTTTGAGGCATTTAAGAGTTTCTTAGGTGAAGCTGAAAAGCCCATCAATGACATCATCGCCTCACTACCAAAAGGGTTAGATGACGAAACCCGCAAAATTTGGAAGACAGACAATTTCTTGTTTAGTTTTGACGCGCTGGCTGAAAAATCTTTTGAAGGAAGTGGTTGTGCCCAAGTGTTGTATGCACTTGAAAATGAGAAGACTGTAGGTAGAGACTTGTGGGCCGGAGTCCTGACAATCGCGGTTCACTGCGAAGATGGGAATGAAGCAATACACAAGATGTCTAGCGAACATCCAGACTATAACTATGAAGCCACCGAAAAAACAGCCCGTTCTTTTAATGCCCCTCGCACCTGCGAATGGTTTGCCGACAACTTCCCAGAGCGTTGTAACGGATGCTCCCACAGAGGAAAAATTAAAACCCCTATCGTCCTTGGAAAAAAATTCCAGCCCGCCGCAGCGAGGAAAGAAGAGGAGGAATCAGTTTGGCAAACACCGAATTCCAAAGATATTCTCGAACTCCCGATAGCTTTATCACCTTTTGTTAGGGGGGTAAACGGGGGAATCTATTATGTACCTTCGCCCAAGAAAGATAGGAAAGGTGTAGTCCACGAAAGCGACCCACAACTTGTGTGTTCTTATGATTTTTACCCGATAAGGAGGATGTACAGCCCGATAGATGGAGAGTGTTTAACGATGCGTTTGGTTCTTCCTAACGATGAACCACGAGAGTTTTTGTTGCCGATGAAAGCGGCATATGCAACAGATAAATTAAAGGACATTACGGCGTCTAATGGGGTGCTCTGTACTCCTGCTGCACTGCCGCATTTGATGAATTATGTAGTTAAATGGGGGCAATATATGGTATCGACTGTAAAAGCAGACATCATGCGTATGCAGATGGGCTGGACTGAAAGTGAAACGGCTGACATTTTAGAAGGCGGCTTTGTTATTGGGCAGACGGAGATGCGAAAGACGGGTGCGGTGGACTGCGCTTCTTCTCCTTACGTCAAGGGTTTAGCTAAGTTTCTTAAACCTCATGGTACTTATCAGAAGTGGCAAGACGCCGCTAATAAGCTGAATCTTCCTAGTTTAGAGATTCATGCTTTCACTATGCTATGCGGATTTGGCTCTCCTTTGATGCAGTTTATGTCAACTTCTGGGGTAGTAGTTAGCCTTTTAGGTAGATCAGGCGCCGCTAAAACAGGAGCCATGTATGCAGGTTTAAGTATCTTTGGCCATCCCAAAGAATTGAGCGTTTACGATGCCACAGACAACGGCTTAGTCATGCGTTTTATTAACATGAGGAGCATTTTGTTTGGACTAGATGAGGTTGGAAATAAGGAGCCTAAAGTTCTGTCTCATTTAACCCATAGCATCTCTCACGGCAAGGCCAAAATCCGTTTGCAATCATCTATTAACGCCGAACGGGAACATCTTTTAAGTGCTTCTCTGATAGCCATATTTACGACCAACGAGTCTGTTTACAGTAAGTTTGAGCTAGATAAAGCGGCTCCCGATGGGGAGGCGGCACGGGTGGTAGAGTTCTTAATGAAGAAGCCTGAGATTCTTCAGGGGGACGGTGGGAGTACTTTGGGTAGAAGTATCTTTGATACCTTCCGGCACAACTATGGATATGCTGGCCCTATCTATATTGAAGAGTTAATGAAGCTAGGGGTGGATCACATACTTGAACGGATTGAGCATTGGCGGGCTAGGTTTATAGCCATGTTTGGGGCTGATGGCACTTACCGTTTTTATGAGAACTTAATAGCGGCAACTTTTACCGGTGGGGAGATAGCCGTTAATGCCGGGATTATAAAAATAGACCTTGACCGGGTGTTCAGTCATGTGGTCAAGGAGATGGTCATGATCCGTGACAAGGTTGTCAAGATCAACAAGCTGGACTACGAGACATTATTAGGCGACTTCCTTAATGAGAATCTTGGTAGTTTGCTGGTTATAAAAGAGGGCAAAGTTGTCATGGAACCCAGATTCTCAATAGTTGGAAGACTCTCATCTGATGACGGAACGATAGCCATATCCAAGTCAGTTTTTGACAAATGGCTTAACAAAAGAAACGTCAGTTCAAGGGAGTTTGAGGTAAATATGAAAGAGAAAGGGATGTTGCAGACTGTTAAGGTTGGGCGGTTGGCGACAGGATGGAAGCACGCCCCGTCAAATACTTCTTGTACTAATTACTACTTTAAGTCTGATATCCCTACCGAGTTAATTGCTCACGAAGATGGAACCCACGCAAATACTGGAACCTGAGTGGGTGTTTCCTTTTGAAGGTATGGGTGTAGGGGATAGTTTCTTTATCCCCACTCTTCGTCCTGCGGAGATGATCTACCTCATAGACTGTGGCGCTAAGCGTGCTGGTGTACGTGTCAAGTCCTACTATACCTCTAAGGGAGACGAATTAGGTATTAGGACTTGGCGCGTTGCTTAGGGCTTAACGTCGTATGCTTCAAACATATTTAGCATATTGCGCTTGATAAGGTCTTGCTGAAACTTATTGATCTTAAGAAGTGCAGTTCTGTCTGCTGGTGAAAAGGTTTTTTCTAGTCTGATTCTGTTGGCTTCTGCACGCAGATCCTTTAGCTCATCACCAACATTTTTATTGTATAAGTCAACAACGGCAAGGTCGAACGGATAAGTAGTAATGTATTCGGCGTAAACTTCAGGGTTTTTCTCAAACATATTGAGACGTCGTTCCATTTCTTTTATCTGCTTTTCGACTTGAGCAAACTCTCTAGTGTCTATACTAGACTTAGCGCCCAAGAACGATCCAAAAAGAGGTACGTCAGTTTTGGGGTTAAATTCTTTCCGTTGTTGTGCTATATCGCTTATGCCGTAGCCAAACTCAAATATACGGCCAATACCATCTATGTAACTATTAGATAAGAAGTACAAGCTGTTTGGACTAAAATCAATAGCGCCCAAAGTTGTGTTAGCCAAATAAGCTGATATATCTTTCCACACTTCTGGGATCTTATCTCCGCCAAGATAGGCATCACCCATACGACGGTTAGCGTCGTTATAAATGTCTTGTCCAAGGCCGTTTTTGTTCATCGCAAACTCAACCAGAGGACGAGCAGCGCTTGGCACAATAGAATCAATAAAGAAAGCTAGCGGGTTATCACTAGGCCTCATACGCGATACTGGAATCGGTACAAATGAATCCAATGATATTTGCAAAAATATGTTGGCAAGTGCATCACTTAAAGAAGTTTTACCCATCGGTACACTTGCAAGTTGGGCACCGGCAGCGGCAAAGGCTCCAAGACCAAAGCCCCAAGGAATCTGAAAAACTTGGTTTTCTTTTCCGCCAAATAGTTCTTTAGGAATGTGGAAACGCGCAAAACGAGTCCACTGATCCATGTTGTCTGTCATTACTTCGTTACGGCCAAGATCATCATCCGGTGCCATCATAGCGGCCATAGCGTAGGTCACGATGCCTAAACCCATCAAACTGCTAATCATGATCCGAGCACTCTTTTGTTTAAAGGCATACTCTTCTTTAAACTTAGCTAGCGCCTGTTCATCACCCTTAATAGTATCTGGGAGTTCAGCAACTACATCGTCGAGGTTTCTAAATGCTGGCGCTGCAGCTTCAATCGCACGTACAGCACCTGTGGCAGATGGTCGGAAGAACATAAATAACGCGCCCATCGTTTTACCCCACTCACCCACCTGCTCAAAGTTAGCAAGGTTTTTAGCGTAAGTAGCGGCACGAGTTCTAGCTTCTGCTTCTGTAGCACCTTTAGACAAAGCGTTTTTCTTGGCGATGTTGTAAGCCGCAGAACGACTGGTCAATTCAAACATCTCAGTCCAGATGTCAATAAGTTTATTTAGCTGCCCCACATTCTTAACAATTCCAGACCGCCCAATTTCTTTTTGTAATTCTTGGAAGTTAGACTTAAGCGACAAGCCCTGAAGATAAGACACCATGCCGCCTTCTTGAATAAACTCCACCATGTCACGGACAGCCGGGTCTTGTTTGGCCAGTTTAGTAAGTTGTGTAACATCACCTTTTTCATATAAAGCCGCAACTTTCATAGCTTTATATAAACCACCTTGCAATACAACTTTGGAAGATATCTGACCGGCAAAACGTAGCGCCTCTGTTGGACCCATTTCTGCACCGATGGCCCAAGCATTAGTGATTGCATCCCGCACAAAGTTAAGCGGCGCAAAGTTGTAGTTGTATCGAGTATGCATCTTACCCAAGAAACTTGTAACCTGGTTTGCCATTTCCGTAAAAGGATTCGTGTCCTTGTAGGTGCGGCGAATGGAATTAAGTAGCTTAGGATCTTCTACTGTAAGAATATCAATACTGCCATCTTCGTTGTAATGGAAGATCGTGGTTTCGCCTTTGTACTTTCTAAGTTTCTCACTATCACGCTCTTCGAACTTAATAGTCTCTTTTATCTTACCTTTGATTAACTTTTGATTTATTGCATTCTTTAATGACAACGTAAGCTCTTTGCGACCAGCGCGCATCGTAGAACGGATGGCATCTGATATGGTTTGAAGCACGGGATTGTCAGAAACTGTGGTACGACCATCAAACGAAAACGCAACGTCTTGCAGTTCTCTACCCATTTTGATGCTATCAAAGTCTAATAACTCATCAATTTCTGAGTGTTTATCAAAGCTAGCCTTACCTTTAAACGGCGTATAGTGTTGAAAGTTATAGAAGCCAACCCGGTTAGTAACAAAGTCTGACCAGTAGTTAGAATACTTACTTAGATCTTTTGTTATGTCATTTAGATCTTTAAGATCTTTGAGAATGTCATCAATAATTTCTTTTTGTGGATGTTTGTTGTATTGGTCTTTGCGAAGATCTACAGTAGCTTGCTCAATACCAATTACGTTGTATAGAGAGTTATCCATCTCTAAAGGCAACGCTACTTTAGTACCATCTTTCTTTGTCACGGCACGCGGGCTGTCACCAAAGGCGTCAAGGTACATAGGCGTACC
>Ga0129333_10007574_pt1 | contig 10243 bp, 9 predicted proteins | sample CPB6_08_DNA_FD_94474 | JGI IMG/M metagenome (GOLD analysis project Ga0129333, IMG submission 94474) | Freshwater to marine salinity gradient microbial communities from Chesapeake Bay, USA - CPBay_Sum_0.6_0.8_DNA | ecosystem: Environmental > Aquatic > Marine > Coastal | place: USA: Chesapeake Bay...
GGATGCAGTGATTGTCCGCTCGCACGACATGCACAAGATGGAGATCCCGGAGACGGTGCTTGCTATCGGTCGTGCCGGCGCGGGAACCAATAACATTCCCGTTCAGGACATGAGCCGCCGCGGGGTGCCGGTGTTCAATGCGCCGGGCGCCAATGCCAATGCAGTCAAGGAACTGGTGATTGCGGCGATGCTGATCGGCGTTCGCAATCTGGTGCCGGCCGTGCGTTTCGTCGAAGGACTTTCGGGTGATGATGCCTCCCTGCACAAGCAGGTCGAGGACGGCAAGAAGCATTTTGCCGGGGGAGAATTGCCCGGTAAGACCCTGGGTGTGATCGGCTTGGGGAAAATCGGCAGTCTGGTGGCCGATGCGGCAATTCGTCTGGGCATGAATGTACTGGGGTATGACCCGGAAATTACCGTCGATGCTGCCTGGAGCCTGCCTTCGCAGGTGCGCAAGGCGCATGCGATCGAGGATGTGTTGCGCGGGTCCGATTTTGTGTCATTGCATGTGCCGCTGCTGCCGGCAACCAAAAACCTGATCAATGCCGAGCGTGTGGGCCTGCTTGGCAAGAATGCCGTGCTGCTCAATTTTTCCCGCGAAGGCATTGTCGATAATGACGCCGTAGTCGGCGCGCTGGATGCCGGCAAGCTGCATGCCTACGTCTGCGATTTCCCGGCGCAGAAGCTGATGCGCCATCCCAAGGTGGTGGCGTTCCCGCATCTGGGTGCCTCGACCCGTGAGGCCGAGGACAATTGCGCGGTGATGGTGGTGGATCAGGTGCGCGACTACCTGGAGCAGGGCAATATCCGCAATGCCGTGAATTTTCCGGATGTTGTGATGAGTCGCGAATCCGACTATCGTGTCTGCATTGCCAATGCCAATGTGCCCAATATGGTCGGCCAGATGTCGACGGCGATGGCGCAGGCGGGATTGAACATTCATAACATGCTGAACAAGTCGCGGGGCGAGATGGCCTATACACTGGTGGATGTTGACAGTCCGGTCAGCGATGATCTGGTGCAGTCACTGTCAGCGATCGACGGTGTGCTGCGTGTGCGCTATCTGCCGCTGAAGTAATTTCCATGAGCCGAAAGACGGTCTCATTGCAGGACATACGCCAGCGCATCGACGCGCTGGATGCGCGCATGGTCACTCTCCTGTCGATGCGCGCCCGTCTGGCGCAGCAGGCCTGGCACGCGAAAGGTCAGGCGGCCGCCTACAAACCGGAGCGCGAAGCGCAGGTGTTGCGCCGCATCCGCGACATGAACCGCGGGCCCTTGCCGGCAGCGGCACTGAACCGGTTGTTTACGGAAATCATGTCCGCCTGCCGCGCACTCGAACAGCAGATGGCTGTGGCCTATCTGGGTCCGGAGGGCACGTTCAGCCAAGAGGCCGTCATCAAGCATTTCGGCGGCGCTACCGGTGGCCGCCCGCTGGGCAGCATTGACGAAGTTTTTCGTGCCGTGGAATCGGGCGAGTCGGCCTATGGCGTGGTGCCGGTCGAGAATTCCACCGAAGGTGCCGTCGGTCGTTCGCTGGACCTCTTGCTGAATACGTCGGCACGCATCTGCGGTGAGATCATGCTGCCGGTGCGGCAGAATCTGATGAGCCTTGCCCGCAAGCGGGGGGATATCCGCGTGGTCTATTCGCACACGCAGAGCCTGGCACAATGTCAGCAATGGCTGGCCCGCCATTTGCCTGAGGTTGAGCGCGTCGCAGTGGTCAGCAACGCGGAAGCCGCGCGTATGGCCAGCCGTGACCGGCGGTCAGCGGCTATTGCCAGCCGCAGCGCGGCCGGATTATATGGTCTCAAGCTGCTTGCGGAACGCATTGAAGATGATCCCCGCAACACCACGCGTTTTGTCGTCATTGGCGGCGAAGCGGTGCCGCCGTCGGGACGGGACAAGACGTCGCTGGTCCTGTCGGCGCGGAATGTGCCGGGAGCCGTACATGAATTGCTTGCGCCGCTGGCGCGTTATGGCGTGAGCATGACGCGCTTCGAGTCGCGCCCGGCCCGCACCGGCCGCTGGGAATATGTGTTTTACGTTGATATCGAAGGCCATGCCGAGGATGCCAGCGTGAAGAAGGCGCTGGCCGGTCTTGCCCGCAAGGCGGCCTACTGCAAGATACTCGGGTCCTACCCGGCGGCTGCCTGATCGCAGCGCCCTGTGCACATGGACGTATCGGTCTTCTGCTTTCTGTCGTCTCTTTTAATCCGGTTCCTTATGCAGGGTCAGTCATCATGAACGGTGCCTGTGATCTCGCGCCGCAGTACATCCGTGCCATCGCGCCTTACCAGCCGGGCAAGCCGATCAGTGAGCTTGCGCGTGAATTCGGTCTGGATGAAGCGGCTATTGTCAAACTTGCGTCGAACGAAAACCCCCTCGGCGTGAGTCCACTTGCTGACGGGGCAATGCGGGCTGTGCTGGACGGCCTGGCGCGCTATCCGGATGGTAATGCTTTTGACCTGAAGCGAGCGCTGGTTGAGCGCTTCGGCGTGGACATGGATGCCATTGTTCCCGGCAACGGATCGAACGATGTGCTGGAACTCGTCGCCCGCGCGTTTCTGTCGCCGGCTGTATCGGCGGTGTATTCGCAGCACGCCTTTGCAGTGTATCCGCTGGCTGTGCAAGCGACCGGCGCGACGGGGATAGAAGTCCCGGCCAAGGACTGGGGGCACGATCTTCTTGCCATGCGAGCTGCACTGCGCGCGGATACACGGGTGGTTTTTATAGCCAATCCGAACAACCCGACCGGTACCTTTCTCGATGGCGACGCGCTGGCCGATTTCATCGCATCGGTGCCGCGCGAAGTCATCGTTGTTCTGGACGAGGCCTACACAGAGTATCTGCCGCCGGCCCGGCGATACGACAGCATCGCCTGGCTCAAGCGACATGACAATCTGGTGATTACGCGTACGTTCTCGAAGATCTACGGCCTCGCCGGGCTGCGGGTCGGCTATGCGCTGGCGGCACCTGCTGTAGCGGATCTGATGAACCGTGTGCGTCAACCCTTCAATGTGAACAGCCTGTCCCTGGCGGCGGCAGCAGCAGCGCTGGGTGATGCGGCGTTTGTCGAGCGCAGTTATGCGCTGAATCGGCGGGGCATGGAGCAGCTTGTCGATGGTTTGGGCCGGCTTGCACTGCCGTGCATCCCCTCCATGGCGAATTTTGTGACTTTTGAGGTAGCGGATGCGGCCTCGGTATTCCAGCGCCTGCTGCGTGCCGGCGTCATCGTGCGGCCGATTGCCAGTTATGGCATGCCGGGCCACCTGCGGGTATCGATCGGACTGGAAACTGAGAACGCCCGTTTTCTAGATGCCCTGCGGCAGGCGCTTGGGCGATGATAAAAGCTGTGAACACGGGCTTGTTTGCAGGAGCAACTGAGCGGGCAGGCGACGGTTGCAGTCCAGGGGAAATATGATGGCTGCAAAATTGTTCATTGATAAGCTGGTCATTGTCGGCGTCGGCCTGATCGGCGGTTCCTTTGCGCTTGCCTTGAAGGAGGCCGGTGCAGTGCGTGAGGTCGTCGGTGTGGGCCGTACCCGGAAAAATCTGCGGGTAGCACTGCAGAAAGGGGTCGTCGATGGCATTGAGACGGATCTCGGCCGAGCGGTGGCCGGGGCAGACATGGTCTTGGTAGGGGCGCCGGTGGGGCAGATGCCCGGCATATTCCGTGCACTGGCTGAAGTCATCGATGAGAGGACCATCGTTACCGATGCCGGCAGCACCAAGCAGGATGTCATTGCAGCGGCGAAGCGCCATCTTGGCCGGCATTTCGACCGCTTCGTTCCCGCTCATCCGATTGCCGGTACGGAACACAGCGGTGCGGGAGCGGCTTTTCCCTCGCTGTTTCGGGAGCGCAACCTGATTCTGGTGGATCAGCCGAAGGCGCGGACGGCTGCGGTGCGGCGTGTCCGCGCGGCCTGGAAGGCCTGTGGTGCGAACATCGTGAGAATGGCTCCTTCCGAGCATGATGCGATTTTCGGCGCAGTCAGTCATCTGCCGCATGTGCTTGCGTTTGCGCTGGTAAGCATGCTGGCCAAACGGCCATCCGCGCGCCGGATGCTCGGTTTTTCAGGTGGCGGATTGCGCGATACCGTCCGTATCGCCGGGAGTTCGCCTGAAATGTGGCGGGATATCTGCGTCGCAAACCGCAAGGCGCTGCTGCCCTTGCTCGACGCCTATCAGCGCGAATTGGCGGCTGCGCGGCGTGCCCTCGCCCGCGCGGATGGCGACCGGCTGGAACAGATGTTCACGCAGGCGCGCGACGCGCGCGGGCGCTGGCTGGTCCGCCGCTGACGGCGCTGGCCCGGATCACACACATGGAATTTCTGGATATTGCGCCAATCCGCTCTGTCAGCGGAAATGTCCGTCTGCCCGGTTCAAAGAGCATTTCCAATCGCACGCTGCTGCTGGCTGCCCTGGCACGCGGTCGAACGACGTTGCGCGAAGTGCTGGCGTCCGATGACACCCGGTACATGATGGCGGCGTTGCGTGCACTGGGTGTTTCCATCGAAGAGACGGGTGAGCGGAGCGTCGTGATCAACGGCGCCGGCGGCCCGTTTCCGGTGAAACGGGCTGATCTGTTTCTGGGTAATGCGGGAACGGCCGTACGCCCGCTGACAGCGGTGCTGGCATTGTGCGGCGGCGACTACGGCATAGACGGTGTGGCGCGCATGCATGAGCGCCCGATCGGTGATCTGGTCGATGCGTTGCGGCAACTGGGCTGTGTCGTCGATTACCGCGGCAAGTCAGGATTTCCACCTTTGCGTATCTCGCCGGGACAGATGACTGCCGTCACCGAAGTGGGGATACGCGGAAATGTCTCCAGCCAGTTTCTGACCGGGCTGCTGATGGCCATGCCGCTGTTGACCCCGCGTCCTTCAGTGCGGGTCGACGGTGAATTGATTTCCAAGCCCTATGTGAACATTACGCTGAACGCCATGGCGCAGTTCGGCCTGACCGTCGAGCGGGAGGGCTGGTCGCACTTCCGGTTTCCGCAGGCGCAGTACTACGAAAGTCCGGGCGAACTGTTTGTTGAGGGTGATGCATCGTCCGCATCGTATTTTCTCGCGGCAGGGGCCATCGCCGGTCTGCGCGGGGGCGCGGCATTGCGTGTGGAGGGGGTCGGGCGGGATAGCACACAGGGCGATGTGCTTTTTGCGGCCGCGCTTGAGCGGGCCGGCGCTTCTGTGCGCATGGGGGACCACTGGATAGAGGCAACCGCAGCCGAGGACTGCCGTCGCAGCGGCCGTCTGAGAGCGATCGATATCGACTGCAATCATATTCCGGATGCGGCGATGACTCTCGCGATCACGGCTTTGTTTTCGGACGGAAGCACCGTGCTGCGCAATATCGCGAGCTGGCGTGTCAAGGAAACGGATCGCCTGGCGGCGATGGCGACCGAGTTGAGCAAACTCGGCGCAGTGGTGGAGGAGGGGGCGGACTACCTGCGGATCACGCCGCCGGAGATGCTACGGTCAGCGGCAATTGATACCTATGACGATCACCGCATGGCGATGTGTTTTGCGCTGGCAGCGCTGGGTGGCGTCACCGTGCGGATCAATGATCCCGCTTGCGTGAACAAGACTTTTCCGTCCTATTTTGATGTGCTGGCCGGGATCTCGGTGCGTTGACCATGAGCCGGATTCAACATATTCCCGTCATTGCCATCGATGGTCCCTCGGCGTCGGGTAAGGGCACCATTGCCGCGGCCGTGGCGTCGGTACTCGGATTTCACTACCTCGACAGTGGCGCGCTCTACCGCGTCGTGGGGGTGGTCGCCAGTCGGCGCGGCCTGAACCTCGATAGCGATGGCGAGATATCCGGTATGTTATTGAATATAAACATTAATTTCACAGTATCCGGTGGCGTGAGTGCCGGGGGAGACGATCTGTCGGAAGCGATACGCACGGAAACGGCCGGTGCGGCGGCGTCGCGGGTGGCTGCCTTGCCGGGCGTACGGGCCGCATTGCTGGACCTGCAAAAGGGCTTCCGGCGCCCCCCCGGACTGGTGGCCGACGGGCGGGATATGGGATCAGTGGTTTTTCGGGATGCCGCGGTCAAGATTTTTCTGACTGCAACGGCCGAGGAACGGGCGGAAAGGCGCTATAAGCAGTTGATCGGTAAGGGGTTGGGTGCTAACATGGCTGCCCTTTTGCAGGACATACGCGAGCGCGATTTACGGGATTCTTCCCGGGCCTCCGCCCCCTTGCAAAAGTGTGCGGATGCCCTTGAAATTGACTCCACCGGGGTCAGTATTGATCGCGTTGTGGCACAGGTCTTGGCGGCGTACCGGGACCGGGCAGGGCAGCTGTAATACGCTATCGGGTGCCACGGACGGCTACGGACGTGGTTTTTTCAACTGACCTCCCGTTTCTGCAACGGGTGTGATAACCTACTGATTCCATGATGAAATCTACCCCCAAGGCCGTACCGGCCGCTGAAAGTTTTGCCGCGCTCTTTGAAGAGAGCCTGGCGCGCAAGGAAATGCGCATCGGTGAAGTGATTACCGCCGAAGTGGTGCGCATCGATGACAATTTTGTGGTGGTGAATGCAGGACTCAAATCCGAAAGTTACGTGCCGTCGGAAGAGTTCCATAACGACCGCGGTGAAATCGAAGTTAAACCCGGTGATTTTGTCACCGTGGCCATCGAATCGCTGGAAGACGGCTATGGCGAAACCCGCCTGTCGCGTGACAAGGCCAAGCGCCTCGCCGCCTGGCATGATCTGGAAGAGGCTCTCGAGAAGGGCAATATCGTTCAGGGCATGATCACCGGCAAGGTGAAAGGCGGCTTGACGGTCATGATCAACGGCATCCGTGCCTTCTTGCCGGGGTCGCTGGTCGATACCCGTCCGGTGAAAGACACCACGCCGTACGAAAACAAGCAGATGGACTTCAAGGTCATCAAGCTGGACCGCAAGCGCAATAACGTCGTGGTGTCGCGCCGCGCCGTGCTGGAAGCCAACCAGGGCGAGGAGCGCGCCAAGCTGCTCGAGACCCTGAGCGAAGGTGCTGTGGTGCAGGGCATTGTGAAGAACATCACCGACTACGGCGCGTTTGTCGACCTCGGTGGCATTGACGGCTTGTTGCATATCACTGATCTGGCATGGCGTCGCGTCAAGCATCCGTCCGAGATGCTCAGCGTGGGTGATGAGGTGCAGGCGAAGGTTCTCAAGTTCGATCAGGAAAAGAACCGCGTTTCTCTCGGCATGAAGCAGCTCGGCGACGACCCCTGGGTCGGCCTGTCGCGCCGCTATCCGCCGAATACGCGTCTGTTCGGCAAAGTTTCCAATCTCACCGACTACGGCGCGTTTGTCGAAATCGAAGCCGGTATCGAAGGTCTGGTCCACGTTTCCGAAATGGACTGGACCAACAAGAACGTGCATCCCTCGAAAGTCGTGCAGCTCGGCGACGAAGTGGAGGTCATGGTGCTCGAGATCGACGAAGACCGTCGCCGCATCTCGCTGGGCATGAAACAGTGCATGGCCAATCCCTGGGAAGAGTTCTCCATGAACTTCAAAAAGGGCGACAAGGTTCGCGGTCAGATCAAGTCGATCACCGACTTCGGTATTTTCATCGGTTTGTCCGGTGGCATCGATGGTCTGGTTCACCTGTCCGACCTGTCCTGGAATGAGGCGGGCGAGGAGGCTGTGCGCAACTTCAAGAAGGGCGAGGAAGTGGAAGCGCAGGTTCTGGCGATTGACGTTGAGCGCGAGCGCATCTCGCTGGGCGTCAAGCAGTTGGAGGGCGATCCCTTCAGCAGCTACGTGGGCGAGCATGACAAGAACACGCTGATTACCGGCACCGTCAAGGCCATCGATGCAAAAGGCGCGGTGATTGCGCTGGATGGAGACATGGAGGGTTATCTGCGCGCCTCCGAGGTATCACGTGACCGGGTCGAGGATATCCGCACCAAGCTGAAGGAAGGGGATACGGTGACGGCGATGATCATCAACATCGACCGTAAAAACCGTACAATCAATCTGTCGATCAAGGCGAAAGACCTTGCGGAGGAGGCCGAGGCCATGCAGAAACTGGCGTCGGACAAGCAGGCAAGTTCGGGGACTACAAACCTGGGTGCCCTGCTCAAGGCGAAGATGGATACAGCTAATACGCAACAATAAGAGATAAAGGGAGCAACATGACCAAGTCGGAGTTGATCGCAAAGCTGGCGGCCCGTTACCCGCAACTGGTCGCCAAGGACGCCGAACTGGCCGTGAAGATGATTCTTGATGCCATGGGGAAGAGTCTTTCGCAGGGTCAGCGTATCGAAATCCGGGGTTTCGGAAGCTTTGGGTTGAATTACCGACCGCCTAGAACCGGGCGCAACCCCAAGTCCGGTGACCGTGTGCAGGTGCCGGCGAAGTACGTGCCGCACTTCAAGGCGGGCAAGGAACTGCGTGACCGCGTCGATATCAAGAAATAGCGACCGGACTGCTGTCTCAGTTGCAGGGCATCGTTGGACAGTACGGCATGACTGCGGTCATGCCGTTTTTTTTGCGACTGCGCGGTACGTGCACCGATACCGCGCCATGATATTCTCGTGATCCCATGCGCTACGTTTCCGCGTTCCTGAAAGTCTTGCTGTTCTTGGTGATCCTGTCGTTCGCGCTGGTCAATACCGATCCTGTCACGGTCCGTTACTATCTCGGCGTGCGCTGGGAGGCGCCACTGGTTGCGGTGTTGCTGCTGACGCTGGCCACCGGAGTCCTGCTCGGATTGCTGGCGGCGTTGGCGCAATTTGTGCGGCTACGCCGGCGGATCGCGCGGCTCGAACGCGAATTGAAGGCCGCGCGGCGACAAGATCCGGCGGAGCCGTTACCGGCGATTCCGCCTCTGGACATGCTCTAGGCCTGCGCGACATGGAAATCGAACTGTGGTGGCTGCTGGCTCTGCCGCTGTTTTTCGCGCTGGGCTGGCTTGCGGCGCGTGTCGATATACGGCAGGTGGTCTCGGCCTCGCGGGTGCTGCCCGCGTCCTATTTCAAGGGCTTGAACTTCCTGCTTAACGAGCAGCCCGACAAGGCGATCGACGCATTCATCGAGGTGGCACAGGGCAATCCGCAAACCGTGGAAATGCACTTCACCCTCGGCAGCCTGTTCAGGCGCAGAGGGGAAGTGGAGCGGGCCATTCGCATGCATCAGAGTCTGGTTGATCGTGACGATCTCACGCCGGAGCAGCGCTTGAGCGCTCTGCTGGAACTGGCGCAGGACTATCTCAAGGCCGGATTGCTGGATCGTGCCGAGGAATATTTTCTGAAGCTGGACGGCACCGTCCACTCGGAGCAGGCGTTGCGCGCCTTGCTCGATATTTACGAGCAGGAGCGGGACTGGCAGAAGGCCATCGCCACCGTGCAGCGGCTGCAGGAGATTACCGGCCGCTCCTTTCAGAAGGAAATTGCCAATTTCTACTGCGAGACGGCTGCGCGGGACATCATGCAGTCAAGGCCGGGCGAGGCAAAGCCGCATCTGGACGCAGCCTTGCGGCATCACCGGCAATGCGTCAGAGCCAATCTTCTGCTCGGCGACATCGCCTTCGGCGAGGGCGACGACGCTCAGGCGATCGCTTCCTGGCAAAGGATCGAATCCCAGAACCCGGCGTTCCTGTCCCTGGTCGCCGAGCGCCTGGTCAACGCCTATCGGCGGACCGGGCAACTCGAGGCGGGAATCAATCTGCTGCGTGGCTATCTGGATAAATATCCTGCAGTCGATCTGATGGAGGCGGTATACCGGGCCATGCTGGAACAACACGGTATGGAGGCGGCGTTGCAGGCGGTGCGTGATGAAGTGCGGCGCACACCCACACTGCTCGGTTTGGATCGCATGCTGGAGGCGCAACTGGCGGAAGTACCGGCCGAACGGCGACAGGAGATGGAGTTGATCCGCCAACTGGTGCATCAGCACACACGCGGGCTGGCCATGTACAAATGCGATCACTGCGGGTTTCGCGCAAGGCAGTTTTACTGGCATTGTCCGGCCTGCGGCGAATGGGAATCGTACTCGCCGCGCCGTATCGAGGAAAGGGCGCTACCGGCATGACCACACAGACATCAGTACACGATCCGCGCGTTATTGTGGCGCTGGACTACCCGACCGCAGAAGCCGCCTTAGCCATGGCGTCCCGGCTAAACCCGGCGCAATGCCGTGTCAAGGTAGGCAAGGAACTGTTTACTGCAGCCGGGCCGGCGCTGGTGGAGCGGCTGGTCGGTATGGGCTATGGGGTGTTTCTGGATCTCAA
>Ga0129333_10007575_pt1 | contig 10242 bp, 9 predicted proteins | sample CPB6_08_DNA_FD_94474 | JGI IMG/M metagenome (GOLD analysis project Ga0129333, IMG submission 94474) | Freshwater to marine salinity gradient microbial communities from Chesapeake Bay, USA - CPBay_Sum_0.6_0.8_DNA | ecosystem: Environmental > Aquatic > Marine > Coastal | place: USA: Chesapeake Bay...
AAGTCCATAGCACTTATTCCTGTAACCTGTGCTATTCTAAATAAAAATACTGTAAAATTACCTGCGATTGTTTTACTCTGACTTATGTTATAAAAGAAACCATATACAACATCGTATTGGTCTGGTGGTACTATAAGTTCAGTTGCATAAAATTTATCATAAACTCTTATTGTCTTGTCAATATCGTTTACTGATAAAACATCAATTTGACTAGCCATTAACCACCTCCGTCTCTAAATGGATCTGAAGCAGGTGTGCTAGTCGGTGTAGAATTTGCTACTGGAAAACTAAATGTAGATTGTCTGTTTGGTATTTGTGAAACGCTATTTGATAAACCTGCAACTACATCTGATTTTAATGCTTGTTTTATATTTACATTTTTAAATGTATTATATGATGTTCCTGCAATTTGTAATGCTTGTAAATAATTAGGAGGATTACTGTTAAGACTATCTAAGAAACCACCTGCTGCATCCACTAATCCACCCTTACCTAATATTGTTCTATTAGCACCTAGTCTTGCGATAGGACTTAATTGCCTATCATAATTTTGATCTGATCCAAATTCTTTAACTTTATTACCTGGACTGTTTCCATCTATAGCACCATCATAATAATTTACAAACTCATACCTTAAGGTCATTGTGTTTTCCATAGTACCATTGGTTTCATAATAATTATATGTATCATGTCCAAAAGATTCAATAATAGGATTAACTAAGCTGTAAAGAACAAAGTTATGTTGGTTGAAACCATATATGTTTATGCCTCTAAAGAATGGTGGTTTAGTTGCTCCTACTCCTGCTCCAGCAGCAGTTTGAGGACTACCTGCACTTTCTCCTATGTAGCCATAATCATTATTTTGTGTTAATGATGGTTTGTAAATATTTCTTTCATTAATTGCACCAGGTACCGCAGTAAATGTGTTTGGCGCTGTTGCTGCTCCACCTGCTGATATATTTGCTGCGTCTTTATAATAATAGGAATAGTAACTATACCATAACTGTCTAGATAAATTACCGTTGTCATCATTAAAGGTGATTGAAATTGGGTCATAGTTTATTTTAGTTTGTACCCATCGTGTTCTATTATACTGATTCATTTTGTGCAAATCAAAAGCAAATTTAGGTAGTTGAATGTTTTTTACTAACAAACCTAAATTGGTATTTGCACCAAATATTTGTTGTAGACCAGGTATTAAATCATAGTTTAAATCAAAATAAACATGATATAGATATTTAAACTTTGGGGAATACTGATATGCGTTTGTACGAAATGTTTTACTTGCGTGAGTATAATCACGCATAAAGGCGTTACCGAAAAATCCTTCGGCAAAGCCTTTAGCGAATTGCTGAAAAAAACCAGCCATTTAATTATAGAGTAGGACTACCAATACCTGTAATAGTACCTGTAGCTGCTCCTCTACCTGCTGCTAATCCAAATACGGTACCTAAATCTGAACTTGATGGGGCACCTTGACTTTGAATTGCATTATCATAACGCAGTGTCAGTGATATAGTTACAACTTCATTAGCACCATAATTTAATGTATTATAGTTTGCGCTTTGAATAAAGCAACCAGCTAATGACCATGTTTCTAAAACGACTGGTGTTTGAGCTCCGTTTGCACCATCTAAAATTTGAATTTGTGTTTCAAACTTATAATCTAGACCTGATGCAGCCGATGCCTGTTCTACGAAGTCTAATTGTGATTGCAATTGGGAAGCTACCATAGCTGCAACTTGGTTAGATTGGTCATCACGCAAGTTGATAGTAATTGGTTGCCACTCATGTTTACCAGCCAAATATAGTCTTGAGTTATAGATTTCTACTGGTATTTCTGTAAAGCTAACTTGTGGTCGTGTTACATCAATTACTTGTTTTGTTAAAACTTGTGATTGAGCACTTGTACCAAAATTAGAAAACAGAACTCTGTATCTAAACTGTAGTTTTGGCATCAACAAGCCTGTATTTCCGCCCGCACTATTGTCGGCGCTTACAGACATTTTTGTTAATGTACTTGATAGTGAAGCCATTTGTTATTTCTCCTAGTATTATTATTTATCTTGGTTGGGAACCATGTCCCAACCATATTTCAACATGCCTATTAAGCAGCTCCTGTATTAACAATACGGACTGGAATATAGATGAATTCAACTGCTTTTACTGGCTCCACTGCTATATCGATCCAAAGTTCATTTGCATCAATTCTAGCAGGTGTATTGTTGCTATCATCACATACTACAGAGTAATCACGCAAGCCGCGTTTTGCAACTAGATCCAACATTAATGATTCTACAACACCTGATATTTGTGTTCTTGTTAATGAATCATTAGGTTCAAACACGAATGGTCTTGCTAGAACTGTTAATTGGAATCTAATATAGTTAATTAAACGACCTACATTAGTTCTGTCTAATGCACTTTGAGTTGCTTTACTGCTCTTATTACCATAGTTCAATAGACCAACACCAGTAAAGAATACTAATGGGTTAATACCATTGACATACAATACATCTCTAATACCTAGTCTGTTCTTAATTACAACAAATTCACCTGTTGTAGAATCTAAGTAACCAATATTTGTAGCATTATCAATTGTACCACGGCGTGTACCTGCTGCTGCAAACCAAGGATAAGCAATTTGGTCATTACGCAAGAATGTACGCAACATCATATGGCTTGCTGGTACTGCTACAAGATTTCCATCTAGGTCTGATGTTAATCCGCTTGGATAGAATAGACCCATGTATTCATCTCTGCTTACAAGTCCATCTTCACCTGTGCTTGATGCACCTGCTGCATTTGTTGCCCAAGCTTGAATTTGTGTAGCTTGGTCAGCCAATCTCATTGGAGTATCACCTACAATGTATGCTGTTTGAGCACGGTCATTGTTCAATGTAATCATCTGTGGCTGCAACTCAGGGTAATTAGGTGTTGCAATCAAATTAAAGTAATTATCTTCTTCTCTGATCGCCATGTTTGTACCAATTGCTTGGCGCATAGCAATAACTACCATGTTACGCTGTGCTTTACGACCCATGTATGGTGCACCGTTAGATTGTAAACCAGAAGCACTTACCCATGCATTAGTTTCTGTTGGTAAAGAACTATCTGGGAAATTATCTGCGTTAAAATAATTAACAGAGAATTGTTTTACATTGTAACCTGAACGGCGTGTATTAAACAATAACATACCTTCTGGATATAATGTTGGATCTGGTGCATCTAAATCTAAGTAATTACTTGTAAGTAAAGACTTAATTGTTGGTATAGGATCATTTACAGGATCAGTGGTACCATTAGTTGCCCATCGTGCATCAGCGAATACAATACCTGTAGAATCTACTTGGTCTGTATTATCAATTAATACAAACTCACCAGCAGGCACTGCTGTAGTTGATTGCCAACGATAGATGACTGGGTAATTTTCTAAATCACTTGTATCTATCCATAAATCACCAAAGGTTAGTGCTGTACCATCACTTTGAGTTGTTGGTTCACTAGCACTTACTATTGGACCGTTAGGATCAGTTGTATTAGAACCTGATGCTGCTGGAGCACCATTTGTGCCATATGCAGTATTACGATATCCTAACCATGCTCCACCTTTTTGAACCATGATATCAACTTGATTTGTAACACTATAGAACCAATTAGTTCCATTAGCTGGATCTGTATTTGGAGCGCCCTCATTTGCAGTGTAATCAAATTCTACCCAATTACTCAATTGAGTTGTTGGAGTGTCAACCCCAAAACCAGTCACATATGTCACTGCTGTTGCTGCTCCACCGCCACCTATAGCTGTAACTACAACTGTTAAATCGTTTGTACCAGTTACTCCACCTAAATCTGTGCCGTCAATGGTAATTGTATCTCCAATTGCATAGCCACTGCCACCTGCGTTATCTACTCCATCACCAACCAATACAAATTGTGTGTATGATGAAATTACACTAAAAGTAGCACCTGATCCACCACCTGATGTTGTAGTCTGAGACACACCAGAATATGTAGGTTGATAATATGGACCATACTTAACACCTGTTGTGGTTCCTGCAACGAAACCTGCCTCTAAACACAAACCTTGTGTTGAACCATTTACCCATTCATCAATAATTATTACACCACCTGTTGTATGTGATAATTGAATCGCACCATCAGTAGTAACCGTAGCTGATGTATAAGGTACATTACCTGCAGACCATGCTGTTACAAAGTCTGTAGCATTAGAATTGTCTGCTAATGTAAGTGCATATGGACCAGCTATAGTTGATGAATTTGGTGTAGAAACATAAACATCGAATGTGTATGGACCATTAGTAAATGATGGACTTGTATTTGTTCCTGTAACTACTGTAGCACCTGTTGCAAGTCTTTGCCACAAATATATAGGAGCATGATTACATTCTGAATCAAATGAATATTGTGCATAAGTTGTACCTGCAGGAATAGCCTGACCACCAGTAGCATCAAGTGAGGCTATAGCAACTGCGTCACTTAAATATAAATTGGTAGTTTTTGCTACAAATGTATCTGTTAAACTATTATACTCTGAGGTAACTAGGTTAGCACCATTTCCTGTAACACTTGTCTTTATCCATACTGAACCACTTGGTCTAGGTTGTGCTTGACTTGATGACCATAACGGCATTTGTGCAGAAGTGCCATAAACCATAGCTGGTCTATAATATGTTCCTGGTGTTACTCCCATATCTGCAAGAGGTGTTCCAGTTGCTTCTGCTAATGTAATATAGTTTTGTGCTTGGTTAGATAGGTATATTAATAGTTTACCGTTAGGCGCACTTGCTTGTAGATATCCCCATCCTAGATTATTAATCTCATTAACTACATCTTGAATATCAGGTGAACCAGGTAGTGTTATTGTTACTGATGCAACACCGCCCATGTTAATTGTAAATTGATCACTAGCAGTTAACAAAGGATTAGCTATTGTACCCTGAGCAGTTGGCCATGATTTTTGCCATTCTGGTAATCCTAATTCTACCCACTGATTGCTTGTATTTTTGTAAAAATAACTTGATACTCCTGTTGGTAGACCATATGTTGGAATAGCTATAACTGCATAGTCACCTATGTTACCAATACTTGTCAATGGTAAATCTCCACTAACATTTACACTATCAGTAATAACTATAGGCACTTTATTTGTAAATTTACCAGTTGATAAATTCCACTCGTAAATACCCCAGGTAGAATCTGTTGTATCTAACCAAAAAGTTCCATTTGTTGGATTACCTGATGGTCTTCCTGTTTGACCTACTAAACTTGCTAAATCAATGTCTGCTCTTAAAACATAGCAACGATTGGTCGTACCAAGTAAAGAATAGGCTGCTAATAATCCATATTCATTTAATTCATAACCTTGTATTGGTGTGCCAGCCGCTGTAGTATAGAAGAATGGTTTTCCATACAAATTTACTAAATCACGCTGACTTGTAACCAAGAATAATTTGTCTGCATTCGCGGCAGTTGTAGCTACTGCTACTGTTCCACTTGGATTAGCTTTGTCTTGTGCTGTAGCTATTAAAACAAATGGTACAGAATTTTGTGCAGCAGGTAAATATTGACTTTGGTCAATAATTGATACATCTACGCCTGGAGATACTAGTATTGGCATGTCATTTTCCTTTTTTAATCTTACAACAATGTTGTATCAAATTATTTATCGGAAACACCAAAAAAATCCAATTTAGCGCACCTTCGAAGGTTATAAATAATATATGCCAGCAATTCGACCTATTTGTAAAACTTGTAACAAAAATGTTTGCGCTATCAATTACAAAAAATTAGGCATTACACATTACAGAAGTATATGTGATGAATGTGGTAGGAAGAAAAAGAAATTAAAACCACACAAACATACTTGGGAAAAAAGTGGTTACAAAAAGAAAACCACATGTGACTTATGTGGTTTTAAAAGTTTGTTAAATTCACAAATTACTGTATTCTATGTAGACGGTGATTTGCAAAACAGCGAATTCAATAACTTAAGAAGTGTATGTTTAAATTGTATAGAAGTTGTTAAAAAGCAGCATGTTACTTGGAAACGGGGTGATTTAAAGGTTGATTATTGAATCTATTTGTTTATGTAACTCATCAATAGATCCGTTATTGTCTATGTAAAAATCGTAATCTAAACCAACACTACTATACTCACTTGCATGAACATTAAAATGTTTTAGTCTATCTTTAGCAATAGCCCATCCTATTTGACTAGGTCCTTTAACTAAATTGCTTGCGTCATCATACCATTCAGGTCTAGGACCTCTTTCTACTCTACAAGTAATACCTTTAGCATTTTTAATAGCATGAATTTCATTTTTGAAACGACAATCGGTAATAACAATGTTATCTTTTGCTGTTTGTAACTTATGTTCTACACTTGCTACCCAAATATCCTGATGAAAACCATTACGGCAAACCTCAGTGCCCCAGTTTTGTAATACCCATCTAGGGGTTAAATGAGGGATATTTAGCCTTTGTGACCACCATTCATCTACTGTGTCACGCCATACTCTACTGCTTTTTGTTGTTCCTTCAAGTAATTCACGGTCCCAGTTAAAAATTGATGCTACTGCATCTTTAAGTGATCCTGCAAAACTTATGCGTTTAAAACCATGCATAGTACACAAATAATCTGCAATAGTGTCTTTACCGCTTCCAATGAAACCCGTAACACCTAGAATCATAAGGTAACTCCTGTTTGTAGAGATATTATATTACAGAATTTTTAAAAATAAAACTGAAAAGGTCAATTATCCTTGAATCCATGTTAATGGCTGACTGTTATCTACATAGGCTTTAAGTTCGTTAATTAACTGTTCTTGTAAAGCCTTTGCCTCTGCTTTCATTTGTGCTCCATTTAATGTAGTGCCACCTTGCGGACCAGCAATACTTCCGAACTTTTCACGGGCCTCACCTATTACACCTTTTAATGTTGCTAATATCCAATCAGTGATCCAAACACCTGATCCAGGATCTTGAAGTAAAACAATTTCATCACGCTGTATATCGCCCCAAATTAACACACGCTCACCTGTGCCTTTTGGATCACGAACAATTCTTAGCAACTTTGTAACAGGATCAAAAGTATAAATTACATATCCACCAAACATTCTAGCAGCCAACTCAACATATCCTGCATAGAAATCATATGTTGCCATACCACCTGCATAGTTGTAATTTAGCAAATAAGTATTAAGTATAGCACTACTAAATGGGTCAAAACTTGAACTAGCAGGTCCTGATTCAAGACCTACTGTTCTTCTAAAAATTGCTCTTACATTTACAAACTCTTGAGGTAAAGTATACTCATATATGTTTTTTATGACTGTCATTAATGTATATGTTTCTGCTGTAGAGTTTTGTGCTCTTTGGCGATATACTTTAATAGCATAATTATAAGCAGCCTCATAATGCTGAGGATCAAGTTCCAAATCAATGATACCATCACCTAATCTAAGTCTTACATTTTGAAATATTGCTTGTTTTATTTCATCTAAAGAAAGACTTGAAGGTGTAGCTAAAATTGAAGCTGTCTGATTAGTTGCTGTTGTCATATGTATTACCCGATATGATATATTTATCGGGTAATTTTACAAATCGTTTTCTTTACGGTTTTCACTATACCAAGCATCAAATTGTCCACCTGGATATCTTGCTTTTAATTTATCAATATTTTCAGCAATAACATCGTTTGGATCAATATGAAGTGCCCTACAAGCATTAATCCAATACCAAATAATATCACCTAATTCCCGCTTCATATGAAACACATTGGCGCTGTCTAACGGTTTACCTTGAAAGAAAATCTTTTTAACAATTTCTTGGAATTCTCCCGCTTCACTTCCTAACCCCAAACCTGCTGTCAATAACAACGGTACATTAATATCAGGCCCATGCATATACTCGTTATCTTGCCCGTATGGTTCATAATTACCATCAAGTCTGTCCAGTCTATTCATAAAGCTTGTTAAGTCTTTACTTTCTTTACTTGTGACAGCCTCAACAAATTCACTATACTTATTTAAGTCGATTTTTTTTGTCATTTACTAAGTCCTCAAACATTTTTAATGCACCCTTTTCATTAAGTGTGCTAATAAATATTTCATCAGTGCGTTGTAACATGGCGCAGGCTAACATAAGTAATTCACTTGTGTCATCTGTCATTTGAATTGAACGGTCTATAATATCCATTAACTCAGCCATTCTCCTTTTTACATTTTCTTTATCCATTAAAATGCCTTTAGTATGAGCATATTGTCATTAAACCTACCATTGGGAGTAACTGCAACTGCTTTAATATCTTTAAAGAATTTTCTAGCACTTGGTTTACTACCCATAACTTCTTTAATCTGTTCTCCAGGTTTACGAAGTGTTTTTACTTCACTTTCCTTAGTACAGAATCCAAGTATAGTATTACCTTTTACAGTAAAAGCTTTACTATATTCATCTGCAACATAGTGATGAAGTTTACGCCTTGCAGTATCATATACCCAAGCTTCACTTGCACCATGCAATTTGATAGGATGGACACTTACCAAATCAACCTTTAGAGCAGGATCTTTAAATTCTTTACAGAATTTAAGCTTGGCTACAATCTTTTCAACAGGAATAGCTTTACGCTTTCTTGGTGTTTTATTGGCTTTCTTTACACTTACATAAGCATTTAAATCAGACAATACTTGTTCAATAAATTTTATAATATTCTTAACTTGTGTTTTGTTAAGGTAATTATAGCCTTCGTTAAGTTGTTTGTCTTTACCTTCTGCAAGTTTTTCAAATTCGGTTAGTTTTTTCTTCCAAACTTCTGTCAAAATACTAATGTGCTGTGGTAATACATTTTGCCTACTAACTGCATCAATTGGGCGCAAAGTGTGTTTTGAAGCGGCACCTGATGTTATGTAATCGTCAAACAAACCCTCAAGTTCACCACCTGCTTCACGGGTTTTTTGTTTCATAATTTCTTGTACATTTGGTCGCAATGCTTCTTTGACCTTTGCTTTTTTGCCTGTTTGTGAAATTTTAACCTCAGGCTTATGTACAGTTTTTAGCAACCTTGAAATTTCATTATTAAGTGTGCCAGATTCATGCTCATTTAACTCAAGACCACGAAGGCACATCCGTGATAACCAACAAAGTGTGGGTATCAATTCTCCCTCTTCAACTCTACGCATGACTTTAGCATCTGCCTGTCTATCTTTCATATCCAAATATTGACAAAGCATTTCTTTTGCATCTTTGCGGGCATAGAATCTATTATACCAAGTAAATGCCTTAGACATAGCTACACCTCTATTTTCGGGTTGTAGCACGAATGCAGGCTCATCTCCATAATACTTAGTATCAGGGTCTCTAGGGTCAAGTGCCTTTACACCAACTACATCAACTGTGATTTTCTTAACTTTCTTTACCATTGTTGCTCCAAATTAAGCATTTAGCGTACATTATATATGATAATCCATTTATTGTCAAGCCTTACCCGATAAATACTATATGCCAAAATTATCACTATACCGCCCAAACAAACAAAATGACTACAAGTTTTTTGATAGAACCATATCGGAAATGCTTACTGTTGGTGGCACTGATTTGTACATACATAAGTATCTTGGTCCAAAAGCAGAAAATCCTAGCATAGATTATACACAGCCTCAATATGATGCTATGGACCCTACTAATATACAAGATTTATTATTTTTAGAAAATAGAGATAGGAAATACGATCCTAATATTTATAGACTTCGTGGGCATTATAATGTGCAAAACTTAGATTTTGATTTAAGCCAGTTTGGTCTATTCCTAAATAACGATATTATATTCATAACAGTACATTATAATGATATGATTGACATTTTAGGCCGTAAATTAATGGTTGGAGATGTTCTTGAATTACCACACTTACTTGATTATAATCCTCTGAATGAAAAAATACCCACAGCCTTAAGAAGATTTTATCAGGTGACAGACGGTAACTTTGCAAGTGAAGGATTCAGTCAAACTTGGTTTTATCATTTATGGCGTATTAAATGCGAGCCATTAATAAACAGTCAAGAATTTGCAGATATATTATCACAACCAATTAATACGGATAATTATCTAGGTGATTGGGATAAAGATAAAATTTATCCTCCAGGTTATGTTATAACTTATGGTGATAAAAACTATATTGCCAAGATAGAAGTTCCTAGAGGCATATACCCTCCAAATGATACTTAT
>Ga0129333_10007576_pt1 | contig 10240 bp, 8 predicted proteins | sample CPB6_08_DNA_FD_94474 | JGI IMG/M metagenome (GOLD analysis project Ga0129333, IMG submission 94474) | Freshwater to marine salinity gradient microbial communities from Chesapeake Bay, USA - CPBay_Sum_0.6_0.8_DNA | ecosystem: Environmental > Aquatic > Marine > Coastal | place: USA: Chesapeake Bay...
AGGCCGTCAGCACCGCCACGCTGTGCACCGCACTCTTCAAGCGCGGCCTGCGCAACCAGTTCATCCAGGACGTGCGGCCGGTCAACCCCGACATCACCCGCGACGCGCCCAACATGGTGGGCGAGGCCTTCACGCTGCGCTACATCCCGGCGCGCGAAGACCTCAACCCGATCACCGTGTTCCAGGACCGCGGTCACCCGCAACGCGTGGCGGTGGAGCAGTGCCCGCCGGGTGCGGTGATGGTGATCGACAGCCGCAAGGACGCGCGTGCCGCATCGGCCGGCGGCATCCTGGTCAGCCGCCTGATGGTGCGCGGCTGCGCCGGCGTGGTCACCGACGGCGGCTTTCGCGATGCACCCGAGATCGCGGCCCTGCCCTTTCCTGCGTACCACCATCGGCCCAGCGCGCCCACCAACCTGACGCTGCACCAGGCCATGGACATCAACGTGCCGATCGGCTGCGGCGATGTGGCGGTGTTCCCCGGCGACGTGGTGGTGGGCGACCGCGAGGGCGTCATCGTCATCCCGGCGCATCTGGCCGATGAGGTGGCCGAAGAGGCCACGCAGATGACGGTGTTCGAGGACTTCGTGCTCGACCAGGTGCAAAACGCCGGCCGCAGCATCCTGGGCCTGTACCCGCCCACCGATCCGCAGACGCTCGACCAGTTCGCCGCCTGGCGCCGGCAGCGCGGACGCTGAGCCGTGCAAGGCGGCCGCCGCGGCGCGGCCCGGGGTGACCACGCGTCGCCCACTTGACCGCATCGGGGTTTCTCCGGGGACGGCCAGCGCAGTCCTTCTGCATCATGCAGCGGCAGTCATCACCACAGGAGCCAGCATGCGTCTTTCTCGCCGTCACTTCACCGTTGGCATGGCCTCGGCCACGCTGGGTGTGGGCACCGCCTCGTGGGCCCAGTCGTTCCCCAACAAGCCGCTCAAGATCGTTGTGCCCTTCCCGGCCGGCGGCACCACCGATGTGGTGGCGCGCCTGGTGGCGCAGCGCATGAGCGAATCGATGGGCCAGCCGGTCACCGTGGAAAACCGCGGCGGCGCGGGCGGTGCCATCGGTGCCGACGCGGTGGCCAAGGCCGCACCCGACGGCTACACGCTGCTGATGCACAACCTGACCTTCCCGATGACCTCGGTGGCGCAGACGCTGGCCGGCCGCTCGCCGTTCAACGTCGAGACCGACCTGGTGGGCGTGTCGATCTCGGTGTACGTGCCCTTCATGTGGACCGCGCACCCCAGCGTGCCGGCCAAGGACCTGCGTGAGCTGGCCAACCTGCTGCGCACGCAGAAGCTGCCCTACAACTACGGCTCCACCGGCCCGGGCTCGGCCATGCATGTGCAGGGCGAGGCCCTCAAGAAGGAAGCGGGCATCGACATGCAGCACGTGCCCTTCCGCGGCGCGGCGCCGCTCAAGCAGGAGCTGCTGGCCGGCCGCATCCAGGTGGGCGGCGACCAGCTGTCCACCTCGCTGGCCGAGATCAAGGCCGGCACGCTCAAGGCGCTGGCCACCACGGCTTCGAAGCGGGTGCCCGAGCTGCCCGATGTGCCCACGGTGCGCGAACTGGGCTTCCCGAACCTGGAGCTCGAAGGCTGGAACGGCCTGTTCGCGCCGGCCCGCACGCCGCGCGACGTGCTGGAGCGTCTGCAACGCGAAGCCGCTGCCGCGGTGCGTCACCCGGAGGTGGTGAAGCGCCTGGCCGACATGGGCGCCGACGCAGTGGGCTCCAACGGCGCGGCGCAAGACGAGATCTTCAAGCGGCAGATGAACCAGTTCCGGCCCATCATCCGCGAGATGAAGATCGAGAGCTGACCGACAGGCAACGCAGCGCGCTCAGTGCGCGCGCTGCGCGAGCCACCACACCGGGAACTGGCTGCAGTCGGCACCCGCCAGCCCCTGGTCGATGGCGCGTTCCAGGTTGGCCAGCGTGGCCTCGGCCAGCGGCATGGCGCAGCCGTTCTTCGCACCCTGCTCGACCATGGTGCGCACGTCCTTGCGCATGGTGGCGATGTCCACCGTGACTGCGGCCTGGGGCGTGCCGGCCAGCGCGTCGGCGATCATGCCGCCGCGCACCTTGAGCATGTTGGGCCCGCCCGATGACTCGCTCAGCACATCGATCATCAGCTTGGGGTCGATGTCGAGCGACTGCACCAATGACAGCGCCTCGCCCAGCGTCTGCCAGTACACCATCAGCGGCAGGTTGACCGCAAGCTTCATGCGCGCGCCGTTGCCGTGCGCGCCCACCGCCACCACCTTCTTGCACATCTGCTCGAGCAGCGGCATCGCCGTCTGCACATCGGCCGCGCTGCCGCCGGCAAAGCCGATCAGCTTGCCCTCCTTGGCCGGGCCGACGCTGCCGCCCACCGGGCATTCGAGGTAGCGCGCACCGGCCTGCTGCGCGCGCTGGCCCATCTGCGCCTGGAACTCGGGTGCCACGGTGCTCATCTCGATCAGCAGCGCCTGCGGCGCGCTGAACAAGCCGTCGGGGCCGCCGTACACCGACTCGATGGCAGCCGCATCGGTCAGCAGGCTGATGACTACATCGCACTGGCGCGCGAGGTCGGCCGGGCGCGCGGCCCGCGTGGCACCGGCAGCCACCAGCGCATCGGCGCGGGCGGCGTTGCGGTTCCACACCATCAGTTCATGGCCCAGGCCCATCAGGCGCTGCGCCACGGCCTGGCCCATCTTCCCGGTTCCCGCGATTCCGACTTTCATGCGACACGCTCTCTGGTTTCATCGTTGAGGACAGCGCACGCCACTGCAGCGGCGCCTGTGTGCAGACGATGATACGGTGCCCGCCGCTGCGGGGCAGAAGGCCCCGGGGGCACCGGCCTCAGGCGGCCACGGGTTCGAGCTGCTGGCGCAGCACGCGGTGGAGGATCTTGCCGGTGGCCGTGCGCGGCATGTCTTCATCGGCGATGAACTCGAAGGCGGTCGGGCACTTGAAGCCTGCCAGCCGGGCGCGGCACCATTCGCGCAGCGCCTGCGCGTCGGCGTGCTGCCCCGCGTGCAGCACCACTACCGCCTGCACCGTCTCGCCCCACTTGTCGTGCGGCATGCCGATCACCGCCACATCCTTCACTGCCGGATGCGCACCGATCACCCCCTCCACCTCGGACGGGTAGACGTTCTCGCCGCCAGTGATGATCATGTTGCTCTTGCGGTCCACCAGCCAGATGTAGCCGTCGGCATCGCGACGCGCCATGTCGCCCACCGAGCACCACGCGCCGTCGAAGGCCTCTTGCGTCTTCAGCGGGTTCTTCCAGTAACCGTCAAACACATAGGCGGTGCGCGAGAACAGCTCGCCCACCTCGCCGTCGGGCACCTCGCAACGCTGCTCATCAAGCAGCCGGATCGCGCCGCTGCCCGCCCATTCGCGCCCGACCGAGCCCAGCTTGCTGATCTGCTCCTCGGGGCGCAGCAGCGTCACCCAGCCCGCCTCGGTGGAGCCGTACAGCTCGTACAGGCGGCCATTGCGGAAGAAGTCGAGGATGGCGAGCTTGGTGTCCTTGCGCGCAGGTGCGGAAGACACCAGCAGCTTGCCCACCGCGCTCACGTCATGGCGGCGCTTCACCTCGTCGGGCAATGCCAGCAGCATGATGTAGTGCGTGGGCACCAGCGAGGTGAAGGTCACCTTCTCGTTCGCCAGCGTGGCCAGCAACGCCTCGGGGTCGAAGCTGCGGCGGTTGTCGATGATGCAGGTGCCGCCGATGTGGATGAAGGTGGTGCCGAAATACAGCGAATTCGCGTGGCACAGCGGCATCACCAGCAGCGCGGTGTCGTCGCGGGTAAAGCCCATCTCAAGCGCGGTGGCCATCGCGATCAGCGTGCTGCCGCCATGGCGGCGGATGGCGCCCTTGGGCCGGCCGGTGGTGCCCGAGGTGTACATCAGTGCGCACATGTCGTGCTCGTCCACCGGCTCGAACGCAAAGCTGGCACTGGCCATGGCGATCAGGTACTCGTAGCCGCGCCAGCCAGAGGGCGGTGTCGGGTCCTCGGCACCGGATGCATCGTCCAGCGCGATGAAGCGGCCCGCCATCACCGGAACCTCGCTGCGGATGCTGTCGATGGTGGAGCAGAACTCGGGGCCGGCGATCACGGCGCTGACCTCGGCGTGGCCGAGGATGTAGGCCATCTCGGGCGCGGTCAGGCGGAAGTTGAGCGGCACCACCACCAGGCCCGCGCGCGCCATCGCCACGTAGATCTCCATCCACTCGATGCGGTTGTAGGCCACGACGCCCACGCGGTCGCCCTTGGACAGGCCCAGTTCACGCAGGCCGGCGGCCAGCTGCGTGGCGCGGTCATGCCATTGCGCGTAGGTCAGGCTGCGGCGCGAGTCGCGCGCGCCTGGCTTGTTCGGGGTCCGGCGGGCGTGGGCGGCCACGGCGTCGGCGATGGTGAGCATCTGGGTCATGCGCGTCCTGGGCGGGAGGTGATGGGTTGCAGTGGGCCGGCACCAAAGCCAGCCCCGAACTTGATTGAATTCTGAATTCAGAATTCGAATATCATACGGCAATCGAGCCAGGCGTGCAGCCCATGCGTGCGCCGCTTCTTCACAGCCACCCGGAGATGCCATGACCCCGCCCCCGATCACCGACCAGAGCGGCGCCGCCGTCATCGCACGCTTTCTCAAGGCCCGCGGCGTCCAGCGCGTCTACGGCCTGTGCGGCGGGCACATCATGCCGATCTGGATGCGGCTGGATGCCGAGGGCATCCGCATCGTGGACGTCCGCGACGAGCGTGCCGCGGTGTACATGGCGCATGCCGAAGCACAACTGACCGGCCGCCTCGGCGTGGCGCTGGTCACCGCCGGGCCCGGCGTCACCAACGCGATGACCGGCATCGCCAATGCGCATGTGGCGCGCGCGCCGGTGCTGGTGCTCTCGGGCCTGCCGCCCACCGCACAGGAAAACCGCGGTGCGCTGCAAGACATCGTGCACACCGACCTGGTGCGCGGCATCACCCGCTATGCGCGCACCGTGCGCCACCCCGACCTGATTCCGCAAGAGCTGGCCGAGGCCGCCGCGCGCGCGCAAGGCATCGGCGGTGAGGCCGGGCCGGTGTACCTGGACTTTCCGGTGGACACGCTGCGCGGCGAAGTCTGCCGCGCGGTGCAGCTGCCCGAGTACTTCTCGCCCGCCGCCGCGCTGCCGCAGCCGCCGCACCCGACACAGGTGCAGGCCGCCGTCGAGCTGCTGTGGTCGGCCAAGCGACCGCTGTTCATCTCGGGCCGCGGCGCGCAGGGCGCGGGCCCGGCCCTCAGTGCGCTGCTGTCGCGCCTGAACGCGGCCTACCTGGACACCGGCGAAAGCCGCGGCCTGGTCAGCGACGACCACCCCAGCGTGGTCGGTGCGATGCGCGGCACGGTGATGGGCCAGGCCGACCTGGTGATCACTGTGGGGCGGCGGCTGGACTTCCAGCTCGCCTACGGGTCCCCCGCGGTGTTCGGTGACGCGCGCTTTCTGCGCATCGCCGACTGCGCCGCCGAGCTGCGCGACAACCGCCACGGCGACCTCGGGATGCTGTGCAACCCGGCGCTGGCGCTGCAGGCCATTCTGGATGCCGCACCCGCACGCGCCCCGGCAGGCGACGCCGCATGGCTTGCCGGCCTGCGCGAGCAGCACCTCAAGCGCTCGGACAAGCTCGCGGCCAGCATGCGTGAGGCCCCCGCAGGTACCGACGGGCGGATGCACCCCAACCGCGTGCTCGCCGCGCTGCGCGAGGCGCTGCCTGCGGACGCAGTGGTGGTCGCAGACGGCGGCGACTTCTTGAGCTTTGCGCGCGTGGGCCTGCCCGCCACCACTTACCTCGACCCGGGCTCGCTGGGCTGTATCGGCGTGGGCACCGCATTTGGCATCGCCGCCAGCCTGGTCTATCCCGAGCGCACGGTGGTGGTGGCCACCGGCGACGGCGCGTTTGGCTTCAACGCGATGGAGATCGACACCGCCGTGCGCCACGGTGCGCCCATTTTGGTGGTGGTGGCCAACAACGGCTCGTGGGCGATCGAGGTGCGCGACCAGCAAGAGACGCACGGCAAGGTGGTGGGCACGCATCTGCAGTTCGCCGACCATGCCGCGATGGCGCGCGCCTTCAACCTGCACGCTGAACGCGTGGAGCAGCCCGAAGACCTGCCAGGGGCGATTGCCCGCGCGCTGCAGCAGATGGCGCAGGGCCGGCCCGCGCTGCTGGATGTGATCGTCACGCCTGAAGCGGCGTCATCCGATGCCAAGTCGGGCCTCGCCTGGGTGCCTGACCTGCAACCGCTGGGCGCGTGGAACGAGGCCGAGCAAAAGTGGCGTGCTGCAGCCTGAGGCACGCGCACCCACGTACCATCCACACCCATGAAAGCGCTGCAGCTGCCCCCAACGCTGGTCGAGCAGGTTCACAAGGCCATCCTGTCGGATATTGCCTCGGGCAAGCTGCCGGCAGGCGCGCGCATCATCCAGGAGCAGATCGCGCAGGAGCTTGGCGTGTCGCGCCAGCCGGTACAGCAGGCGCTGACGCTGCTGCGCAAAGAGGGCGTGCTGAGTGACGCCCCCGGCCGCGGCCTGCAGGTGGCACCGCTGGACCTGGCGCATGTGCAGCAGATGTATGACGTGCGTGCGGTGATCGAAGGCCTGGCGTTTCGCAAGGCGGCGGAAATGAGCGCCGCGCGCGCCAAGGACAAGGGCCCCGCGCTGATCCGCGCCGGCCGCAAGGCCGCAGCCAGCGGATCGGTGAGCGCGATGATCGCCGCCGACATGGCGTTTCACGAGTTCATCTACGCGCTGTCGGGCAACCCGCTGGTGGCGCCGGCGATGCAGACGCACTGGACGCATGCGCAGCGCGTGATGGGCGAGGTGCTGATGCGCGACGACAAGCCGCGCGACATCTGGGACCAGCACGAAGCGTTGCTGGAGGCCGTGGCATCCGGCAAGGGCATCCAGGCCGAGCGCATGGCGCGCCAGCACATCATTGAGGCGGCCGACTTCATGATCGCGCGCCTCAAGGCCGAAGGGCAGGGCCGCTAAGCCCTGCCCTGGGCAGCGTCAGTACGTCTTGTACGGCAGGAACTTGCCCGACAGCACCACGTTCACGCGGTCGCCCTTCGGGTCGGGCTGGCGCTGGATGTCCATGCTGAAGTCGATGGCGCTCATGATGCCGTCGCCGAACTCTTCGTGGATGAGTTCCTTGATGGTGGTGCCGTACACGCTGACGATTTCGTACCAGCGGTAGATCAGCGGATCGGTGGGTACCGGCGTGGGCAGCGAACCCTTGTAGGGCACCACCTGCAGCCACTTCTGCTCTTCGGCGGTCAGGCCGAAGATCTTGCCGATGGCCTTGGCCTGCGCGGGTGTGGCCGTCATCTGGCCCAGGCACAGTGCGGTGGTCCATTCCTTGGACTCGCCCACCTTCTTGGCCACGGCCTCCCACTTGATGCCCTTGGACACCTTCACGGTGATGATCTTCTCGGTCACGTCGTTGCGGTTCATGAATGCTCCTGAAAGGTTGAAATGAAAATCAGTGCCCTGCTCAGTGCCCCGCTTTTGCGCGGGTCACGAGGAAGTCGACGATGTGGTTGCGCAGCTCGTAGTAGCCGCCCAGGTGGTGCAGGCCGGCGCGGGTGCGGTCGCGCGGCAGCGGGTTGGTGACCGTCTCGGCAATGCCGCCAGGCACATAACCCGAAGGCGTCTCGCTGCCGTTGCTCATCAGCAGGATGCGGTCGGCCAGCAAGATGGCTTCGTCCACGTCGTGCGTGATCATGAAGACGGTCTGCTGCGTCTCGCGCACGATGCCCATCAGCTCGTCCTGGATGGTGCCGCGCGTGAGTGCGTCCAGCGCGCCGAACGGCTCGTCGAGCAGCAGCATCTTGGGCTGGATGGAGAACGCGCGCGCAATGCCCACCCGCTGCTTCATGCCGCCCGACAGCTGCGAGGGCTTCTTGTCGATGGCGTGCGACAGGCCCACCATGGCAACGAACTTCTCGACCTGCTCGTTCACCTTGGCTGCGTTCCAGTCGGGCCAGCGCGACTCCACCGCAAAGGCGATGTTGCGTCGCACCGTCAGCCAAGGCATCAATGCGTGGCCCTGGAACACTACACCGCGCTCCAGGCTCGGGCCTGCCACCTCGCGGCCGTCCATGAACACGTTGCCGCTGCTGGCCGTGTCCAGACCCGCCAGCACATTCAGGATGGTGGTCTTGCCGCAGCCCGAGTGGCCGATGATGCAGACGAATTCGCCGCGCTCGAAGCCGAAGTCCACATCGGCGAACACCGGCTTGCCGGGCACAAACGTCTTGGCCAGGCCCTCGACCTTGAGGAAGGCATTCATTGCACGCTCCTTGACAGCGGGAAGGGGAGCGGCAACAGGTGTAGCCGCGCGTTGCTGCGCATCACTCCACATAGGTCACCAGCCTTTGCAGTCGGGCAAACATCAAATCGAGCAGCATGCCCACCACGCCGATCACCACGATGGCGAAGATCACGTTGGTGAGCGACAGGTTGTTCCACTCGTTCCACACGAAGTAGCCGATGCCGGTACCGCCCACCAGCATCTCGGCGGCCACGATCACCAGCCAGGCAATGCCCATGCTGATGCGCATGCCGGTCAGGATGGTCGGTGCAGCCGCCGGCAGGATGACCCGCAGCGCCTTGCGCATCGGCGAGACCTCCAGCGTGCGCGCCACGTTCAGCCAGTCGCGCCGCACGCTGGCCACACCAAACGCGGTGTTGATCAGCATCGGCCACACCGAGCAGATGAAGATGACGAACACGCCCGAGATCGACGAGTCCTTGATGGTGTACAGCGCCAGCGGCATCCACGCCAGCGGGCTGATCGGCTTGAGCACCTGGATGAACGGGTCGAGCGCGCGGTACAGCAGCGGGCTCATGCCGATCACGAAACCCAGCGGCACCGCCACCAGGCAGGCGAACAGGAAGCCCAGGCCCACGCGGCCAAGCGAGTGCGCGAGCTGGATGGCGATGCCCTTGTCGTTCGGGCCGTTGTCATAGAACGGATTGGCCAGCTGCTGCGCGAAGGTGGAAGCCACCTGCCCGAGCGTCGGAAAGCCGCTGCTCTTGCCGCTGCCCGAGGCAGAGGCTGCGCCGACGTCCTTGCCCATGAGCTTGGCGTACTCGATCTGCTCGGGCGTCATGCCGGCGGTTGCGCCACCGGCACTGCCCGCACCACCGGAAGGCAGCGTGGCCGCGTACCAGATGCCCAGCAGCACCGCCAGGATCAGCAGCGACACGAGGCCGGCGCGCAGGTTCAATGAGGGATGAGCCTGTGTGGACATGGCACATCAACCCATCTTGTGGATGGAGAAGCTCTTGACGTAGTTCTCGGGCTGGGCCGGATCGAACTCCTTGCCCATCACCTTGAACTTGCGGTACGCGCCCTCGGGCGGCTTGAAGCCGGCCTGCGCCATGTACTTCTTGGCGTCGGTCAGCATGAATACCTTCTCTGCGATCTGCCTGTAGTTGACGTCGCCCTTGATGTAGCCCCAGCGCTTCATCTGGGTGAGCATCCACACCGCCATGCTCTGCCACGGCACCGGGTCGAAGTTGGCACGGTCGGGCACGTTCTTCACGCCGCCCAGGCCGTCGGCAAACTTGCCGGTCAGCACCTGCGCGATCACCGTCTCGGGCTGGTTGAGGTACTGCGCCGGCGAGATCACCTTGGCGATCAGTTCGCGGTCTTTGGGCTGGCTGGCCATGAAACTGGCGGTCAGCACCGCGCGGTACAGCGCCGCAAAGGTGTTGGGGTTCTGCTTGATGAACTCGTCACTCATGCCGAAGGCACAGCACGGGTGGCCGTCCCAGATTTCCTTGGACAGGATGTGGATGAACCCCACCTCGTCGAACACCGCGCGCTGGTTGAACGGGTCCGGGCCCAGGAAGCCGTCGATGTTGCCCGCGCGCAGGTTGGCCACCATCTCGGGCGGCGGCGTCACGCGGATCTGCACATCGGTGTCGGGGTTGACGCCGTTTTCTGCCAGGTAGTAGCGCAGCAGGTAGTTGTGCATGCTGTGTTCGAAGGGCACCGCGAACTTGAAGCCCTTCCACTGCTTGGGGTCGCGCTTGTCCTTGTGCTTCACATGCAGGGTGATCGCCTGGCCATTGGTGTTCTGGATGCTGGCCACGTTCATGCCCACCTGGTTGCTGCCCAGGCCCATGCTCATCGCAATCGGCATCGGCGACAGGAAGTGGCTGGCGTCGTGCTCCTTGTTGATCATCTTGTCGCGAATCAGCGCCCAGCC
>Ga0129333_10007577_pt1 | contig 10239 bp, 18 predicted proteins | sample CPB6_08_DNA_FD_94474 | JGI IMG/M metagenome (GOLD analysis project Ga0129333, IMG submission 94474) | Freshwater to marine salinity gradient microbial communities from Chesapeake Bay, USA - CPBay_Sum_0.6_0.8_DNA | ecosystem: Environmental > Aquatic > Marine > Coastal | place: USA: Chesapeake...
GACAATCTGACGGAGGGTCATTATGTCCACACCTATCACCCAAGACGCACTAGATCAACTGCATGCCAACCTCGCAAACCTGACTGCTCAGTACGTCAGCGGCATACTCATGGATATTGAGTTTGCCCAAGCTGTCTACGCTGCTACTAAGTTCGTCGAGGGCGCAGACCTATCTAACCTGCTCGACCCGAACACCGGACTGCGTTACCCCAACAACCCACAACCAACGACAATCTGACGGAGGGTCATCATGTCGATTTACAACCATGCTGCGTACTTGCAGCGCATCGTAGACAACCCAAACACGCCACGCGAGGAATACATGCGGGCTTGGATTGAGCTGCAAAACCTAATCATCCAACACGGTAGCGTATGTCGTGCTGCCGACGAGTATCACAAAAACAACGACAAACTGACCGGAGGTCAGGATGTCTAAACAACAACGCAAGCATGCACACAACCCACGCAACCCAAACCTGTGCCGTATGTGCCTAACCAACACCATTGGCAAGACTCGACTTGCCTACGGACATACGGTGTGCCAAGCATGCTCAAGACTGGAAACAAAACCAACACAAGGAGAGAACAATGAAGCAGAGAACAACCCAACCAATACCCAAGTACGAGCCGATGACTGAGGCTGAGATGGAGGACTACCTCGATGCACTCTACGCCGAGTGGCTATCAAAGCAGGAAGCTTATGCGTTCGAGGACAACTACGAGCCATTCGAAACGCTGGTAAAGCCGATAGGCAAGCGCAACCATGCAGGGGGGAAAGATCATGTACGAGGATGATACTAAACACATTTGTCAGATGTGCTACTGGGAGCTAGTGCCACACGCCCGAGCAAAGCGTTGTATATCTGACAAGGTGCTAATCACCTGCGAGAAATGCGGCGAAGAGGCTAGCAGGAAAGTAAAACGCTGCGTAGTGAATATGAACAAGGTGGCGTACATGATGGTCACCGACCTCGAAACATTGAAGCAGTTAAACCCAAAGAGGACAACCTGACAGCGGGTCAGGATGTCGAAGGAGAATGAGATGAAGATAGCAGATGTGCCGAAAGCGGCGTTTAGCCAGCCCGCAATCGAAGTGCCTACCAAAGTAGTAATTGCGCATGATTGGGAGGCGTTGTACGGGTTAGTAGAAAAGAAAGGGTTTGTGGTCATCGAGTGCGATGAGGACGAGCTTAGGATTACGAACGCAGGTGGAGAGGAAGCACCTGTTGTCAAAGCGTTCAATAGTTGGGTTCGAGCAAACTTTGGGTGGCATTTAAAAACCAAGCGCATCGGGGCAACTCGGTGGTTTGTGGCTTTGTAGGGGGTTGAGATGAAACAAATCTGGTGGGTGCAAGGCGAGGATATTGAGGAATGGGAAATGCCTTCCTTCTTCGAAACCAAAGAGTGTGCCGAACGGTACGCGAGGATGCTGTTCCCTGATGAGGCTGTGAGCAAGCGAGAGGCGCGGGTTTTTTCCCGCAGGGTGCTAACAATGTCGGACTTGAATGGGGGATGAGATGGACGAGAATGAACTGCTTGCTATCGCAGCAGCAATAGCTGGTGCAATTATCGGCACAGTCTTGGGTGTGCTGTTGATCTTTTTTATTTTTGGAGCGCCGAGATGAACAACTCAGATAACTTTCCTTCACTGCCGACATACCAAGCGGCGGTGGAGCATTACGAATCCCGTACGCCTTACAAGCGTGGCAGGAACAAAGGACTGCGTCCACTCGGGTTCATGCGTAGGTACGACCGGAGCCAGATACGCATGGAGGGTAACGTGGTGGTTTGCCGTTTTTACAACACCGATGTAATCCGTTTCCTACCAGACAACACAATCGTGCTAGATCATGGCGGACACCAAACGCCTTCAACTGCCGAGATGATTAACTTTGTTTTGCACCAGCGGTGGAACACGAAACCGTGGGAGGGGGCGGTGCGGAAGATACGTGGGAAGTTTTACTTGCGTGATATCAAAGACCCGAAGGTTAACCATAGATTTGACAAGCCCATAACCATAACGTCGGACAACGTGGTCTGTGGTGGCGGGGTTGAGTTCAAGCAAGTGCTTAATCAGAAGCTCATGGGGCAGATACGCAAGTACTACGCCGACTCGGGTTTTATGGAGATGGTTCAGTACATTGTGCAGATGAATCCTGTAATGAGGCGTGATGATTTTGATAAGAATGGCAGACCGAACTTGGACATATCGAAGCTGACTAACTACTTTGCTGACAAAGCAACGCAAAATCGGGAGGATTTCTTTGACGAACTGAATGAAGCGATTGGGGTGGAGGACGAGCAGAAAAGGCTGGAGTTGTACTTCCCACTTGCCGAGCAGCTTGTGCTGAGTTCATCGCTATACCATTGGGATAGGGGGTCACAGCTTTACATATTTCTTACTGATTTTAAAAAAGCAAGAGAGCTTTTCTACGATCTGTGTCGGTTCCAGTACAGCACTGTGCTGTTTAAGTCCGAGATGGTTGGGCAGGGGAATATCTTGCGCGATGACAACATCAGGTACGTGGAGTTCGGGTCTGTGGGCTACGCGCTACCTTTTGAAGCAAAGACAATCTGACATGGTGTCAGGGTGTCGTGAAGTACAAACTTAACTAGGAGAATCACATGGAAATTCGTATGGACGTTGAAGTATCCCTGCAACAAGCCGAGCAACTGATCTTGGCAGTTGGCAACGAGAACGCTATCCATCTGGTGGGTGAGCCGGGGATTGGCAAGACCGCTATGTACGAGCGACTGGTGGCTAAGACTGGCTATCGTGGCGTGTACATCGACACACCGAACACCGAGCTGGGTGACATTGGTATCCCGATGCCGAACCATGAGACAAAGACAACTTCTCTCTATCCAAATGAGGTTTGGGGTTTCCATACTGGAGAACCATGCTTGGTATTCATCGACGAGTTCACCAAACCTTCAAGCCAAGCGGTACAGAACATGCTACACCCACTACTGAACGAGCGTCGGATTGGTGGCATGCGGCTGCACAAAGACTCAATCGTCATCACTGCTGGTAACAACCTGACCGATGGGGTAGGCGATATGTTGAAAGCCCACTCGCTTAACCGGATGACGGTGGTTCCGGTTCGCAAGCCTACGTGGGAAGAGTATGTCGAGTACGGTACATCGGCAGGGTTTGCGCCTGAGATGCTGGCTTTCGTGCGTCAGTATCCACACGTGCTGGCTAGCTACAAAGACCCGACACAGCGAGACAATATGTACATCTTCAATCCAAAGACACCACAGAAGAGTTACTTCTCGCCCCGTTCTGGTCATCGTGCTAGCAACGTACTAAAGAAGCGTCATTTGATCTCTCGTGAGGCGATGTTGGCAGCGTTGTGCGGCACGATTGGTGACTCGGCAGCGAAGGACTTGCTCGCCTACGTCGAGGTGGCTGATTCCCTACCAACGTGGGAAGAAGTGATTGCTGACCCGAAGAACACTAAGGTTCCGACACAGGTGGCGGCGCTGTGCATCATGGCGTACGGTGCTATTCAGCGAGTTGAGCGTAGCAACATCAGCGCGTGGTTCGAGTACTTGAAGCGCACGCCGAAAGAGTTGCAGTCTGTGTTCTGCACGACGACTGTAAAGAATGATGAGAAGAAGAACATTCTCATGACCAGCCCCGCGTTCATCAATTGGATGCGTGATAACCAGTACTTATTCTAGGAGGATGCCATGCCAGTAACTGACGAACAAATCCGTGAGCGGATTGAGAAAACGTATCAGTTGATAGACAAAGTCGAAGATGTACTCGACGGGGAGAACATCGGGGTAATCATATCTACCCTGCTGTATTGGCTAGCAGAGATGTACGACGAGGAAGTAATGCCGCTCGATTCGTTTATCGAAGAAGCTAACAAGACTCTGCGTGGGTTTATATCGAAGCGCGGTGCTAAACAGGGAGAGATTCAATGGCTACAATGAAAGCAAAGATACCTGCTGAGAAGCGGGTTGAACGCGCACATGCGCAACTCATGAAACATTCCGACTTTTGCTTGTTCAGCGGGATATTCATGATCGGCAAGGTATCGATCAGCGATACGCACCCAAGTGCTTGCACAAACGGGAGAGATGTTATATACGGTCGCGCCTTTGTCGATTCCCTTGATGACAAGCAACTCGCGTTTGTTGTTGTGCATGAAGCTATGCACAAAGCGTACCGTCACATGTCGGTATGGAAAGGTATTGCCAAAGAGAATCCAATGCTTGCGAACGCAGCGATGGACTACGTTATCAACTTGCAGATACGCGACTCCGACCCGAATGGTTCGGTGGTAACTATGCCGCGTGACGAGGAGGGAAAACTGCTTGGTCTGATCGATGAGAAGTATCGCGACATGGATACGAAGCAAGTGTATGCACTACTAAAGAAGGAAATGGAGGAAGGGGGCGACGGCGATGGCGATACTAACGGTAATGGACAATCTGACAAGCGGTCAGGAAGTCCTGCTGGTGGTCAAGGCCAACCACAGAACGGCAAGGGTAATCAGAACAGTCAAGGCTTTGATGAACATGATTGGGATGGGGCGCGTGAGTTGTCAGAGAAGGAGGCCAGTGAACTAGAGAAGGACATTGACAGCGCGTTGCGTGAAGGCGCAATTCTAGCAGGGAAGATGAAAGGCAAAGTACCGCGTGGCATCGAGGAGCTGCTGCATCCGAAGGTAGATTGGAAGGAGGCGTTGCGTGAGTTTGTCAAAACCAATACGCGTGGTGGTGACCAATCAACGTGGCGCAGACCAAACCGTAGGTATCTGGGCGTGGACGTAATCATGCCGAGTGCAATATCACAGAAGGCAGAACTGTTTGTGTTGGGTGTCGATACGTCTGGTTCGATTGGCGGGTCGATGCTGGCGCAGTTCATGGGAGAAGTGAAGTCGATCTGTGACGAGGTGGCGCCTGAGAAAGTAGAACTATTGTATTGGGATAGCCACGTAGCAAGCCGTGAAACTTATGTCGGGGCCGAGGTTGAGCAACTCATCAGTTCAACCAAGCCGAGGGGTGGTGGCGGTACTACACCAGAGTGTGTGCCGATCTATCTCGAAGCCGAGCGCATCGCGCCGCAGTGTGTGGTGATGCTGACCGACGGTGAGTTCTACGGTGATGGGTGGCATGAGTGGAGCCGCATCAGCGCACCTGTGTTGTGGTGCGTGGTGGGCAATAAGAACTTTGTGCCGAGGTATGGGCAGTCTGTTTATGTGGGGTGAGATATGGAAACCAAGAGCGCAATACGGAAGTACGCAGAGGGGGTAGCTTGGGAGCATTTTTATTCCGAGGATGATATTCCGTGGGAGCCATTTGAGGACTACTCTGAAGAATGGCTAGAAGAACAATGCCAGATGCTAGCCAATGCCGTGGAGAAAGCGATGCTCTGGGCAAAACAAACATATTAAGGAGAAAGTCATGAACATGGAAACGCCGCAATTCGAATCATTCGGGATCGCAACGTCATCGTTGCTGGTCGAACTTAACATCTCTTGCTGGACTGCTAGGAAACTGGACAAGAAGGTATCGATGGAAGTGGACTCTGCCAAGAACACTAAGGTCAAGGCAGGGAATTACCACAAGCATTTGCTGGCAGGTAGTCCGGCACTCGAAGCTGTTACTAAGTACGCTGCGCAGGTGCGGCTATGGAATAACTTCAACAGCTTGCCGTGGTCTGACAACGGACAGCGGGTCGTGACTGCCGATCACTTCTTCAATGGGTACAAGTCGCAGATGGATTTGCACAAGCAGAACTACGAGGAGTTGGTAGCCAACTTCTTGCAGCAATACCCTACGCTAATATCAGCCGCTGCGTTTCAGCTTGGTGACCTGTTTGACCGAGAGGAGTACCCACCTGTTGAGAGTATCGCGCACAAGTTCCGCTTCAACTATGCGGTACTGCCGGTTCCCACTTCTGGTGATTTCCGTATCGACATAGCAGAACAAGCAAAGAAGGAACTGGCCGAGCAGTACACCGAGCATTTCAACAGTCGATTGGAATCTGCCATGCGTGATGTGTGGGGTAGGTTGCATGAGTGTTTGAAGCACATGAGCGACAAACTGACAGATGGTCAGGATGGCGTGAGAAGCCGTTTCCATTCTACGCTACTGTCAAACGCACAACAGATGGTGCAGCTACTCGACCGACTCAACGTCACACGTGATGCGAAGCTGGAGGATGCACGTGCGCAACTAGCAAAAGCTATTCATGGCATGGACATTGATGATCTACGCGAGGATAGCGGTGCGCGTGAGCAGGTGAAGAAGGATGTTGACACCATCCTAGCTAAGTTTAATTGGTAAGGGAGAAACGTATGAACATTGTTATACCAGAGAAGCTGTCGGGCATGCCCGTCTTTAGCGAACTGCAAGACATTGCCGAGAAGATATTTCTCAAACTGCCTAGCATATCGTACGAGGCTTGTGACTATGAGATGTTTCCTTCCGAAGTAGAGGGAGAGGATTACACCAAGAAGATCACAAGGTTCGCGGTGTTCAACGGCAACGAGGAAGTCGGTAGGCTTTCGGTCAAGCGGGAGAACTATCGCAATCAGGGTAAGCAGTCGGTGTATCGCGTCAAGTCACCACACATTAACAACCGTATCAACCCAAAGGATACCAAGACAACAACGAACCCGAAGCAAGCGCTGAACGCTGCGATCAAGCATTTCGGTAGGGTGTCTACGGCAACTGAGATAATCGATAAGAGTAAGGCTGAGATTGGCAATCAGTTCTCATCGATTGGATATTCTGCTAATCGTGCCGCCGAACGCATTGGTGATGACCATGAGGTTGATCTGGTTGCAATGGCGTTTGCCGTGCACAAGGGTGAGCCGTTTGACTTCAATCGTATCAAGAAGGTATTGGAGTACAAAGATGCGGATAAGATACTCGACACTGCGCGAATCGTTAGTGCTGTGTGGGCAGAGTTCAAACGAAGCAGCGGTCTAATTGTTACGGAAGAACGCGACGGTACGCTTACAGCGGTGAATCTTGATACTAGTCTACCTAATGATTCTAGGGTGACGAGGCACGCGGATTCTTATGGGCTACCTGAGCTATACCAACCCAAGCTAGCGATGCTGCGCATGCTTGATTACAAACAACCAGCCGAGTCTATTGGTGCTAAGTTCTCCATTTATAATACCAATTGGTACTACCTAGCAGGTGGTGACATAATCACACACAGTTAGCTCTGCTGCTAACTTGTAGTAACGACTCCTTAAATGTTTTGGGACAAGTTGACTTTATGTCATCTTGTCCCTTTTTTTATCTATCATTCCCCACCAACGCGATAGCGAAAATAAATATAAAAAGCTGTTGCGCTTACCATTTCTCCGTTCTATACTGAGTCCACTTGTGACTGTAGTGAGAGTGGAATGTACACCCCAGAAGGTAGGGTCAAAGCTTCGGTGAAGAAGCTGCTAGACCAACACAAAGTTTATTACTTCATGCCAGCAACGGGCGGCTATGGTCGCAGCGGTGTGCCTGACTTCGTTGGCTGTGCGCGGGGTAAATTCTTTGCGATAGAAACCAAAGCAGGTCGAGGGCAACTCACCGCACTTCAACTGCGCGAGATAAACAGAATAACAGAGAGCGGCGGGTTAGCTTTTGTTATCTACCAAGACAACATAAAAGACCTAGAGACATTATTCCAATGACCGTTCCCACAGGAGAAAAGCGTTGATAAACATAATTCAAAAACTTGCGTACGAACTTAGCTGCGATGAAATCAAGCTAATGATTGACAAACTCGAAAACGGCGACGATGCGTTGAAGCGTGAGTTGATTCGAATCTATACGATTGGCACGTTTTATTTTTGGGAGCGTGTCGCCTTAGCCCCCGTCGTTCGAAAGCTACGCAGGGAGGGGCTTAAAGTTGCGATAGCCGAAACGATATTTAACGGCATGCAGGAAGAACCAAGAGAGTCTATAAACCTAAAGCCTTCTTATGTCCCCGGCAAGACAATTTACCAAGACAGAACATGAGCGTCATCACTTTAGATTTTGAGACTTACTACGACCAAGAGTACAGCTTGTCCAAGCTAACGACTGAGGAGTACGTGCGTGATGATCGCTTTGAAGTTATTGGAGTGGCAGTAAAGGTTGATGACGGTGAGACTACTTGGTGTACTGGTTCTCATGGACAGATCAAATCATTCCTCGATACTTTTAATTGGTCGGAGTCTTTGGTTCTAGCGCACAACACGTTGTTCGATGGAGCGATTATGTCTTGGCGTTTCGGTATCAAACCGATGGGCTGGTTGGACACATTGTCTATGGCACGTGCTATCGACGGGGTAGAGGTTGGGAACAGCTTGGCAAAACTTGCAGATCGTTACGCGGTAGGCACTAAAGGCACTGAAGTAGTCATGGCGAAGGGGATGCGAAGGAAGAACTTTACCCCTCAGCAGCTAACGCAGTATGGACACTATTGCATCAACGACGTTGACATAACGTACAAGTTGTTTGGCATTCTGAAAGAAGGGTTCACTAAAAAAGAACTAAAGCTAATCGACTTGACGCTACGCATGTTCACCGAGCCTACGCTGGTGTTGGACTTGCCATTATTGGAACAACATCTGAATGAGGTCGTGGAGCGTAAGGATAAGTTAATCGCCGAGGCCAGTGCTGATAGGGAGACGCTATTGTCCAACCCGAAGTTTGCCGAGCGGCTACAGCAGCTTGGTGTTGAGCCGCCGATGAAGGTAAGCCCCACTACAGGCAAGCCGACGTTGGCGTTAGCCAAGAGTGACGAGGGATTCAAAGCACTTGCGGAACACCCAGATGAGCGGGTGCAAGCACTTGTGGCGGCGCGGCTAGGCACTAAGTCTACGTTGGAGGAAACGAGGACACAGCGGTTTATTGATATTGCCAAGCGTGGCAAGTTGCCAGTGCCACTACGCTACTACGCAGCGCACACAGGGCGTTGGGGTGGTGACGATAAGCTGAACCTACAGAACCTACCGAGCCGAGGCAAGGATAAGAACACACTGAAACGGGCGATATGCCCCCCATCGGGCTACGTGCTTGTGGACGCTGACTCGGCACAGATTGAGGCGAGGATCGTTGCTTGGCTATCAGGACAGAGAGATTTGGTGCAAGCGTTTGAGAAGGGCGAGGACGTTTACAAGATTATGGCGGGCAAGATTTATCGCAAGATGCCAGAAGAAGTAACGGACGATGAACGCTTTGTTGGCAAGACAACAATTCTTGGCGCAGGGTACGGCATGGGGGCGATGAAGTTCCAGATGCAGCTAATGGCATTTGGTGTGTGGCTTGACATTGAGTTCTGCAAGAAGATTTTGCATACCTATCGAACTGGCTTTCCCCATATACCAAAACTATGGGACGAGGCGAATAACTGTTTGCATACTTTAGCGGGGGGAGATTTGAAAGCCGCTCAGTTTGGCATACAGGATCAAGCGGTGTACTTCATACCGGGGGTTGGATTTGATATGCCTAGCGGGATACCACAAAAGTATCCGGGGATTCGGTTTAATGGACAGACAGCAGACGTTTTCCCCCATAACCCCGAGGTTGTTTACGACACACGCAAAGGTGTTGCCAAGATTTACGGTGGTAAAGCTGTTGAGAATATCTGTCAGGGATTGGCGCGGTGCGTGATTGGTGAGCAGATGCTGAAGATTGCACAGCGGTACAAGGTGGTTTTGACTGTCCACGATGCTGTTGCTTGTATAGCCCCTGAAGCCGAGGCAGATGAGGCAGCGAGATATGTACAAGATTGCATGCAGTGGAGGCCGAGTTGGGCGCAGACGCTACCGCTTAATTGTGAAGTAAAGGTTGGCACTAGCTACGGAGGAGCGACGAAATGGAAGGGATGAACAGGGAAGAGATTATCCGCATGGCGCGGGAGGCTGGGAAAGTGCGGCCCGGTGTTGAGTATATGCCTCTTGAAGTTTTTGAACGCTTTGCCCACCTAGTCGCAGCGGCGGAGCGCGAGGCGTGTGCGAAGGTGTGTGACAAGTTAGGCGATGAGTACGCTGACGCGAATGCTGCTGATTGTGCGTTCGCTATCCGCGAGAGAGGCGCACCGTGAGCCATTTTTTGGTGATGGTAATTTGGTATTTATTTATGCCTGTTGCATGGCTGTGCCGTGTGTGTAAACACCCTTTTAGGTCAGAGTGGGACGAGCGAAGCGAGGGTTTATATGACCATTGCAAGGTGTGTGGAACCTTAATTAAACAGGAGAACACATGAAACGAATATGCCCAC
>Ga0129333_10007578_pt1 | contig 10238 bp, 8 predicted proteins | sample CPB6_08_DNA_FD_94474 | JGI IMG/M metagenome (GOLD analysis project Ga0129333, IMG submission 94474) | Freshwater to marine salinity gradient microbial communities from Chesapeake Bay, USA - CPBay_Sum_0.6_0.8_DNA | ecosystem: Environmental > Aquatic > Marine > Coastal | place: USA: Chesapeake Bay...
AAATAATACAACTTATTACAGTTTACCTGTGAGCTTTTTATCGGGTACCGTAGGTAGTTTTACAAACGGCGATGTAATAGTAATAACTTTTGCTACAAATGGTAATAGAGGTGACGCAGGACCACAAGGACCACAAGGACCGAGTGGTGCGTCAGTAACAGGTCCAGAAGGACCACAAGGTGTCGCAGGACCACAAGGACCACAAGGACCTGCTGGTGCAGATGGAACTAGTGTAACTATACAAGGAACAGCTACAACTTACGCAAGTCTACCTGGATATCCTTCAAGCTATGGTGGCTCAAATGGCGACGGCTATTTAACTAGCGACGGACACCTATGGGTATGGACAGGTAGCTCTTGGATAGATGCTGGTAATATTCAAGGACCTAGCGGTGTTCAAGGATATACAGGAGCACAAGGACCGCAAGGGGTCACAGGACCACAAGGACCGCAAGGGGTAACTGGATCGACTGGCCCACAAGGACCTACAGGACCCAGAGGACCTCAGGGAGTTCAAGGGAATATTGGACCACAGGGACCTGTAGGACCGCAAGGTCCTAGTGGGGCTGAAGTAACCGGTGCCACCGGACCTCAAGGCCCACAAGGAGTTACAGGACCTCAAGGCCCGCAAGGACCCGACGGTGCAACAGGTCCACAAGGTCCTCAGGGCGCTCAAGGAAATACTGGACCACAAGGACCACAAGGACCACAAGGACCACAAGGTGTTCAAGGAAACACCGGGCCACAAGGTCCACAAGGTCCAACTGGCAATACAGGACCTCAAGGACCACAGGGAGTCACTGGACCACAGGGCCCACAAGGTCCACAAGGCCCGACTGGACCTATAGGTGGAACTAACCAACAACTACTTTATAATAATAGTGGTGTAACAGGAGGGTTTGGAACTTGGACTGGCTCTGCTATGACAGTAGGTGGATCTATAACAGCCACTAAGTTTTTAGGTAATGTCACGCAGAGTGGAAGTGGGGACAGTAACGTCCAGGTTCAAATGACTGCTGATTATAGTGGGTGGTCAGACTTATTTGCCGGATCGCCGGGCAGCGCCAACGGTTGGGGAATATTTTGGGCTGGAAATCCAAGTGCTGCATATGGCACTAACGGCACCGGTGGTCCTGGTAATATTTGGAGCAATAGCGGTAATCCTAATGAATTGGTGCTGGTAGGTAATGGTAGAACAGATTGGACCATTCAGCTATACGATGGTAGAGTGTGGCAACGCAGTCATTTCTATTGTGCAGGTGATGTAGTTACAAACTACTCAGACATAAGATTAAAAGATGTTATAGGACCTGTAGAAAACGCTGTAGAAAAAGTTAAGGCAATTGATGCATTCTACTATAGACCTAATGATAAAGCCAAAGAACTTGGACAAGAGGATGATGTTAAAATCGGTGTTAGTGCTCAAAGTGTGAAAGCAGTTCTGCCTGAAGTGGTTAAACCTAGCCCAGTTAGCGTCGATTATGAAACGGTGCAATATGAAAGAATAGTGCCTTTACTTATTGCTGCTATAAAGGAACAACAGAACGAAATAGACGAATTGAAACGTAGACTAGGGGGTCAGTAATGGCCTTTAAAGATAATAATACTACAATATTTGATACTAATACAGCCAATGTTCCGCAATTAGCCACAGCAAGTTTACCTGCAAGTCCTGTCAAGGGACAAATTGTATATAATACTACTAATCGTAGGATGGAAATTTATGACAGCGATGCTGCTGTTTGGAAAAGTGCTGAAGACATAAGACGTAGTGTATTTTTAACTAGACAAACTATTACTACTGGATATGTTATGGGTGGATATCAAAGCACAAGTCCATGGAAAAATGTTAATCGTATGGTACACGCTACCGACGTCTGCACGAATCTTGGAGACTTGCTAACCAATGCCAGTGCATATACTAGCGGAGCTTCTAATCTTAGCAAGGGGTTTCTATGGACAGCTGATGGTACCTGGCCAGGTAGTAGTGTTACTACCTGTGCTTTCAACTTAGCTACTGAAACTAATGCTGGCCTAAATTCTAACTGGAACTTAAAAATAGGTAGAGAAGATCCTGCTACAATTTTTAATCAATTAGAATGGGCATTTATTGTAGGCGGTTCCAATAGAAATGATGTTGAACAGTTTAATTTAACTAACGAAACAATGTTGACACAGATATCACCGGGGTCTGGTTTCGGATTAACTTATACAAGTTATTATGATAGTGTGGGTAGTGGATCTATTAGTGGTGAAGAACATGCATATGTTTATGGAGCGAATGGCGCAGCTAAGTTTGTATTCACAACTGGTATAGCCTATAATGTTCAAACAGGTAGTTATATAGCCACGCCTCCCACAGATGTGGCATCTAATCAATTTGTAAAAATTTATGCACCTAATAAACCCAGCGATCTAACTACTCATTCACAACAAAAAGGTATAAGCAGTAAAACAGGTAGAGGATGGTTTGGCAATGAAGGAAATTATAACGGTGGATATAATCTTCGTAGAATACAATTTTCTACAGATAGCAGTCTAGGAACAGTGGCCAAACCTGTAGGCAACTCTGGAGAAGAAAACTTTGACATGGGTCAAACTAGACAATATATGATGGGCATGTATGACGGGGCTCAAAACAACAGAGGTTGGAAGTTTACTTATGCTACAGAATCTGGAAATGAGTTAGGAGCAGGATCAGTTAGAACTGGTGTCCCTGGCGGTAGCTCAGGTCATTGTGTATGGAAATAATATTATGACTTTTTATGTGGGTAATACAAATGTTGGAGATCTAAATGGACTACGAGTTCCTGTATTAGGAACATCTACCAGACCGGCTAGTCCTGTTGATGGACAGGTAATTTATAATACTTCAACAAATAGAATGGAAATTTATGATAGCGGTTTATGGAAAAATGTTGTTGACCTAGAAACAGGTTCTGGGCGTGCTTTTCTATATAGACAGATCATAACCACAGGTTATGTCATGGGCGGATATAAGGATTCTAGTCCCTGGAAGAACGTTAACCGTTTATCACATACCACAGATGTAGCCACTAACCTCGGAGATTTACTAACATACGGCGGAGCATATACCAAGGGATGTGTAAATTTGACCAAAGGTTTTCTATGGTCAACTGACAATTCATGGCCTGGTGCAAGTGCTACAACTAGTGCTTTTAATCTGGCCACAGAAACTAATGCCGGTCTAAATGCGAATTGGAATATGACCACAGGCAGGCAAGACATGACCAATATTTGGAAAGAATGGTATTATGCATGGACTGTAGGTGGAGGTGGTACATCTATGGATATGTTCAATATGACCACAGAAGTTATGAGTGCAGCTTCAGTAAGTTATACAAATAGTGATGCAGGTGGCGGCACTGATGGATCAGGTTCTTTTGTAGGTGAAACTAATGCATTCGCATATAACAACTCTACAGGCACAAAGTTTACATTTGCTAATGCTACAGATTCATCTATTGCTGTAGGTTCAACCAATACATCAGTTAGGGGTGTTCACGGGCAGCAAAAGGGAATTAGTTCTAAGGTTGGAAAAGGGTATGCTGGCGGTAATGGTAGCTGGAACGGTGGATATGTTTTACGCCGTTGGAACTTAACCACTGAAACTTCTGCCGGAGCAGATGTTAATAAGCCTGTAACTAATTCAGGAGAAGAAAACTTTGATATGGGTCAGGAACGTCAATATATGCACGGATGCTATGATGGCGCACAAAACAATAGAGGATGGAAATTTACCTATGCCACTGATTCTGGAGTTGAACTTGGAGCAGGTTCTGTTCGAACAGGAGTTCCGGGCGGAAGTTCTGGTTGCTGTGTATGGAAAGGATAATTAATGGCATTTTATTATAACACCACAAAATATGCTGATAACACAGGTATAAATGTTCCTACTTTTACTACTGCTACTAGACCTGCAAGTCCTGTAGAAGGTCAGGTTATATATAATGCTACTGCGGGTGCTATGGAAGTTTTCATTGGTAATACTTGGAAACCTATAGACAATGAGTCACAGCCTTTCGGAAGCCCATTTACATATAGACAAATTATAACAGCTGGTTATGTTATGGGCGGTTATCAGAGCAGTAGTCCCTGGAAGAACGTTAATCGTATGGTGCATTCCACTGATATTTGCACAAACTTAGGTGATTTGTTATCGTATGCTGGTGCTTATACTAGCGGATTTTGTAACTTAAGTAAAGGTTTTTTATGGTCAACAGATAATACCTTTCCTGGAACCAGTGTAACAACTAGTGCATTCAATTTGGCTACTGAAACTAATGCAGGAACTAATACTAACTGGAATATGACTGTAAGTCGTAATGACATGGGAACTTTTTTTAAAGAACAGACCTATGCATGGTTAGTAGGAGGAGGGAATACAGGTATTGATTTCTTCAATGGTAGCACGGAAACAATGAGCGCTACAGGGCAGACCAGTATGTCAGGTGATAGTATGCAAAGTGGTGTAACCACAATCAGTGATGAGACAAAAGCATTTGCCTGGGGGGATGCCACTCATAAATATAGTTTCGCAAGCGGTAGCACAATGACAGTCAATACTTCAGGAACAGTAAATGGAAGTGGTAGTCAGCAAAAGGGAATTAATAGTAAAATAGGTAGAGGTTATTGCGGTAATGAAGGCACTTATAATAATGGATATAATCTTAGACGCTGGAACTTAGCCACCGAAGTAAATTTAGGAACCACGGCAAAACCAGTCGGTGATTCCGGGGAAGAAAACTTTGACATGGGTCAAGACCATCAATATATGATGGGATGCTATACCGCAGCAGGACAGAATAACAGAGGATGGAGATTTAGTTATGTCACAGAAACCGGATACGAACTCGGTTCAGGATCAGTTAGAACAGGTGTCCCCGGAGGAAGTTCGGGACATTGTGTGTGGAAAGGTTAGAATACCCGCAGAAAAATTCAATTACACAGCAGATAAGTTAACAACAAATACAAAATTTTTAACAGACGACCATAAAGCTCTTATAGCTCAATCACTCAATCAAAAATGGGTAGTTCCGGAATTCAAAGTAAAAAACTTTATTGGTAATGCTCAGATTACTCCTTATGCTAAAATTAAACAATACTTATTAGAGCTTAATACCAGAGAAGCCGCAGTCGAAAATATGGAGTATGAAGTTCAAAAGATATCTTTTGAAATTGAGGTACAGGAAGAACTTAAAGCAGAAACACCCAGTCCTGCACAAAAAAAATTGCACGATTTAGAAATTATTAAATTGGAAAGATTACAGCGTAAAAGTATTGTTAGGCTTCGTGATTCATACGTTGAAAGAGATATGTATCTTAAGCTCATTGACGAGTTTAACCAAACACCTGAAGCCTATCTAGAAGATGGTCGTAGGATAATGGATTTGATAGATGATCCTATCGAAGCAGAAAAACTTGAAAAACACTACTGGACATTAAGGTTAGCCAAGCAGACTGCTCTAGATATGATTGCATATGGTCGTGCAGGAGTGGGTAATATGGAAGCAGTAAGTATGCTAGAAACTGATCAACAGTATGAAGTTATGCAGATAGCCTGTGATTATTTTGTGCGTAATGAAATGCGAACAAATAGCCTGTTAAGCAACATTAATGAAAATATTCAAAAATTAGGGCCATCCGCCCCTGTTACAGAATTATCTAAACAGTTATACCTAACGCAAGAAGGAACCGAAAATGTATCTACTTTTCAAATCAGTAAGTGATATGGAACTTGGCCTAGTGCGCAGAGCAGGCCACTACCAAGATTATGTTATAGGAATTTTAGATGACAGTGTTAAAGATATAGCCAAATACGAACATCTTAATGCAACCATTTTACCAGAAAATGTTGCTATGGGGTGGAAGTTTGCCGGAAACTACAGTGGATATCTTAGTGTAAGGGCAAACACGGCTGCTAACGAACAGTTAAACAATATTGTCAGCAGCGCCGAGGAAGAGGGTGTTAAAGTAAAATATTATCTCTCTGATGATGATAAGAGTAACGGTGCAGCATTTATGAAGGCATTGTTAAGAAAGATTTTAGACGATGTTTATGATAAAAGGTTTACTCAGATAAATTTGCCTGTATCTAAACTGGAAGAAATTAGCTGGGCTCAACAAAGGGCTGAAGCTGAAGCATTTATAGCAGATAATACTGCTGCAACTCCTTTATTAACATCTCTAGCACAGAGCAGAGGAATAACAGTTAATGAAATGGCAAATAAAGTTATAGATGCCATAACAGACTATAATCAACAAGTCGCTACTTTATTAGCTAATAAGCAACTAATTGAAACCGAAATTAAATCATGTGCAGGTATAGAGGACTTAAATATTCTCATACATAATAGATTTGGTTATAATATGCCTGCAAAGCAACAGCAGGATTTAGGAATAACTACATCTAGCACATATGATTTATAAATGAAAATTTTTAGTGTACCAATAAACCCAAAATTAAATCCTGCACAATTTAACCTTTTTATAAGTTTTTTAGAAGACTACAAAGACTGGATCTACGATCTGTATTTTACCAGTAGGATGCCACCGTTTATCCAAGATGCAATGGGTGACGTTTTTGTGCAAGGTGAAATAGCAGCTATAGAAACTGCTTTAGAGATACAAGAAAAACTAGGGATACCTATAAGTGCTACGTTCAATAATACTCTTGTTCGTCCTGATCAACGTAACCTAGATCTGTTTATTCATAACTTTAGGCAGTTATATGCAGCAGGGATAAGATCAGCAACTATCCCCCATACTCATTGGTTAATGACTAATCAAATACAAACAGAATTCCCTGAACTTTTAATTAAAAATACAATTTTAAGAAATCCTAATACGGCTGGGGAAGTGGCTAAACTAGCAGAAGCAGGATATCATTACGTCAATTTAGATAGAGATTTAATGCGTGATAGGGATCTGCTTGAAAAAATGTTAAGAGTAAAAACAAAGTATGGAATAAAATTATCTCTTTTAGCTAATGAAGGATGCCTGGGCGGTTGTCCAGTTATGGACGAACACTTTCATTTTAATAATTCAAGATTAGGAACAGCTCCTCAGTATTTTAATGATCCTATCAGTAGAGTAAGTTGTCCTAAATGGGACAAAGAAGATCTTAGCACGTCCCTTAAGACAGCTAACTTCACTCCGTGGAGAGAGGATTGGGTAGAATTATTACAATATGTAGACGTAATTAAAATGCATGGTAGAGAAAGCTCAAGTAAGTTATTTGAAACCATATCTATCATACAAAATTTTGCCAATGATAAAGAAATTTTGTTTGACACTTTTAACGAATATCTAAATGAAACCAATCTAGTAGAAAAGCCTATATATGCTTGGCGTAAAAAGATTAAAAATTGCAAGTTCGATTGTTGGGAATGTAACTTTTGCGATAAAATTTATGAAGCCAAATCTGATATTAAAACTAATCCATTAGTCTTAGCTGTTACAAAAGAACTTGTAGATAGCGTTAATATTAAACTTAATATTAATACTATCGGATTAACCAGTGCTAGAGTGCAACAACTCCTTCACGCATTATCGTTTCATTGTAAAAACTATCTAGAGATTGGTTGTGCTCTAGGCGCCACCGGCACTGCTGTAGCTATGAATCCTAGTATAGGTGTTCATTTTGTAGATAATTGGAGTGAAAATCTACAACCTGAGACTGGGCTATTTGAAATGCCAAATAATGATAAAAATATTTTTATAGATAATATTAAACGATCTGATGCTGTTATTGTGGATAGTGATTGTTTCACAGCAGATAAGTCAAATATTAAAAACATAGATTTATTTTTTTATGATGGCCCACATGACAAGGATTCAGTCCGTAAAGCAGTTAATTATTATAAAGAATGTTTTGCTAAATCTGCGATACTCATATTCGACGATGCTAATTGGGACGGCGTTGTTCAAGGTGCCAACGAGGGTATAGCAGAATCTAATCTAATACCTATTTACAGTAAAATGATGTTAAATCAAGTTGAAAGTGCTGACCAATGGTGGAACGGATTATATATCGTTGTGGTGAAGAATGATTAAAAGATTACCGGTAGTTCATGCAGATGTGTTTTACAAGGGTAATGTAGGAACTGAAGAACAACGTTTAAATTTACTATCCCAGGCATGGGCCGAATACGACCGTAATAGCCAAACAGTAGCTTGGACTAATAGAGGATGCTGGCGTAGCTATTTCCTTTATGATAATATAGATTGGTTGATGAACGAAGTTAGAGATAGTGTAACACAGGCTGGATACCATTATCAACAAACTGACCCTATCTATCTTAAAAAAACAAAAACTTTTAGTGGTAGTGAAATTAAGTATTGGACTAACATTAACAAGCCCGGCGGAAAAAATGCACTACATGATCATAAACTTTGGCACTACGTGGCTGTTTATTACCTAGATGCAGCTGGCACAGGTGATATTGTGTTCTACAATCCTATGAATCTAACGGAAGGGTGTAATCCTTATGCACCGTTTGTAAGTCCAATAACTTTTAGTCCTAAAAATGGCGATTTAATCGTTTGGCCTGCTTGGCTACCGCATGAAGTTGAACATAACTTTTCTGATCATCATAGAGTAAACATTGCAATTAATATGCGGTTTTATGCTCCCATGAGCACAGAAGAAATGGAATATTAATGGATAAAATAATTTTCTTTTCTTCAGTTCTAGGATTGGCGGAAACTTTTCCAATAAGACCTGCCAAAGAGGTTGTACCAAAGTGGGCATATGTAGCTCGTCAGGATTACATTAAAAATAAAGATAAAAAAGAAATGCATGTTTACAAATGTCCTGGAATATTTGATACATTTGGAACGGGTTATATAATATCTGCATGGCATGATTTAGAACTAGAAACTGACGGTCTCAAATTTAGAATGACCATACCGGACAACAAACTTAATGAATTATTAGAAAAAGAAACTGTGCAAGAACAGACCTGGAACGCTGCGATTACTAAATTTATTCCTAAACCCCCATGGGCAGTTAAAAGTATTTTAAAAATTAATACCCCCTGGCATGTTATAGCACCGAAGGGAGTCAAGTTCTTAATGGTACCATTACCTTATCCTGACGAATTTAGTTTTCAAAGTTGTATCGGTATCTTAGACCCCGGAGTTAGTTCTGAATTAAATGTGCAAGGATACTGGAATAATAATTCACCCGGCATACACACTATTAAGGCCGGAACACCATTGGCTCAAATAATTCCCATCACTGAAAAGACATATGATTTTATTGTTAGGGATATGAACGACCAGGACAAAAAATGGATAGAAAAACGAAAATATCTTAATTTTTTCGGATTTATTCTAAATCGATCAAAGATAAAAGAAGCATATGAAAGAATGATTAAATGAATACCTTATTAAAAGGACAAGAATATCTATTAATGATTGTTTTTGTTTTTATGGCAGTAGGCCTAATCAAAGATAATCAACTATTCAATAGCTTTTTCTATTATATTAAACAGGTTGTAAGAAGTAATAGGGCGTTGATAGCAATATTAAGTGCTGTAGGAGGATTGTTGCCCATATCTGGTCGTGTCACTGTTAGTGCAGGTATGTTAGATACCGTGGCTCCTAAACGTGGGCAGGCAGGTAGAGAACATTACGGTGTGGTAGATTATCTAAGCACACATCACTACTATCTTTGGAGTCCATTAGAGGCAACTGTGCTAGTGCCTATGGCAGCATTTGGTATAACCTGGCTGGCATTCATGCAGATAATGTGGCCATTATTAGTGACCACTATAACACTTATTATTCTTTATATTGTATATGTTGTAAAAGAAACAGATGTAATAGTTACGCCGATAACTGATTTTACAGTGAAAATAAGTGAAATAGTTAGAAATGTAGTTCCTATGATAGCAGCCATAGCGGCAACTATAAAAGGTGTTGATGTAGCATGGGCTTTCGGACTGCTTACTCTATATTATTGTCTAATAACTAGAACATGGGATGTAAGAAAGTTACTTTCCTATGTAAATTGGGAAGTTATTATTATAGTTGCTATTATTATTGCTTTTGGCAATTATGTAAAAGGTTATGAAAAGGAAATCACTGCCTTTATTAAGACATCTAGTTTTAATTTAGAAACTGCAGAAGGTATATTCCTAGTTTCCTGCATGGCATTAGGTAGTAGTTTACTACTAGGTTCAAGCGGCAGATTTGTAGCAATGGCAGTGTTA
>Ga0129333_10007579_pt1 | contig 10238 bp, 4 predicted proteins | sample CPB6_08_DNA_FD_94474 | JGI IMG/M metagenome (GOLD analysis project Ga0129333, IMG submission 94474) | Freshwater to marine salinity gradient microbial communities from Chesapeake Bay, USA - CPBay_Sum_0.6_0.8_DNA | ecosystem: Environmental > Aquatic > Marine > Coastal | place: USA: Chesapeake Bay...
GTGCCCCTGCCTGCGGTGATGTAATGAAACTACAGATAAAGGTAGATGAAGATGGTATTATTAGAGATGCTCGTTTCAAGACATATGGCTGCGGTTCAGCAATCGCCAGTTCGTCGCTGGTTACAGAGTGGGTTAAGGGTATGCATATTGATGATGCTGTTATGCTCAAAAACTCAGAAATCGCAGAAGAACTAGCACTTCCCCCTGTAAAAATACACTGCTCGATTTTAGCAGAAGATGCAATCAAGGCAGCGATTAAAGATTACAAAGATAAAAATGATATTGCTAACTGAAGGGGCAGCTGAAAAGGTCAAACAACAGTTAACTAAACGAGGTAAAGGTTTAGGAATACGTATTGGTGTTAAGACCACTGGATGTTCGGGAATGGCTTACGTTTTAGAGTATGTAGATGTAGCACCTATCACCCGAGATCAATTTGTCTACGAAAGCCACGGTGTAAAAGTTTGGGTGGATGGTCGCAGTAGTCCTTACGTCAACGGACTTACCATGGACTGGCAGAAAAAAGGTCTAAATGAAGGTTTTGAATTTATTAATCCCAACGAAAAAGATCGCTGTGGATGTGGCGAAAGTTTTAGAATTTAGAAACAGGTAAATCAACACTTGCAGGCATATCCCATATCTTCTTTTGCTCTACACCTTTTCGTTGGGCAAACCTTTTAGAATCGCACTTAGAACAACAATGAAAATAATTGTTGCTAAGACGTTTTCTATCAATATGCTTTAAATCTCTTTCAAACACAGTATCACAGTTATCACATCTAAGGACCGCCAAGGTCCTTTTTCTTTTATATGTGTGTTCAATACCTAATTTACTGATTCTAACGTGTTGATTTGTTTGAGTTTTGACTTTTAGAAACATCTAGTATTTACATCCGGCTTATAAAATTTTGGGCTAAATACTACAGCGTTTGCTTAATCTAGGATATAACCATGGCAAGAAAGATTATTGATATCGGGGCAGTTGGTAACGACGGAACCGGTGATAGTATAAGAGATTCGTTTCGTAAAGTAAATGATAACTTTAGAGAACTGTATAGTTCTTTAGGACTTGGCGAAAGGTTAAAATTCACCGGTTTAGAAGATGTACCTAGTTCCTATGTAGGACAAAACGAAGCAGCTACTGGCAGTACTCCAGTGGTCACTATTAACAACACCGAATCCGGATTAACTTTTAAGAAGCTAGTAGCAGGCAATGGTATTAGCATTGATTTTACCAGTAATCCCAACGAGATTGGAATTAATGCAGACTTTGCCGAAATTGCTGCAGATACTACTCCTCAATTGGGCGGTAATCTTTCTATGCGTTCGGGCGGCAATCAATGGAGAATAATTGATGCCGGAACTACTATTAGTCCATTACTTCCTGCATTTCAGCACGAACTTGTAAACAAAGCATACGCAGATACGAAGGTAGCTAAAGCAGGTGTAGATGCTATCAACCCGGCAACAGGTCTAACAGATTCTTCCTTTGGAAGAATGACTGGACCGTTAATCTTATCTAGAAACCCAGAGCCAGATGACGATCAATTGTATGACGGTTTAATTGCTGCTACCAAATCATACGTAGATGCAGCAGGCTTTGGATCGAGTGTGAATCTTTATGTTGCTCTTTCTGGCGAAGATGAAAGAACAGGTGTTACTTCAGCTTTACAGGGTAGAGCACTTTCATACGCATATAGAACATTAGAAGCAGCTTTGAAGAAAGCTGAAGAACTAGTATTAGAATCTCGTCCAATCATCGGACCATACGAAAAAACACTGACTTATAATGATGGTGCTAGCGAATGTACGTTAGCAGCTATCGAGACTTCGCCAACCTCTGGTACGGGCTTTGTAGGAACAATTAGAATGAGCGTCGATACTGTAACGCTCAATACCGTGGGTGCGAACTACTATGTAGGCGACATATTACAACTAAGCGGCGGAACCATCCCCGGCGGAGGCGGTGCATGCTTCATTGAAGTTCTATCTACTCTGACTACGCCGGGATCGATTGTAACATTTAGAATTATTTCTACAGGTGTTTACAGTGTATTGCCAGGCGCTACAAACGTAGCAACAACTATAAGCACTAGTAATGCTCCTCCAGGTATCGGAGCCATCGGTACAGGTGCAACATTTAATGTAACATATAAAGTAGGTTCAGTATCAATTACCAATGGCGGTACTGGATACAGTTTGGTTTCAGTAAGAATTACAGGTGGAGGCGGTACAGGAGCGTTTGGTACAGCAGTCGTATCTGGCGGTGCGATAACCAGCATCACTATTACAGATAAAGGCAGCGGCTTTACTAGCCTACCTAGTTTTGCTGTAGATTTGCCAAGATTCCTTATCAGTACTCAAGGTTTCAGAACAGATTTCACTGGTGACGTAACTACAGCTACTCCAGAAGCTATACGCGGTAGAGATATCAGAGAAGGATTATTCCTAAGAGGTAAGACTAGCGATGCATTGGCACAAATTGTTGCGCACTCTGGTGCATTAGACAGCAGCGGTAATGAAATTTTTGACGTAGATATTTTATATGGCTCTTTCGTATTAGGTGAAAGTATTACCTATGGAGACATCGCTAGAAATATTCAAATCAGTATTTTGGTTGAAAGTGGTGAATACTATGAGAACTATCCATTAAAAATTCCTGCCAACGTGTCTATTGTTGGCGATGAATTCCGTCGTGTAATATTCAGACCAAAACCAGGTACATCTAGCTCACCATGGGCGTTTACCAAATTCCGTAGAGATTTAGAAATAGACGGTCTCCAAACAGCGACACAACTATATGGATATCATTATCTCCAAAATTCCAGCCAGCCGGTATATCCAAAAATAGATAACCCCGGGGGTTATTCGGCCGCTGCAGAATTAGTAAGACTAAATCGTCAATTCTTGCAAGAAGAAATCGTAGCGTGGGTTGACAGCAGAGTGGCTGGAAGTTTTGCGCCTTTTAACACAGCGTTTACCTATAATAAATTTGTTTATAAAAAGGAAATAGGTTCACTGATTGATTCGTTGGTATTTGATCTAAAATATGGAGAATATAATAGAACTATTTCTTCCGGATTGAAATATTATCAAAGCGATGATGGCCAGACTATTATAACCACACAGCTTTCTCAATATCTAGCAGTCATCAACCAACTAGATACATTTGTACAAAGTATTATAGATAATACAGCTATTACTCCTGTTAGAAACATTTTAATTTCCCAGACTATCGATCCTGCTTTCCAATCTGAAACAGGAGCTGACCAAGTCATAACAGATTTGTTAGATGCCTTTACAGATGTGATAGATGGTTCAGGTAGTGTGAACTATCCTAAAGAAAATGAAGAAATGGATGTGTTCTTAGCCAATGACACTGTACGCTGGCAGGCCATCAGCGCCATAGGTCATGGCGGTTTCATGGGTGTACTAGATCCAACAGGTCAAATTCTATCGAGATCTCCATACTTCCAGGAATGTGCATCATTCTCTAGAAGTAAAGATCGTCAGGTGTTTGCCGGAGGTATGTTTGTTGATGGATTCGCAGGAAACCTAGAGTTTGATATCACAAATGTGATTTCTACAACAAGATTACAAGTTACAGATTTAGATAGATTCCCGCAGCTACCAGCATCGTTTATTGTTCAGGACACTGTATACAGAGTAAACTATGTAAGAGATTATGTTTACAATAAAAATGGTTCATCGGCAACTTTTGTTTTAGATGAAACTACGCCATGGCCCTTTCAAGTTTTTACCTACAACGATGCAGCATGTAGTAGAGATACTGGTTTAATATTAGACGGACTAGGTCGTGATATCGTTCTGCAAACCAATTACTGGACCAGACAAAACGGTCTAACTTATAGACTCAGCCAAAGTTCAGTTGTTATCGCAGATCAACGCGATATCACACTTAGAGCACTAACATATGTTCACGAACAGGTTAATGATCTGTTAACTCTCTATCCTACTATTCAGAGCACTGTTGATTTAAGCAATACTACTATCGCCGATATTATACAAAGAGGTCCAGTAGCTGCTCCAACATTATCCTTTACATTACCAGCTGGTGTGTCAGCTAACATCACTAATGCATACACGCTGTTACTGGCCAATAGAAATTATGCAGTGGCCGAGATGGTGGGTTGGATCAATACACAAATTTCAGGCAACACTGCTCCTTTTACTAGTGCAGACGTGTATTCTCAGTCGACTGTAGAGTTTCAGGTAAGAGAAGCAGTAGAAGCTGTTATTCATGATGTTATATATGGCGGCACTGTTGCTACAAGAACTAGAGCACTGAAATTTTATAATAATCTCACTGGTGCTGTGATCACTGACAGTAATTTGTCAGCATCTAAATCAGCAGCATGGCACAGTTATCTAAATTATCTGTTAGGGCAGGTAGTTCAGAACTTAGCTCCTGCTGTAGCATATTCTACATTGAGTAGAACCACAGGCACGGGAGCATCTGCTACAGAAGCCGCAACTATAAACTCATTGATGACAGCCATGAGTACAGCTATTGCTGCTGGTGATTTTACAACTGCACAAGCATCGATAACTTTAACTGAACCTAGCTTTAGTGGTTATATTGCTAACAATATCACTGCTAGAACTATTATTCAAACTAATAAAGCTACTCTGCAATCTCAGACTATCGACTTTGTAGATTTTTATGGTAATAGATATGAACTTCTAGCACCAGGCAATAGATCTATGTTGGCCAACGACTTTACCCAAATCAATGATATGGGCTACGGTGTATTGGCTACGAATGCTGGTCTATGCGAACTGGTTTCTATCTTTACCTATTACTGCTACACTGCTTACTATTCCATTAATGGTGCACAGATTAGATCTGTAGCAGGCTCAAACGCTCACGGTGTTTATGCGTTGGTAGCTGAAGGTGCCGATCCATTAGAAGTTCCAACTCCGACTACTATCTACGAAGATATGAGTCAACGTGTGGACTGTTATTTCCCTAGTGGAGCATATGCTAACGTAGTAGGTGGATTATTAATTTTTGTTACAAATTATGAATACACTCCGTTATCTGGTTCTGAATTAGAAATAGTCCATAACGGCACAGAAGTTTACAGATATCCTGTTACATCTACTACCACTGTTGACCTACCACCCGGTGTATGTAGATTGAATCTTACTACCGGTACAGGATCTACTACAGAAGGACTGTTTGCACAGGTACCAAACGCTACTAAGATGACATTACGTAATAACAACTACGTATTATTAACTGGTGGCCTAGAAGATGTAGCAGTTCGTCCTTCTACTGGTTTAAAACTAAGAGAAAGTCCAGACACTGTATATCGAGTTCTAAACTTTACCGCCGACGCGGATGATAACGGACCATACGAAATACTAGTTAACACAGCAACACCCACTGTGTTTAAGGTACTGACCACAGTAACAACCATCAATACCAATGTCTGTACAACAAATGGCAACCACAGACTGCGTCCTGGTGATAGATTCATAGCCACTAGCACTGCTAATGGCTTTAACAGTGGATCAACATATTACATTCTAACAGTGCCTAGATATGATCAATTCACTGTTAGTTTGACTCCAGGTGGAAGCGCAGTAACATTGACTAATGGCACTGGATTGACAATTAAAGGTATAAAGACTCACAGACTTCTCGAAGACTATACCGTTGCATTTACCAACGTTGGCGGAGGTTTGCCAGCACCACTGATTTCCGGAGATGTCTATTATGTGTTGGCCACTGGACTAAGTGAAACTGAATTTTCTGTTAGTGTTCAAAAGAATGGTAATCCTATCAGCATAACAACTGCAGGCACAGGAACACATAGATATAATATCTCAGGTTTAACGCTGACACAGTTAAGAGAAAATTACAACTATATAGAACTAACTATTTTCCAACCTGGAGAATACACAAGTGCGTATCCGACCGGACAGTCCTGTTCTATCAGTGTTGCAACACCTGCTGTGGTAACTCTTAATAATCACGGTTTTGTTGCAGGAGATATAATTAAATTCACAATAGGTACAGCTAGCTCTTTACCAACCGGTGTCAACGTTGAATATAGATATTTCGTTCTATCAACTGGTTTAGGTTTAAACTCATTCCAATTTAGTTTAACTCCAGGCGGCACTGCGGTCGAAACCATAGGTGCTGGATCGGGAACAAACTTTGTTGGTTTAGTAACAGGTCGAGCAGGAGAGGATACTTTTGCTGTTGTACCAGTGTCTACTACAGAAATAGGTAGGGTAGCTGGATCAAAATTTATATGGTTGGGCGAAGAATACATCGTAAGCACATATCAGCCAGAAGCAATTACCAACGAGCCATATGCTAGAATTATTTTAAATCGTCCTTTAGTAGATGCTGTTAATAATCTATCTACCAGTTATACTATTAAAGCAGCAGTGGCCATACGTACCAGTGGTAGTTTAGGAACATTGACTATTCGTATTGCGTTAACTCGTGTTACAGGTCATGACTTATTAGAAATAGGTACTGGTTCGTATGCAGATACTAACTATCCAAAAGAAATTTATGGACCTAGTGTTAATTCTTTCAGTCCTGATGACGAAGTAGCAGAAAGAGATGTAGGCCGGGTTTTCTACGTGACCACAGACCAATATGGTAATTTCCGTGTAGGACCATATTTCGCTGTTGACCAAGGTACTGGACAGGTTACATTTTCATCAAGTATTGCACTGTCAAATCTAGACGGTATTGGATTTAAGAGGGGTGTTCCTGTTTCTGAATTCTCTGTAGATTCTGGTTTCTCAGATAATGCCACAGACACGGTACCAACAGAAAACGCAGCTCGTATCTATATTGAACGTAGACTAGGTCTGACACACGAAGGTGGTGTTGTTTCAAGTGGACAGTTAATTCCCACAGTAACCGGCGGATTCATGGCGCTAGATGGTCAGCTGGCTATGAAAGGTAATATGAATCTTAATAATAATAAGATCGTTAACCTTACAGACGCTACAGCTCCACAAGATGCAATTAACCTAAGAAGTCTAACTTTAAACAATTTCCAAAACTGGGGAGGTTCAAATCCTCAGGGCGGACAGTTTATGGTATTCACCGGTGTTGGCAATACAATTATTAATGCAACACTAACAGGCGATATCACATTTGACCTTAGACCAGGTGTCGATTCAACACTCAATAATGTTGATGTACAGTTGAATCCCGGAGTAGTTAATGACGCAGAAGTAAATGCTGGTGCTGCTATTGCGCAAAGTAAACTGGCAATGACCATTGCAGCTACCTCGGCAGCAGCGCCGAGTGGTTCGGCTGCTGTCATACAAGCTGCCAACGGATTAGCCAGCTTCAGTAGTGCAGACTTTGATGTTACTAATGGTTGGGTTAATTTGAAAGCTAGCTCAGTGGCATTAGGCGATATCACTACAATAGCTTCAAACACAGTTATAGGTAACTCTACACTAGGTGCTGCTAATCCGACCGCGGTGGCATTCAGCACTGTGGTAGACACTGGCGGTGCTATCAAGAAATCACAATACAATACTGTAGGCTTCTTAAGAAGAACAGGAGCTACTTCTACCAGTGACGGAGACTACACTGTGGTAGCGGGATCTGCAGGATCTAGTTCTAGCACAGGTAGCGGTGAAGTTATTGTACGAGATATCAACGGAGACTTTGGCGGAAGAACTGTTGATCTACAGTCTATTAAAATAGATGCTAACTTAGCCATAGATACTTCAACGATTGCCACAGGTGGATACATCAGATACTACGGATGGGATAGCGCAGGCGGCATATTAATCCAGCAGGGTTCGTTGGCCGCTGATAAGAAAACTGCATACTGGAACAATAGTCACGAATTTAAAAACCAAAACGGTACTGCAGATGCACCTATTAGCTGCTCCGCAGTGACAACAACGTCAATCCAAACTCAGGCAATTACCACTGGTGGCAATACCACTGCTGGTACTATAACAGGACGGTGGACATTAACAGGTACATCGCCCAATGAATCAAGATTGCAGGCAACATACTCCGCCGACCTAGCAGAAAACTATGAAGGCGATAAAGAATATGAAGTCGGTACTGTTCTAGTATTTGGAGGTGAAAAAGAAGTCACAACGTCAAATATTCGTGGAGATACTAGAGTAGCTGGTGTGGTATCAAATACCGCTGCATACACGATGTATGAAGCATGCCCAGGATTGAAAAATCTAGTGGCATTACAGGGACGGGTTCCATGTAAGGTGGTAGGTAAAATTAAGAAAGGTGATCTACTAGTAACTGCAGGCATACCGGGAGTAGCTATTGCAGCCAGTGGTGATGTCAAAGTAGGTACTATTGTTGGTAAAGCCTTAGTTGCCTATGATTCGGATCATATAGGAACTATTGAAATTGCGGTAGGGAGAACATAATGCCATTTAATACAAACATCACAGTTGGACGTCCTCCCTTATTATGGAGTGATGTACAAGAAGCTTTTACCAAAGTAAATGAAAACTTTGACATACTAGTTGCTACTATAGGTTCGGGATCAGGGTTGACTCCTATAGATTTTGAATCTCTAGATACATCTTTAAAACCTACAACAGATAATTTATACGATTTAGGTGATAGCGTAAACAGATGGAGAGGTGTTTATGCAGGAGAACATACAACCACAGATCCATTAAATGGTTTCTGGGCAGGTAATGCTCAAATCAAAGGTGTCGGATATACTGTTAATCTACCAGAAAACAGTACTATCGGCGGTGATCCACTTACAGGAATAGGTGCAGAACTAATCATCGATCCTAGTAAAACATTCTTCAAAGAAATACAGGTAGATAATGATCTTGCCGTAGTAGCTACTAATTTCGGTGACACTGTTAATTTATTATCAGGTTCTGGTATTAGCATGTTGGTTGGTTCTGGAGCAGACAGTATCACGGTTAATAATACAGGTATTCTATCTATTACAGCAGGCAGCGGTATAAGTGCATCCACAGCTAGTGGAGTAACTACTGTGACTAACTTAGGTGTTAGAAGTCTGCAGAGCATGACAGGCTTACCTTCTGGTCGCAGTACAGGTGCTGGTATTAACATCACAGGATCAACAGGCGATAATCTTCGTATAACTAATACAGGAATTATTTCAGTATCGTCAGGCGTTGGTATTACAGTATCTTTAGATTCTGCAACTGGTGATGTTACTATTACTAATAGTGCTCCGGCAGGTAATACATTTGCGCAGGTTGAGGTAAATGGTGATTCAGCAAATAGACTGGTTGCTGATGCAGCCAGTGACGTATTGAATATAAACAGCGGCGCTGGAATTACTTTAGGTAAATCTGTAGGAACTGACACATTGACTATTTCAGTCAATCCTGTGTTTGACTTAAAAGGCTCAGTGTTTGGCGACGACAGCTCAATATTGGTTGATGCTGTTAGTAATTTTATCTACGGTAATGTAAGAGCTACGACATTAAGAACTACTGACACTTCTGTTGCACTAGGATTTGAATCTGGAAATACAACACAAGGTTCCAATGCAGTTGCTATCGGCAACGGTGCAGGTAAAACTAATCAAGGAAGTATTGCAGTTGCAATTGGAGAACTAGCAGGCGAAAATAATCAAACCAGCGCCGGAGTGGCTATTGGTTATTATGCGGGTAAAGATACTCAGGGGTCAGGAGCCATCGGTATAGGATATACTGCTGCTCAGATCACACAGGGAAACGCAGCAGTGGCGATTGGTTGGAGTGCAGGACAAACCAATCAAGGTGCAAACGCAATTGCAATTGGATTTAGAGCAGGTTTCAATAATCAGAATGCAAGTTCTATAATTTTAAATGCCAGTGGAGCTGCACTTAACTCAACCGGTGCAGGATTTTACGTAAATCCTGTAAGGTCAACAACATCGTCAGCTCGACCAGTAGTTTACGATACAACAACTAGCGAATTATTTTACACATCAACATTGGAATTTATTAACAGCACTATATCAACTAGTGACTCAAGTGGACTTACTGTTGATGTTCAGACTACTTTCAATTCTGATGTAAGGGTAGAAAATGACCTAACTGTTTTACAAGGTATGACATTACAGGGCAGTAGAGTTTTAAATCTAGCAGATATAAAATCTATAGTGGCGGCAAGCTCTAGCTTTGCTGATTTCCAAACAAAGATAGCAGCATTGGTATAATTGGAGCGAGCAAATGACTAAACAGACAATAAACGTAGGCACAACAGCAAATGA
>Ga0129333_10007580_pt1 | contig 10237 bp, 9 predicted proteins | sample CPB6_08_DNA_FD_94474 | JGI IMG/M metagenome (GOLD analysis project Ga0129333, IMG submission 94474) | Freshwater to marine salinity gradient microbial communities from Chesapeake Bay, USA - CPBay_Sum_0.6_0.8_DNA | ecosystem: Environmental > Aquatic > Marine > Coastal | place: USA: Chesapeake Bay...
AAATGAGCAGGGAAAACCTGCACGTATACAAGTATGTTAGCATATATTTGTATGCCGCCGTCGTATAAAGACGCAGCTCGAGGTACCGGACGACCGCCTCTGTAATGCTGTAATGCTAAATGACATTGTGCAACTCAGATAATGTTATTTTTTAGCCCGGCGACGGGCTAAGTATGACTGAACAATCTAGATAATATCTTAAGTGCTTCGCATTTAAAGAAAAACAATATGTTCGAGCGTGAGCGAAGAACAGATGAACGCAGTTCATCTTTAATAAATAGAATATCATTCTGAGTATGCTATGAATATATTTGAAATTATTGCCGAAGCTGACACTAAACCTAAAGTTGTTAAAGATCCTAGCACAGGAAAGTTCACTGTACAAATGCCCGATGGTCGTAAAGTCGGCAGTTATGACTCACAAAAAGCTGCTACGGACGATATGTCTAAGCGGCCAGCAATATTCAAGAAAGTTCCTAAGACACCTGGACAAGCAACTGCTCAAACAACTAAAATTGTTGGTAAAAAGAGTGTTAGAAAATTATTAAAATATCTAAAAGATCGCAATGATCCTTCATGGCGTGCATTAGGAGAAAAGAGTGCTGCTAAACGTCTAGGAGGTTTCCTTAAAGTATTAAAGATTTTTGGTTATAGCGAAATGATTATTGATTACTGGTCAAATATATCTGGGTTAGACGAATATTACGAAACAAATAATCTACCTAAAGATCAGGATTACTTTGATACACAAGGAAATTTAATCAGTGTACTAGCTGTACAGATCGCAGCCAGTGGATTGATTACTTCTATAGTAAGAAGCATTGTAGGATTAAAATGGTTGTTCCGTGCGCTAGGTCTAGGCGCTACTATTGGAACTGGCGGATTCGCTGGAGGTGCTGCTATAGCAGGGATTCTAGCTAGTGAAGTTGTATTGATCGCAGTGCAGCAATATTTAAACCGTCCAGATGTTAGAGAAACTATAGGAAATGTGTTAGCTTATAAAGTAGCAGGTATAAGTTTAGACGATCCTGGAAGTGCAGCAGCCAAGTACTGGAATAAATTAAAAGATGGTATTTCTAAAACTATAGACGAAGCTATGGGCAAGAGTAAACCAGCGGATGCTAAACCTAATCAAGGTCAAGGACCCCGACCTGCTCCTGATTCAAGTGCTAATCGACAAACACCTGCAGATCCTAGACGAAGATCGGATCAACCTGCTCCTAGCGGAGAACCTGGACGATACAGTCAGTATACTACAGATCCTGAATTAAAAGCAGCATTACAGGCTCAAGGACTTTAAAGCAAAGGCATCTGTGATTTCTTTGTAAGCTCGATATTTTCGTCAATTATTTTATTCATAATAGTTCTATCTTCGGAACTATAAACATGAAATAAATCGTAGCTGCTTACACCGCCTCGCATATACCAACTAATTCTAAATATATCTTCTTTAATCTGCTTGGCATATAACTCAAGCGATTGAATTCTTGTTTCGATGTCAGAATTAGACAGTGTTACGAGGCTGTTACGAAAAAACTTGCTTGATCCAAGTTAATTGATAGTTGATCAACATGTTCACAGTTGGTACATTTTGCTTGAAATTTTGGAATATTCCAAGTTTCTTGACTGTTATCTAAAAATTTTGTAATCATATCGAATACTTCTCTGTCAGAATTTTGAATCCATTCTGAAATAAAATTAGCATCCTCTACTGTATTTTCAATAGTTTGAACACTGTCGATTCTTTTAATTACAAGTTCAGCTTTTAATTCAGCTAATTTTGAATAAGCATCTTCTAATACTTTTTGTTGAGCAGTTTCATCGGCTAATTCTGTTGATTGAAATACTTGTCTTCTAAGATAAAAACTTTTTAAATTTTCCTCAGTGAATTCTCGATAGGTCATAGGCCTGAAATTAATTGAAATAGGATTAATATTCATGCTATGACTAAATTGACACTGGCTTAAATGATCTGTAATAGTTTTTAAATCTACTTCATAGGTATTTTCCGTACTGCAAGACGGACATACATTTTCCAAAGTTAGTTGGTCACCATAGGTAGCAATTCTAATTCCTACTAATATAGCATCTATGTCTATATTAGGAATACTCCATGCATCCTTAATATAAGGACAACAACTTTCGATTACTTTAACTGTGGCTTCGCCATTTAAAAGTGCATCTGGAGTTTTCATAATAATTTCATCCATGCCAGTCATAGCTAAAATTGGAAAATTATTAGGATCGCCAGTTAGTGCGCCTTCAGGATAATACATGCCTTTGCTAGGCAAAGTTATGTAAACTTTGGGTTGTCTAAAATATTTTTGTAGCGGATTGGTCATTTTTACCTTAGATAAATATTATACTAGTATTTATCTACGTATATTTCAGGAAAAAAATAATGCCCGATCCAACGATAACCAAACAAGATCTTAAAGAAGCGTTTGCCGAAGCTCTTAAACAACATTCTCGAAGCGGTGGCAGCTTTGGCGGTAGTGGAGGCGGAGCTGGTGGCGGAGCTGGCGGTGGCGGATCGACATTCGATCAAGTGCTGACAGGAGTTAAAGATCAATTTGCAGGATTGGCTAAATTTGGAATTGGCGCTACTACTGATACGTTTGCTCATTTAAGCAAAGGAGGGATGCGTGTCAGCGAAGCTTTTAATATTGTAGGTGATAATGCTAGGGGTGCAGGTTTTCTATTTGGTGATACGATAGGTAAATTTTCAGGTTTACTAGCCAAAGGTTCTCAATTTTACGAAGAAAATCTAGATGCTTTTAGATTGTTAAGCAAAAGCGGCATAAGTTTTGAAAATAGTTTAGTAAAAGTTGGAGAAGCAGCCGCTGGTACAAGATTAGGTATACGAGAATTTACCGAGTTAATGCAAGCGAACAATAAAGCATTCGCTACATTACCAGGAGGAGTATTTCAAGGAGCGAAAGAATTTGCTAACGCTAGTAAAGCAATGTTCGATGACTCAGGACTGATTGATCGTATGACTGGGTTAGGGTTTACTACTGAAGATTTAAACGGTTTATTATCGACTACAATAACACAACAACGAAGATTAGGATTAAATCAAGCAGAAGCACAAAAAGTTGCCATAGAACAAGTTGAAAAACTTGGTAAAGAAATGGATTTAATGGCTAAACTAACCGGCACTAGTCGAAAAGAACAAGAAGATTTGATAAGAAAGCAGCAAGAAAACGGACAAGTACAAGCAGCAATCGCAGATGAAATTGCCCGCGGAGGCAAAAATGTGCAACAAGGATTTACTGCTATGCAGACCGCAGCACAACAAGGCGGAGCCGATTTTCAACAGTTGTCAGAACAAATATTTGCCATGGGTAGACCAACTGAGGACATGATTGGGAAATTTAATGCTATTGGTCCTGCTGCTCAAAAAGCATTATACGAATCGGCTGAAGCTGCTAAACGAGGAGATGAAGTAAGAGCAAGAGAATTAGCTGAACGAGCTGCTGCACTTGCTGCTTTGCAACAGCAATCTAATACAAATAGAGGATTAGCACGTCAAGGTGAAAAAGATTTTATAGACCTACAAACTAGTACTAGAGGAATAAACACACAATTACAAGACATTGCAAAAGCAAACAACCTTAATCTTCAAACAGAGGAAGGCTTAAGTAAGGCTCTAGAATTAAGAAGAAAAGGCGCAGAAAAAGAACAAGCTATGAGCGACGGTGCGACTAAAGCTTTAACAGGTGTTGAAAATGCAACTAAAGATGCTAGTGCAGGAATCAGGGAAGGTATATTAAAACAAGTAGCACCTGCTAGTCCTTTGGGAAGAGCATTAAATGAATTCTATCAAAATTTAGATGCCTCTAAAGGAAAAAATAATAAAATTAGAGAAGAAACAGCTGCCGCGACTGACGCAGCGTTTAGTAAATTAATAGGCACTATTGCCGATGCTTCGCCTAAGTTAAAAGATAAAATGAAAGCAGTTGAAGAAGGATTAAAATTAAGTAAAGAACAAGGAACCGGATTGACAGGCAAAAGTCCTGAGTTAATAGCATTTATAACTAGCTTAGATAAAAACGCTAAACTAAACGAAACTATTATGAAGGAAGCTAAAGAAAGAGGCATTAGCCAAGAACAAGTAATTAAAGAAATGGTTGCGAAAGGGCCGCAAGCACTAGACAAAATTGTAATAGAATCATTAAAAGCTAAAGAAGCAGATGTTCAAAAAGAGCGTGAAAGAATGAACAAACCTGAATGGCAACGCCGAAGAGATGACAGGATTGAACAAAGAACAAAATCCGAAGAAGGCGGCGGTATCATGAATCAGATCCAAAGCATAACCGGGGTTCAAACTATAGGTGTTGATCAACTTAATATTCTCAAAGGTGTCACTGGGCTAGGGACAAGAGAATTTGGAACATTTGGCAAAACAGGAAAACCTGCAGAACCAGAAGATTTGCTAGCATTTATTCATAAAGGCGAAAGAGTTTTAAATCCAAAAGAAACAGAAGCATTTAATAGTCTGGGTAGTAAATTATCAAATATAGCTTTACCTATGAGTGATAAATTTTCTTCTTCGATTTCTAGTTTAGTACCAAAAGCACAGCAAGCTTTATCAGGAATGGGAGAATCAGCAGCAGCAAATCAAGCGTCTAATTTTATGTCAGGAGGATCCTTAAATGACGTAGTTGACCGCTTAGAACGCTTAAATACTACAATGACTACATTAGTTGACGTGCAAGTCGATATTGGCAGTAAGCAAATTAGAGCTACTAAATCGAGCGGTAGTAGCAATGTATATGAGAGAACATAATGAGCTGGAAAAAATATTTTACACCTGTTAATGTTGGCGGACAACCTGCTGCATATAGCCCTGTTGGTAGTTCCGCTGGCCGTGCAGGACCAGCAAGAACTAATTACAGTTCATTTTTACCAGACGTATACACTGGAGCTCCTAATCGAGTAGAAAGATACTTGCAGTACGATACTATGGATATGGACAGCGAAGTTAATGCTGCATTAGACATACTAGCTGAGTTTTGTAGTCAAACTAATAAACAAAATAATACACCATTTTCTTTATTTTTTAGATCCAAAGCCACTAATTCAGAAGTAACTATTTTAAGAGAATACTTACAGCAATGGTGTAAGCTACAAAATTTTGAAACAAGAATTTTTAGAATTGTCAGAAATGTATTCAAATATGGAGATTCTATATTTGTACGCGATCCTGAAACAAAAAAGTGGTTTCATATTGATCCAGGCAAATTAACAAAAATTATTGTTAATGAAAGCGAAGGTAAAAAACCAGAACAGTATGTGATTAGAGATTTAAATCCTAATTTTAGGGACCTCACGGTAACAACTATTAATCCTAATACTGTTAATACCAACAACAGAGGCACTGCTTATGTAGCTGGCGGCGCAGCAGCTAGAGGACAAGCCAGTGCTTATCCTATCAGTCCAGGAACACGATTTCAAAATAACGAAAACGAACTAGCAGTTGATGCAAAACATGTTATTCATCTAAGTTTAAGTGAAGGATTAGATAACAATTATCCTTTTGGGAATAGTTTACTTGAAAGTGTTTTCAAAGTATATAAGCAAAAGGAACTGCTAGAAGATGCTATTATCATCTATCGTATCCAACGTGCTCCTGAGCGTAGAATATTCTATATTGATGTAGGCAACATGCCCAGTCACTTGGCTATGAGTTTTGTGGAGCGAGTAAAAAATGAAATACATCAAAGAAGAATTCCTTCTGCTGTTGGTGGCGGTACTAATGTTATTGACTCAGCCTATAATCCTTTATCAATCAATGAAGATTATTTCTTCCCTCAAACCGCAGAAGGTCGCGGTAGTAAAGTAGAAACATTACCAGGCGGAACTAACTTAGGTGAAATTGATGATTTAAAATATTTCACTAATAAATTATTCAGAGGATTGCGTATACCCAGTAGTTATTTGCCGACCGGAGCAGATGATAGCCAGAGTCAATATAATGATGGCAGGGTAGGCACCGCATACATTCAAGAATTACGATTCAACAATTACTGTGAAAGACTTCAAAGTTTAATGCAAGAAGTGTTTGATAAAGAATTTAAGCTTTACTTACATGATCAAGGTCTTAATATTGACAGCAGTCTTTTTGAACTTAAATTTAATCCTCCTCAGAATTTTGCAGCAACTAGACAAAGCGAATTAGATACTGCACGAGCACCAACTTATCAAACACTTTCTCAAATTACTACAATTAGCAAACGATTTGCTCTTAAACGATTCTTAGGATTGACGGAAGAAGAAATAGCAGAAAACGAACGTCTATGGAGAGAAGAAAACGGTAAAGCAGAAACACAAGCATCAGAAAGTGGTGCTGAGTTACGAGGGGCCGGTATAAGTCAAGCAGGTATAAGCAGTGATCTAGGAATAGCATCAGATGCCGCAATTCCACCACCGCCAGGAGGCGAAGCAGCTCCAGAAGGCGCAGCAGCAAGTCCGGTAGGTGGTGCCGCTCCTGCTGCTCCGGCCGCTCCAGTATAAATATTAATATGATATTACGTGAATTATTTTATGCAGATAAAGATACTAGGGCTATAGCCATGGATCTAAAATATAATCCTGAAAGAGATTCTACAAAGTTAGAACGTTCAGATACACGTAAAACACGATTAACTTTGAAGCAAATAAATGAGCTTCGTAAAGCCAGTGAAGCACATTTATTAGAACAAGAAAGAGAATTAGAACTAATTCAATCAATGTATTTCACTCCACCAGCACCTCCAGTATAATTAATCATAAAAGGATTAATATGCGATGTTTTGTGCTCGGCAATGGTCGTAGTCGACTGAATTTAAAATTAAATCAACTTAAAAGATACGGCAAAGTTTACGGTTGTAATGCTTTGTACAGAGAGTTTGAACCTGATTATTTGATAGCAGTAGACCCAAAAATGGTAGTCGAAATTGAAAAATCTGGATATCAGTTAACACATGAAGTGTGGACTAATCCTAATCAAAAGTACAGATCTTTTGTAGGATTTAAGTATTTTAATCCAAGTTTAGGGTGGAGTTCTGGACCTACAGCATTGGATCTTGCTGTAAAAAACGGAGCTACAGAAGTTTATATTTTCGGATTCGACTTTGTAGGAGTCAACGGATTGTTAAACAATGTATATGCTGATACTACTAACTATAGAAAAAGTTCAGATACAGCTACGTATTACGGAAATTGGCAAAGACAAACTGAACAGATAATAAAACAAAATTGGAGAGTAAAATTTTATCGAGTAATTACAGATGATTTTTTCAATCCAGAATGGATATATCCAAATTTTAAGCATATGAAGTACGAAGAATTTTACAGACAAATGCCTACATGGAATCAAATCATGTAAAAAAACACTATTATCAAGCATTTTTAACGATTAATTGTAAATATAATTTGACAGCCTTACATCTTTATAGGAGAAAACTATGACTGATCGATCAAAGTTCGAGCAGATGCTCGAGCATCTTGTTAACGAAGACCAAGAAGCAGCTAAAGAAATTTTTCACCAAATCGTAGTAGAAAAATCCCGCGAAATCTACGAAACTATCTTAGCGGAAGAATTTGATGAAGTAGAAGAAGAAAAAGACGAAGAAGAAGAGCCTGTAGACGAAGCCAAAGACGAAGATGAAGAAGTAGAGGAAGACTTTGCTTTCGGTGAAGGCGATGACGATTTTAATGACGATGCAGATGCTGTCGGCGGTGACCCAACTGACGACATGATGAAAGATATCGAAGTAGACGGCGAAGAAGACGAATTTGAGCCAGAAGAAGAAGATGGCGATTTAGAAGATCGTGTAATGGATCTTGAAGACGCTATGGACGAATTACGTGCTCAGTTTGAAAAAGAATTAGGCGGCAGCATGGACAGCGAGATGGACATGGATAAAGACATGGACAGCGAGATGGACATGGATAAAGATATGAAAATGAGCATGGCTGATGATGTAAATTTCATGCGCGAATACATCGAAAAAGTCGGTAATCCAAAAATGGGTGATGACGGTGTAAACAATAAAAGTATCGTAGCAGGTAAAAACGATATGGGCGGAACTACAGCTAACATCCTTGGTGGCGGCGAAAGCACATCCGGCGGTACTAAAGGGGGTCTTGCAAATCCTTCAACTAAAGAAGATAATGCAGGTAATGTAAATGTTCCAGGTGGTAAGGCAGGTGTAAAGCATCTTAAAAAGGTAAGCACACCAGCTGGCGGCGATGACGGCGATAAAGGTGCAGGTAGTCCTTTAAACGGCGTCAGAAGTCGTGCAAAATAAGGTTAATTGATGAAAACACTTCGTGAAAACCTGAGTTTCGACCAAGCAAAAATGGTCATCGAGTCCGACGAAGCACAAGGAGGCAAATCTCTTTACTTAAAAGGGATTTGCATTCAAGGTGATAAACGGAATCAAAATCAAAGAGTTTATCCTGCAAGAGAGATTGCCAGGGCTGTCAAAACCCTAAATGATCAAATTGCTGGTGGCTATTCGGTTCTCGGAGAAGTAGATCATCCAGAAGACCTAAGAATCAATCTTGATCGTGTGTGCCATATGGTCACAGAAATGTGGATGGATGGAGCAGACGGTTATGGAAAATTAAAAATACTCCCAACTCCAATGGGTGAACTAGTTAAAACTATGTTACAAGCCGGCGTAAAGTTGGGAGTATCTTCTAGAGGTTCCGGTGATGTAGATCACGACGGAATGGTAAAAGATTTTGAAATCATCACAGTCGATGTGGTGGCTCAACCTAGTGCTCCTGGAGCATATCCTACACCTATCTATGAACATTTAATGAATCATCAAGGTGGTTATAGAAGCTTACGCATAGCGAAAGAAGTACAGGATGATCCAAAGGCGCAGAAGTATCTTAAAGAAAGCTTATTAAAAATAATAAGCGGACTCCAATAAAAAAGGAGAATCACATGTTGGAAGCACTTAAAACACTATTTGAAAACAATGTGATTTCTGAAGAGATCAAAGCTGATATTGAAAAGTCTTGGGAAGCGCGAATCGACGAGAATCGCACTCAAGTCACTCAACAACTCCGCGAAGAATTTGCTCAACGTTATGAACACGACAAACAAGTTATGGTCGAAGCTATCGATCGTATGCTTGGTGACAGACTAGCAGAAGAAATCGCAGAATTTGTAGAAGATCGCAAACATCTAGCTGAACAAAAAGCTAGATATGCAGTTGCAATGAAACAAAACGCTAGGGTAGTTAACGAATTCGTTACACGTCAACTAGCACAGGAAGTCATGGAATTGCATGAAGATCAAGTACAAATGGCTCAAAAGTTTAAAACTCTTGAAAGATTTGTTGTAGAAGCTTTGGCTCAAGAAATTACAGAGTTCCAAATCGATAAAAAAGATATCGCAGAAACAAAAGTGCGTTTAGTAAGAGAAGGAAAAGAAGCATTTGCTTTACTAAAATCTCAATTTGTTAAACGTGCCGCTCAGTTAGTTGAAGAAACAGTTAGTCAAGGACTACAAAAAGAAATTGGCCAACTAAAAGAAGATATCGAAGCAGCTCGACGCAACGACTTTGGTCGTAAGTTGTTCGAGGCATTTGCTAGCGAATATCAAAACAGCTATCTAAGTGAAAAATCAGAAACAGCTAAATTGCTTAAAGTTATAGACTTAAAGGAATTAGAAGTAGCTGCTGCTAAAAACGCTGTAGCAGAAGCTCGACTAATTGCAGAAAGCAAGGAAGCACAAATTAAAACACTGAAAGAAAGTGTAGAACGCAAAGCAATTATTGATGACTTGGTAGGCCCATTAGCTTCAACGCAAAAAGCTATCATGACAGAACTATTGGAAAGTGTTCAAACTGCAAAGTTACGTAGTAATTTTGAAAAATACTTACCAGCAGTTATTGCTGGCGAAGCACCACAGAAGAAAAAGGCACTTGTAGAGGCAAAAGAAATTACAGGCAATAAAGAAACCAACAGCGTAAGTAGCAGCGAAGTCGATAATAATATCTTTGATATTCGTCGTCTTGCTGGAATTTAAACATTAATCAGGAGAAAAATAATGTCAGAACTACTAACAAGCCGCTGGTCAGAAACAAAAGAGGCTCTATTGGAAGGCCTACAAGGCACCAAGAGATCCGTAATGGCATCTACACTTGAGAATACTCGTAAGTATCTCGCTGAAAGTGCAACAGGTGGTGCTACTTCTGCCGGCAACGTCGCAACATTAAACCGCGTGATTCTT
>Ga0129333_10007582_pt1 | contig 10236 bp, 26 predicted proteins | sample CPB6_08_DNA_FD_94474 | JGI IMG/M metagenome (GOLD analysis project Ga0129333, IMG submission 94474) | Freshwater to marine salinity gradient microbial communities from Chesapeake Bay, USA - CPBay_Sum_0.6_0.8_DNA | ecosystem: Environmental > Aquatic > Marine > Coastal | place: USA: Chesapeake...
TAAACTTTTAATCATAATAACAGAAAAGTTTTTAAGCGAGCATCCAGAAGAATTACAAAGCGTTGTTGATGCAATTGATTGCACTGGTTTTAATCACAAACTTATTGGTGAATAATGTACAAGCTATATGGAATAAAAACAACTTACACGCCATCCTACGACGAGCGAGAACCGCGATCAGATGTTGAACGTAAGCTTGTTGCAACATTTGACACAATTGAGCAAGTTGAAAAATATATCAAAAAGGCAAGATTAAAAACCCCTATACGTCAAACGTGGACAAACGATTATTATTTTAGAAGCAATTCAGTTTTAGCGAAATGCGGCGATTATGAAATAGAGTCGTACGATAATGAAGATTCAGTTCCACATAATCCAGAGATAAGCCGATGATAAAAACAGAAGATTTTAAAGTTCGTGAAATTGTTGATATTGTAACAAATAGTTTATGGCCAGATCTTACTGACGAAATTCGTTTAGAAAATCAAGACGTTTGCTTTAAAATAACATTGCTTAAATATTGTCCATTTCCAAATGGCAATAGATTATGTATTACTGAATACATCGACAAGGAATCTTTAGATAAAATGTTTGAACTAGCTGTACCAGCTATGGCAAAGTCTATTATTGATAGGTGGAAAAGATCATTAGAGGAGCATAATAAATGACTTTTTTAACAGAAGCTAAAGATCCACAGTTGACAAGCCGATATTGTATGGTAGAATATACTGGACAAGAGTGGGTGACATTGCGTTACACACCAAAAGACAAACATCGCGATAAGGCGAAAACCGATGAAGCTTAGGATTAAAAATAAAATCGTTGGCGAAGATGATTTTTTTTGGGTCGAACTTAATATAAATGGTGAGCGGATTTCAACCGACATTCACGCAAATTCTATAAAAGAAGCTGAAATTCTAGCCATTAAGCTTGAAAAACTTGCATACGAAATATATAGTGATGCATATTGGGCGGGCGGAAATAACGTATCGCAGCGTATAAAAGAAATACTTGGAATTTAAGATGGATAAAATAAAAAAACAAGCATTAGAAGCTGCTGGTTGGAAATTTGGTGATGCAGAAGATTTTTTAAATGAAGGGGGAATGATGGACGCTGATAAGATGCGGGCCGAGTTTGAGGCGTGGGCAAAGTCAGTTGGACACGACTTGTCGCAAACAAAAGACGACGACCGTTACTGGTTCGTTTCAACTGAGTCAGCTTGGCAAGTTTGGCAAGCCGCTTGGATTGCTGGGCGGATGTCGAAGCAGCGTGAAGCCGCAGAATGGTCTAAGCGTGTAAACAAGCGATGGATTGAAATGCAAAACAAACTGGAGGGCGAGCAATGAACGTAGACGATGCGATGGAAACAGCAGCAGCTTATTTGGCTGCGCATGAACAAGAGCAAGAGCCACTTTTCGATTCCGAAGAGGTGGCAATCACGCTTGCCGCCGAAGTCGAGCGACTGCGAGCCGAACTGAACCAATATAAAAAATCATTGCCAGTGTGCGAAAAGCACAAACCTGACTCTGGCTGTAGAAGTGGTTGCATGATATGCGGACTGGAGAAACAATCGTATGCTCTTTCGCGAATTGACTACGCTTGCGGCGAGCCAAATGAAATGCAAATGAGTCTGTACGGCTTAGATTACGACGAAGAACGAGTCGTCAAAGCTGTGCAAAGACTCAAGGCCGAACTGGCCGCAGCGAAAAAACAATTTATAAATGATTGCATAAAACATATCAATAAAGTAGCTTTATTGAATGATTGCGAGTTTGAGGGTGGAATGATTGCTGATTCTGTACAAGAGTATTTTGGAGATAAACAATGTTTGTAGAAGAAGTTCAAAATGATATTCCAGAACTTGTATCGATGGTACGAGATCTTCTCAGCGACCTAGAGTGTGCCGAGTCGTGTGAGTCCAAGGCCGACTTTTGCGAAAACTTGCGAGTTGCAATTAGAAAAGCAACTGTCGCAAAACAAGAGCTTACAAGCCTTTTAAAGTCTGCGGAAAAGTGTGTTGGGTACGCAGAGTCCAAGTAACAAAATACGAGATGGATAAGCGACAGCATGAAGAAAAGGAACGAAAAGTGAACGTCGATGAAATGGAACTAGCAATTTACAATAACATAGACGCGCTACAAGCTGAAATTAAACAGCGTCAAGCGGCTATAAAAGAGCTATTGACAAAGCTTCCGTATGGATATATAATTGTTAGAACATTCGTTAAAGATTTTAAGTCTCATACATCTTCGTATAAGAAAGGATTTATGCACTACTATAACTTTCTTACTTACCATTGGATCAAAGAAAAAGAAGCGGCTTATGTATTTAAAAGTTTTCAAGATGCCGAACATATGGCTAAAATGATACCAAATCATATTCCAGATTATGTTGAAATTAAAATTGAAAGGGTTGCAAAGTGAATGACAGTTTTTGGAATGAACTTGATACGCAGTTGATGGTAATGGCAGCACACCGTTATTGCTTGGGGAGGCAGTCTTATATTGTCGGAGCGGCGATTGACTGGCTACGCAAGTACAAGGAGTATTTCGACCGCAATACCGTTCGTGTTATTTTACGCGACACAATCGAAGCGTTGCAAGACAATCAAGCTGGATCAGAGTATATCGATGTTCCGGGATGGAAAAAATTAGCCAAAGAGTTTTATGACGCAATACCAGCCGAAGATCAAGAATGGGTTCGCAATAGCGTTGCACACAAGAGGGAAAAATGGCCACTCTAGAAGATAAATTGGTTTATCTATCAAACAAGATTATGGCTTACGGAATTGCCGTTGGCGACAAAGAGGCGTTCGATACGCTTGTTGAAGCGGTAGAATTGATTCAGTCGAATAAACCAACAAAAACTCCAGTTAAATGGAATACAAATACAACCGGACATACTAACTGTGAAAAATGTAACGGAACCGGCACTATTCCATTTCAAACAGTAGAACCCGGAACAATGAAATTTGATACAGCGTGGACAAAGTGTGATTGGTGTAACTATGAATGAAAAAAACTTTTTCTCGAACGACTCGTTTATTAAAAGAACAATCAACAAATATCACAATTTAATAAAAGATGAAATCGCCGCTAATATAGCCAAAGATAATCTTAAAATTAAATTTCATACAGCAACGTGGGTTTTAAAACAAGAGGGCGGTGGATTTGGTGGGCATTATCAAACAAGGGCTACTTTAATAGATCCTGTTGAGTTTGGCGTTTTATCGGTAACTAAAGATAAAAATGGACAATATTCAAAAATCCATGTTTGGAGCGACGGGTGTGTAGACGGAATGAACTGTTTTTTAATCAACGTCCCAAACGGATTATTCAAAATTATTCAAGATTCAGAGCTTGACAGCCCGATAACATAACATATAATGATCATGTAACATTCGTGCCAAAAGTTTTGTGTATTGCGTTGGCACGAAATTGTCTCAGAAGCAATTAACTAGGAGATCAACGTGAACGAAGAACATGCAGCATTTGGGGCATTTTTAATACAAACAATTGCCGAGAGTTGTGGCATTACAGTAGAGCCAACCTTTAAATGTTCGGAACTAGAACGTAAAATTGACCGCGCTGTTTACAAAGGTACTGATTGCGGCGCTTGGGTGCGTTTTGACGAGCGTGGTATTGTAGTTGGTAGCATTGTAGAAGGTAGTGATGCAGAATTTTCTGAAAGAATCGACTTGACCGGAGTTGACATTAGCGACGAAGGTGCTAAAATACTCACAGAGCGATTCTGGAACACTATTGAGAAAATCAATGGTCTAGCTTGTGACGCTTGGGAAGAAGCAAACTGTAATGACCCTGAATTCTATTTTAATTAAAGACTGGAGATCGAAATGAATCGTCAAGAAATTTTTAATCGCGTTGTTGAACATGCCAAGACTATGAATGGTCCGTCGTATTTCATGGAAAATAATCGCAGTCCAACCTGTGCCTATCGTGGATGCAACGGCAACAAGTGTTTAATCGGAGCAGTTCTTCCCGACAATTTATATTGTCCAGCTATGGAATCAAATATCATAGAAAACCTACTTTCAGAGTATCCAGAAGTTGATGACTATTTTCAAGTGCAAAACGAAGAAGATGTTCAGTTTCTGTCAAGCCTTCAAATGTGTCACGATGATGCGTGTAGTAATGGTATACGATTTATTCCACATGAAATATCGCCCGACGTTTTTAAGCGCAATCTTATGCAAAATCTAAAGGCTTTTGCTAACTCAAGAGGATTAGTATTTAATGGATAATATATTTATTGTTTCACTAATTGAAAGTCCTATCGCTGGATACAATTACGATGATGTATATGAACTATTTTACGCAAGCTCACACGAAAAATGTATAGAATTTATCAAGCAAGTTTTGAAAGATGCAGAAAGCGGAATTGAAGATACAAGCATCCTAAGAATAACAAAAGCTGAGATAGATAAATACTTTGGAGAGTATCAAATTATTGATGAAAAAAGGGCGATAGATTATTAGGAAAAACAAAAACTTTTGCCGATATACAAGGATTAGTATTTAATCAAGGAGAAGAAATTGAAGCGATTTAAACTTACAGAAAAACAAAAACTTTTTATCAATTTTGTAATTATCGTAGCAGTTCGTTATTTTATTGAAAAGATATAGTATAATTTAGGAGAAAAAAATGAAAGATACTGTAAATTATTTTATTATTTGCAATGATGCTCAATATTTAATTTCTGGACATAATGTTGATAGAATTATGGACAGGGTTGCGGTCGCTTTGGATAATTGCCGTAAATATTGGCGATTCAATGATTTATTTTTATTGCAGTTTATTAAACAATTAACTTCTGATGAAAATATAGAATGGTCTATGTATAGCCTTAATTGTTTTGATGTTTTACCATCAGCTACCCATAAAATTCCAGTCATAAATATGGACACAATGTGTGTAGATCTTTATGATAATCGCGTCAGCTCTATGAGAAAGTTTAATGGAATTACTTTAAGTACATCTTCTATATTTGAAATGACCTTTGATTCATTTATTGATAAGTTTAAGAAAGAAAAATCTACTCATAACAATCCTTCTTGTAAACAAGAAACAATGGCTACAGGAGAAGTAAAATTTAACGATAAAGAGTGTACTTTTTCAAAGCGTTTGGAAGAAATTGAAAGAAAGCTAGGTATTCGATGATTGTATTAAAAAACTTTAGGCTAGATGTTTTAAAGAACGAGTACCGTAAAGGTATTCCATTTCGATGGAACTATGTCGATACAGAAACTAATGAAACTATTAGCCGAAAAGAAGCAAAGCGCAGACATAAAAACGGCAAGCAGGTAATTGGTCTGTACAACCCAATGAAGCTTGTGCAAGAAATGATTGCTGCGCAGCAAGAGTCTGATAGCGAATCGCCTCAAGATCAGGTATCTGAAAGTTAGATACAGGCGGATATAATTCAGTGGCTAGAATGTCTGCCTTCCAAGCAGAACGTCGCCGGTTCAAATCCGGCTATCCGCTTTTATAATTTATGCAAAGAAAATATAAGCCTATCAGTGCCGAAAAGCTTGCATTGAGAGGCTTTTGTTGTTTTAATGGTTGTTTTTATTGTCCTTATGAGGTTTTAGATGTAGATATGAAGTGTTCTGTAACATTAGATAATATAGTAAAGCTAAATGAAAATGAAATTTTTGTTTTTGGTAGTAATTTAGCTGGTAGACACGGAGCTGGAGCAGCAAGAATTGCTAATTTAAAGTTTGGCGCTCTTATGGGTATTGGAATTGGTCTAATAAACAGAAGCTATGCATTACCTACAAAAGACGAGAACTTAAAAACATTGCCATTGAGTAAAATAGAAGAATATGTACTCGATTTGTATCAAAAAATAAAAGAAAGAAAAGATTTACATTTTTTAATTACAAAAATTGGCTGCGGTTTAGCGGGGTATAATATTAAAGATATTGCGCCAATGTTTAAGGCTTTTATCAAGCTAGAAAATTGTAGCTTGCCCGAAGAATTTATTAAATACAATACTAAAAAAAGGAAAAATGATGAGTAAGAGTTTCTTGCAATTATTGATTGGACTTGTGCTGATTTTTGGTGCTTTCTGGGCCAAGAAAAAGCCGCTTCCAGATCCTATTCCAAATCCAACGCCTCAGCCACAGCCCGAACCAGAACCTCGGCCACAACCAACTCCAAAGCCTCTAGAGTACACGTTCAAGACACTTGATTGGCCAAAGGTTTGGAATAAAGTAAGCGAAGATACTTTTTATGCCGATATTATAAATCATTCTAAAAACCCTGTATTAAACTACAATAGAAGCACAAATGCGCACGAATCAACTCATATGATAAATAGCGATATTAGAAATAGTATTCCGCAAATTTCAGATAGTTTTACAAATATGATAAATGCTTTTTATATTGGAAATGGAAAATATGTTAAATGCACAGAGCCGCCAATTTTAAAAGAAGATGTAATACAATATGTTCCACCAGAACTTAGATTTAATAGATATAAGCTATATATTATTGGCCAAAGAGAATGGAACGATAGACCGCTTTATATTTTAGACGAATTTGTATCATATATAAATGGCGGCAAAGTTTCTGTAGAAAATGTTATTTTAAATAAAAATGATACCGGATGGACAGACGGGGTATCTGGATGTTTAGAGTTTTCTATTTATACAATATCGCTATGTATGGCAATTAACGATAAAAGTAACTACTGGAAAGAAAACGATGAATTTAGGTCGTTTATTTCATATCTGCTTGATAGCGCTTGCGAAACATATAATAAAGGCAAAGATATGCAAGAGTTTAAGTGGGACAAACAAGACAAGTTGCTGGAATCGTTTAAAGATGAAAACAATAAAAAAATGAAAGATTTTATGGCCGAATATTCGGTAGGACTGAATTGGTTGAAGTAATTTCTGATTTTTTTCTAATGTTCGGTTGACACGAAGCCGATATGTATTATAATCAAAGCGTGGAGGCAAAGATGAAACAGCAAGATTCGATTTATAAATTTAAAATTGACTACAAAAAAGTTCTTAAATCTGGAAAACTGAGTGCTAAATTAAGATCTGACATTTTAGATATAGAAGGGAGTATTCAAAGAAATTCCGAGATGGAAATGCTTAGAAGAGACATAATTCATATTTATCTTGCAAACAAATTTGTTATTTCAAAAATCGTTTATCTTGGCGAAACCAAACAATAAACAATGCTCTCATAGCTCAATTGGATAGAGCAACAGATTTCTAATCTGTAGGTTGCAGGTTCGAGTCCTGCTGAGAGTGCTTTACAATTTTAATTACATTTAACGGAGGCTATTATGAGCAAAGAATACAAAAAAGAAATTACTTCTCTTTATTCGCCAATAGGCAAGGAAGAGCGACAGGTTTTGTTTGAACGACTGAAGATGGGAGATATTGCAGCTAAAGATAAAATTTTCAATAGCTGTTTGCCGCTTGTGGTACAAATAGCAAATCATTTTTACCCAAACAACAAGCATGTTGATTTAGATGATTTTATTCAAGAAGGAAATATAGCTTTGCTTAAAGCAATTGAGCATTGGGATATTTCTAAAGGCTGGATTACTACGGTTGCGACTAGAGTAATATGTAATGCTTTTAATGATCTTATAGCAACTGCTAACTATAAAATGAAACGACCATACAGAATACCAAAGTCTACTATGGACAAGGCCAAGAAACGAGGAATTGTATTGGATAGCAGCAAGCGAGTAGGCGAAAAAGTGTGTTTTAAGATTGAGGATAGCATCGATAATAATATAGAAAATCCATGCGTTGCAGATATAATATCTATGTTATCAAATATTAACGAGCATGATCGAAACATATTTTTGTTTTGGCTTGAAAATATTAACAAGAACAATCGATGTTTTTTGACCGCTCAACATTTTAAAATTTCAATGAAAGAGGTAAAAGAGTGTATTAAAAACACTAAACGAATTTTAAAATCTCTTGGAAAAAAAGAAAAAATTGCCTGTTGACATTAAAGTTTCACATGTTAAAATGACGATATCAATTCTATCAAGGAGAATTTTATGGACCCATTGACTGTGCTTAAAGAAATTGTCGAAGAAAATTTGGATCGTTTGATTGTTGCTCGATTAGAGCAGGATCTTGAGCTTGTGGCTGATTGTGATGCAGAATTAGAAGCTGCATTGCGGCGAGTAATACGTTTTCTTTCATGTGATTACGAGCAGTAAAATGATCACATGGACAGTAACCAAAGACCGCAACTTAATTCTATCGATCAATAAGCAGGAGTATATTATTCCTGCTTCTGATCATAGATACAAGCATCTTCTTAAATTGATTTCCGATGGACAAGATGAGAAAATTGTAGAATTTTTTTTTGACAATTCAAGTCGCGTATTTTATAATGACGAAGAAGACGACATGTGCTAAACTATGAAAGCAAAAATAAAAAGCGTTAAATATACATGTCCCAATTGTATGTTTGATTTTATTTGCTCTAATTTAGATCTTAAAAAAATTAAATGTCCAACATGTCTTGAGAAAGTTTCTTTAAATAGTCTGACTGAAACGAAGAGTTCTGAAGAAAATGTTTCTGACTATCTTGAGCAGTTAGGATATAAAGAATCTGATTATAAAGATGCTCTTCAAGAAGTAAAGTCCCTACAATTTCAAGTTCAACAAATTATATCTAAAATAGTGCAAAAACATGCGAAAACATAAATTAGAAAATATTTTTGGACAAGAGAATATTAAACAGGTCGTTTCTATATCTTTAAAAGCCTCTATTGAAAAAGACGAGCCATTCCCTCACACAGTGCTTTATGGTCCCGCTGGACTTGGCAAAACTACTATTGCTAATGCAATTGCTAATGAAATGGGGACTCAAATGAAAGTTGTACTTGGCGGTAACATATCTGGCATTAAGGATCTTTTGCCAACTATTACCACTATGAGCAGTGGGTCTATTTTATTTATAGATGAAATACACAATCTAAAGAAAAGAGATTGTGAGTTTCTTTATTCTATTATGGAAGACAATATGGCTCATGTTCCTCTTGACAAAGGCAATAAACAAAAAGAAATTGTTTCTGTTGGCGTTTCGCCGTTTACTCTTATTGGTGCAACAACAGAAATTGGATCTCTGCCAACGCCTTTGATTGACCGATTTGTTCTACGACTTGAGCTTTCAAGATATTCAGAAGAAGAGATGTGCGTACTTGTAGAAGATTATTCTAAAGAGCTTGGGGTAAGTTTGTGCGATGATTCAATTATTTATGTTTCAATGATTAGTAGAGGTGTTCCTCGTTTAGCTAAAGCCCACGTTAATTGGCTAAATGATTTTCGTATTGCTCAAAAAATGAACAAGCTATTTAAGGCAAACGTAGAGTCTGCGATGAGCCTAAAAGGAATTGACATTAATGGCTTTACCGATCAAGATAGGCGATACATTTCACTTCTTAAAAGAATCAATAAGCCAGTTGGTGTATCTACAATTTGTGCCAGTCTTAACTTAGATAAGGACACTGTAGAAAATGTAATCGAGCCTTGGCTTTTAAATCAAGGCATGATCATCAAAACAGCTAAAGGAAGACAGATAGTATGAATATAAACACTCATACAATTATATCTTTCTTAGAAGAGAACGGGAAGAATAATATAGATGTAAATAATTTAATAGCTTCATATAAAAATGGAGTTGCTAATGATAAATTTTTATCAAAAATTTTTAATGCATTTATATTGAACGTAGATTTTGACTATATACAAACTATTCAAGAGGAGTGGTCTGGCATGAAAAACTATGATATTTCATGTAGCGAAGAAACATATACACAACCAGCAAAGATTGAATCCAGTTCGGATGGCAATAGCTGAACAGCTAAAAGCCGATATAGATTATATTAGGATGTGTCCACTGGTTTTAGAAATAGTGGATTACAGCGATAGGATAAGATGGTCTTGTAAGCTGCCAGAAGAAGTTATTATCTTCTTAGAAAGACACTTTAAACATAAATTTGAAGGATTTTCTTGTCCAAGTCCATTTAATTTTTACTTAAATGATACAATATGTCATATAATTTCTAGAATAGAATACGAGCTTGATTTGCAATAGGATAAACAAATGTTGAAGCGTGGTCAAAAGACTTGTAAAAACTGTAGAGCTGTCAATGCTGCAAGAAGTAGGGTTTGCTCAAGATGCGACTTTGAGTTTAAGCCAAAAAATTTACCAGTAAAAAATGA
>Ga0129333_10007584_pt1 | contig 10234 bp, 9 predicted proteins | sample CPB6_08_DNA_FD_94474 | JGI IMG/M metagenome (GOLD analysis project Ga0129333, IMG submission 94474) | Freshwater to marine salinity gradient microbial communities from Chesapeake Bay, USA - CPBay_Sum_0.6_0.8_DNA | ecosystem: Environmental > Aquatic > Marine > Coastal | place: USA: Chesapeake Bay...
GTCCTAATAACCAATAAGAGCCATCGTTTTGTTCAGCAATAACGATAACAGTATTTTTTACTAAGTTACCTAATTCAACTTGTGTCAAAGCATCTATTCCTAATAATTGCATATCTACAGTTTGCTCAACTGAAAATGTACCATTTTTAGCATCAGCAGTAACTACTTGTCCCCAAGTAGCTACCTCTGATTTTTGCTTATACTCATAAAATGAATAAGGTGATGTTAATGTTATGGATGTACACACACCAGCTGTAATAGTACCTACAGTTACTTTATCAAATTCAGCAACTAAGTATCTTTTTACACCACTAGGTGTTTTGCAAACTTTTGGACTATGTCCTTGTGTTAATGTACAACTCATGTTTTTTTATTTTAAATAGTTAATTATTAAGACCATTCGTAAATTGCAATTTTATTACCGTAAGCATAAGAAACACCAAGTTTCCAAGCAGCTTGCATATAAAATTTAGATTTTTTAATAGGGTCTTGGTCGATTGAAATATTCTCCTCTTCGTTAGCTAAATCAGTACCGATGTAAAGATTTTTTAAGTTAACAGCGCAAGCAAATTTAGTTCCTGTTAAACCCGGTATTCCGATTAAGTTGATGTGTGAATTTTCAACTGGTAAAGTACCGATTTCATTAGCGTTACCAGAAATATGATATAAGTTAGCAGCAGCTAAATCAGTTTGGTAATTTCTAACAACATCTAAACCACCCATAATCCAAGTATCAGGCTCGTTGATGATTTCTAAAGGAATGTTTTTGTAAAGTGTTTGAATACCTAAACGAGCGTTACCAGCAGTCGCTAAAGGAATTTTAGGCGAAGGAGTTACGTTAGAAACGTTACCATCATTTTTCCATAATTTAATGAAACCATCAAACCATTTTAAGTTAGCGTCACCAGTAAGTGATACGTTACCTTGCCAGATTAATTTTTCCATTTTAAGTTTTAATTGGCGAGTTAATTCACCAACTATTTCGTCACGTAAAGTAATTGAATCATAGTTAGAACCATTTTTCAATTTTAAACGAAATACAGTTGTTTCTAAATCTTTTTCACACAATGTTTGCATTACCGCCATTTTAGCAACGTCGATAGTCATTTGTGTTAACACTACGTCACCAGTTGCTGTTAAGTCACAGCTATCAGCTTGGATAGTTGGGTCTGCCGCAATCATTGGTAATTTAGTTTCGTCTTTAATACCTACTAATAGGTTTCCAGCTTTGTCAATTAACTCAGCTGTTTTAGCACCTAGTATCATATCGTATAATACTGGAGCTACTTCTTCTTTGGTGTATCCTGTAATGGATGCTACGTTGTATGCCATGTTTTCTTATTTTTTAAGTTTTGATAAATTTTCTAATTGTTTTTCTTTTGTTACTCTAAAGTTTAAAGTTGGTCTTTGGATAGGTTCTGCAGCTGGTTGTTCAACGATTGCATTAACCGCTGACAATGTAACCACTAGGCTATCTTGTTGTTGTTTTACAGTTGCTGAAAGTTTAGCAACCATTTCAGATAATTCAGTTACCTTTTGTTTTAGCGATGTCATTTCAGCATTAGGCTCAACCATTGGAGCAGCTTCTGGAGCTACTACTTCGGGAACTACTATATTGCTAATCACACCACCAACTACAGTAACCATTTCGCCTGTTTCAATTTCATAATCGCCATCGGCTACATCAACAATACCAGCTTCAGTAACTTGCTTAACTGGATAGCCTACTTCTAATTCTTCAACTTGTAAGATTAACCCATCTTTAGTTTTCATTTCTTTCATAGGATTTTCAGTCGGTGCAACCTCTGTACTAGGCATAGGCTCTGTAACAACAACGTCTTGAAATTTAACAAGCATTTCCTTTAACTTAACTTTTAAGTCATTAGGAATAACTTTGTTGATTTCTTCTTTTAAATTATTCATGTTGTTTTTTTTATATGTACATTAAATTTTATAATAGTATTATATCAACTCAAACTATTTTTTATTGCTTCTATTTCATTATCAGTTAACATAGCAGCCGGATTCATTTTAAAAAACGCTTCAATACTAAAGCCTTTAAATTGTCCGGCTTTGATTTGATTCCAAACTGTTTCATTTTCTATTTTGCAAGTTATAAACCACGTTCCCATTGGTAAGCTCTCAAAGTTTACAACCTCTTTAACTCTGTTTTCGTCCGTTACAAATGATTCAAATATGAATACATCACTAACATTACTTTCAGTATCATGAGTTAATTTGATACGGTTATTTTTATTTTCACTCGCAAATTTTATAGCAGCATCATTAATTGTTTCTCTAGTTGCTACTACATAAAACGGTTGATTGTTTTGTTCACGATAAACTAATTTATCGGGTATCATAACAGCTCCTGTTATAATTCTTTTTTCTTCATTTTGAATAGCAAACTTAAATGTGTCCTCTTTGCTAAAGGCTACAAAAAGCTCTTCATAAGCTGGTGTATCTACTAAGGCAATATCTTCAATGCCATATTTAGGATTGCCACTTTCGTCTAATTCTAGGTAATAAACTGGGTATTTCATAATTTAAAATGTTGATTGTGCTTTATATTTTGTTACTGTATTTTGTGTATCTGTCATATCACTTTCTACAACTTGAGCTTTAACTGTTATTGTAGGTTGTTGAGCTTGTGGTGTTATTGTATTACCTTGAGCGTCAAATTGTGTTCCTGAGATATTATTTGTTGGTGTTGATACTGTAGGTGCGGATGGGATGCTAGGACTAGGAGCTGAAATACTACCGCCACCGCCACCACTTGCACCGCCACCGTCAAATTTAGTTGATGCTATTTTTGCTATTTGAGCAGCCGCAGTAATACCAGCTAATGCTGCATATACTGGTCCTAACACAGTACCTACAACTGGCACAGCTGCACCTGACGAATAAGCTGCTAATACAGCCTGAACACCTTGTATAGTTGCATTAGCAATCTGTAAGCCTTTATTTATATTAAATTGCTTTTTAGCTAATTCTAAAGTTGCTTTGTCATCTCCTTTCGCTTTAGCTAATTTAAAAGCAAAGTAAGCATCTGTTAATGCTTGAGTTGCTGCAATAGTTTTACTAGCTACATCTAAAGCTGCTTGTTGTCTTTGTTTTTCTTCAGCATTTGCAATATCAGTTTTCTTTTTTTCTAAATCTTCAAACTGTTTTGCATACTTAGCGTTAATTAATTCTTTATCCTGAAATGTTAATCCTTCAGCATTTAATTCATTAATTCTTTTTTGATTAAGAAACGCTATTTGAGCATCAATGTCATTTTGATTAGCTATTGAATTTATTTCAGCTTCAATTAACTTAGATTTTCTTAATGCAGCTTCTCTATCTAAATTACGTTGTAAAGCTTCAGTATCTAAGCCTAATGCTTCAGCACGTTCCTTAATACGCCTTTCACGTTCTGCTTGTGTATATTTATCTAAATTAGCTAACCATTCTTCGTATCTTTTTTGTTCTTCTTCCTTTATTTTTTTGTTTAATTCCGCTTGTTTTTCAGCTCTCTTTTTATTTTCGTCATCAATACGTTTAGATTCAGTTGCTCTAATTATTTCTATTTGAGCGGTTGCATTTTTAATATTATTAACAGCTTCTTTTGCTCTTTTAACTTCATCCTCTGTTAATTCTTTACCAGCTTTAATTAATGCTAGTGATTGTTCAGCTATTGTTTTGTTTGTTGCTAAAATAGCTTGTTGTTTTTTTATTTCAAGTTCTACAGTATTTTCACCATTAGCTTTTGCAACTGCTATTTGCCTATCATATTCCGCTGTTTGTTCCGCTAATGCCTCTGTAACTTTTTTAGCATTTTCTTCTGCTACTTCCCCTTGTTTTTCTAAAGCACTATTTGTAAGTCCTAAAGCATCGGTAAGCATATAAACAGCATCAACTAACCCATCAATTATACCGCCTACAAATTGTAATGCTTTTGCTACTATTCCACTACCTTGACTTAATTCTTTAAAGTTTGAAACTAAATAAGTTATTCCCTCTACGATTAAAAATATAGGTACTGCTTTCATAGCAGCTCCAATACCGTTAAATGCCGCTTTTATTTTGCCACTATCAAATGAAGTAAATCCCTCTTTTAATAAATTAAATGATGATGTTACCCTTTCAACCCCACTACCTTGTAATGTTTTAAAGCTATCAGTTAAGTCCCCTATTTTACCCTCTGTGTCATTAATTGCCTGAGTTAATTTTTTCCATTCAGCACTACCAGCCGCTACGTTTGCTTGTTGGTTAACTAAGTCTTTTAAGGACTTCTTTAGTTCCTGTACAGTCTTAGCAGCTTCAGCCGCTTCGATTGATACTTCTATTGTTGTTTTATTATCTGCCATTTAATAAATCTATTAATTCGTTATCATTAGATGATTTAACCAACGATACAAGTAAATAAATACTTGCAGTTGCATCTTTCATTTGCTGCTCAAATTCTAAAATAGAGCTGTTATGTTCTATAAATTCAATCATAGTTCGTAATAAGTTAAAGTAATTTTAATATCAAAATTGCCACCTGTAGGGTTGCTGCCACTACTTAAATACAAATCCTCATTAAATGCTAACTCACCGCCTGATGTTTCCGCCCACCTTAATATTCTTGGAGCTGTACTTTGTAATATAGCTTGTATCCTAGCCATAAAACTTGATGTATTATTAAAACGAATAGATACATTTCCTGTAGTATATGCAGTAAATGGACTTGCATCTAATGCTTCGCTAATAACATCAATAACATTAATTTTTCTATTATTTGATGTTAGCAAGAGTTTTGGCGTTGAATTTAAAGCTAATAATTCAGCACTTGTAACTAATATCGTTTCACTTTTTAAAACAATACCCTCATTACTATTTAATCTTTTGCCATTGTAACTGCTATCAATTATAACATCTTTTAAACCTACTCCAACAAAATCAGTAACTCCTATCACTTGCACGTTTTCAGAGTTCGTTAAAAATACCCTTTCACTATCCGCACTAATAAATGTATTTTTATTATTCCATTGTACTGAGCTTTCAGAATAGTTTATATTAGTTCCGTCTGGCCTAGTTGGTTTAATAGGTAACTTATCTCCTCTATCAATAGCACCTAATGTAATAACAGGATATTTTTGTGGTGCAAATACAGTTGTATCAACTATCTTAATTAACTCTACTTTAGTTGAGCGTTCCATTAAAGGATTATAATCAACTATCTTATTAACTATGTAATAAGCATTATCAATAAAGTATTTTTTACGGAATGTAAAGTTTGCTATGTCTAAGCTGTTTAACCATAAATTAGCTACTACCGTTTTGCTATCACGTCCTGTTATGTTTTCTAAGTATGATTTGTGATACTTGTTATAAAGGTTGCCAGTTGTAAAAGCTAAATCAGTATAAGTATAATAAACTGTTTTAGGAAAATAAAAGTTTAAATCAATAGTTGGGTTTAATGGATTATCGGTATGTCCGGCATAACCAAATGCAGTTGTTTGTATTGTAGTACCAACGCTACTATCCGCAAAGTTATAAGGGTTGCTAGTTGTTAAGCTAGGATTAGCATATAAGATACGAATGTTTGAAGTAATAGGTTTTATTTCAGTTCCTGTATTCTCATAAATCTTTGGATATATTGCACCGATAACATTATTTTCCACGCTTGGAGTTGGTGAAAAACCTATTTCATTCTTTTTAGTTTGCGACATGAAGTCATTATCAATAAACACTTTATGTCTGCCAAATATTTCAGCGTATTCCTTTTCGTATCTTTGATTGTAATAATCTTTGTCGGACTTGTAAGTATATTCGTATTCCCTACCCTCAAGTAAAAACAATGGATTAACCTCAAATGGATTATCTAAATCTATTTTATTTGCCCAATTAACTATTGATGATGCACCCTCTGTTAATCTAAAATAAGTTGTATAAGGCTCAATAGTTAGCTTTGTTGCATCTTCTTTGTCAACATCAATAAATAGGTTATACATTTGCATAATCCATTTAAAGAAATCTTTTTGTTTTATGTTTTTAGGTAAGGCTGCATTTGCCAAAACAGTATTACCAGCCATTAAATCATTTGCGGATGTTAACAAATACATACTTGAATTATTTGTTCCGCTTACAATTTCAATAGTTAGTGTTCCTGTTCCTGTAGTTATTTCATTATCATTTACATCATAATATTTAACATTACTCCAATTTAAAATAGTTCTATGTCTTATCCAATCGCCTTGAGCTAAAAAATAATTGCCAGTTGCTAACGACCACTCAGTTGTATAATTACCTATTGGGAATGTAGGGTCTGGATTAAGTATATTAGTCGTTGCTGCTAAGTTAAACCATGTCGAGCCACTATTACCACTCTTTTGTAAATAGCTAGTAGGTTGTAATGTTTCAATTTTAACTTTAGTTACATTTACATCGGTATGAGTTACATTTATTTTATATACTGTTTTGGCTGCAAAATTATAATTACCATTTGCAGCTACTACAGCATACGTGCCATTTACTTGAGCTGGTGAACTATCATAAAAAGGAGCTGTTTCACGTGTGTAATCAACTGTAGTCATTATACCTTTAGTTAATGACTGATTAGCTGTTAAGCCTACATAAAACTGTCTAGCCTGTAATTGTGCGCTTGTTAATTCTACTTTAGCAGTATTTGGATAAATAATATTTCTTTTAAATTCAGCACCGTTTAAAAAAGTACTTGAGTAAGTATAACCAGCATCGGTAATTATCTTATCAATATATTCTTTAGCGTGAAAGCAAGGAATAAACTGCTCAACTTTAAAGTTTAATTGTGAACCTCCATTTGTGCCATTGTCAACAAATGGATAGTAGTACCCCGTACCAGCGGTATAAGAACTCCATGAAGCTAATATATTAGTTCTGTTATACGTGTGGTCGTAGGTACTAAAATCCAAATCAGTTAAAAGTTTATCCCCAATATCAATAAAGATATTACCCTCATTACCGTTTATTTGACATACATAAACGATATTAGTATCAGGCTTATTAATTATCTTAGTTAGTTGTAAAGCTCCGTTAAATTGTTCTAATTCGTCAACAAGGTATTTACAAATACATTTCTTATTAGGATTAAAAGTATTGGTAACTATGTTAACATCAAATAAATTTTCAAATAGTAAGTTTATTTCATTACTGCCATAAATCTCAACTGATTTACTAAAGGAGCTATTACGTTTGTCAGGCTCTCTGACATCCGCTTGTACATAGTTAATTGAAATAGGTATATCACTAACTAAAGGCACATCAATAAATTCACTACTTGTTTGGTCTTTGATTAATAGCTTCGTTCTCATTATATACCTCTTTGTCTAGTTTCCTTAATATCGTATTCGCAAGTTATTGTGTAATTAAATGCCTTATCAACTTTGTGTGTTTTTACATTGTAGTTTTTATCAGTAATTGAAACAGGATAGTATTTACTATTTTCACGAAGCCAAACTACTGGACTATCAAATAACTCTTGTAAAGCATCCGATTGACTTTCTGTAATCCAATTACTATTTAATACAACTTGCTTAGTTGTTTGCGTTGATGTAATAAACTTTTCTCTATCCCATGTATCATAAGTTACACCCCTACTTTGTCTAACTGTATTTGTAACTTTGTCAAGTGATTTACTTGATACTAATTCAAAATGCTTAAATGCTATTTGTCCGTTACGTTTTAAAAAGTATATTGTTTTGATTGGATATTTTGAGCAAATTTCTTGTATAGTGTAACTGATTGTTTCATATACTAAATTCTCAGGTTCATCTTTAACCATGAATTTAACTTGAACTAAACCACCAACTGTAGGAGTGCCACCTAAAGCTGTTATTAAAGTACTACCTATATTTAAAGCGTGTATTTTATTACCATCGTAAGGACTTGGAGTTGTTGGTGTTCCTAATGAAACGGAATTATAAAATACTTCTATAAAATCAAAATTATAAACGCTGTAATGTAACCAAACTGGCTGCCCTAATGTAACTCTATTATCTGCATTCCAAAAGTTTTGCACCTGTTCGTCAAACCACGTAGTGTAATCATAATTATCAAAAGCTTCATTATAATAACAAGCATCCCAAAATTTCTTTGATTTATTTACAGTTGATTGAACACTACCTGAGTAATATTCTTTAAAGTCTATTGATGCTGTAATTATTTTATTAGTTATTAATTGAACTACTGCACTATTAAAGTTAACCTCTCTTTGAATAAAGTTTATAACGTAATCCCTAACATTAAAGTATAGTTTCCCATCAGGAGCTGGTGCAATATTCCACGTTTTAGTTGTACTACCTACTGTAGCAGTTACTACATATTTAAAGCCTGTTTGCCCTGTTTGATTAGAGCTAACAACAAACCAACTATCGTTGTATGCTGGTCTTGGTGAACTGGGCTCTGTTATAAATGTTAATGCCATTTTATTGTCTTGTAAATTCTATTACTATATTCTTACCTATTAAGTCGCTTACTGCTTTTGTTAGTGCTTGTATTCTCCCATCGTTATAAACATCACTAAAAAAACCTTTAGCTTTTGAACTATACCCATCTCTAGCTACTTTCCTTTTAACTAAAAAAACAAATTGCTTTTTAGCTTTCTCAAAATCTTTTTTCTTTAATGTTTTATATTTTCTTTTTTTGCTAGCCTTTCCATCTTTACGTTTATTCCTTGCGCTTTGCTTTCTAGCTAACTGGTCTGATTGTCTATTAAACAAATCTGTTTTTATAAATTCACCAATATACCCTCTACTATTACCCCATTCAGCTATATTATTATCCGCACTTTTAGCTACATTACCTGGTTGTCTACCTTGGTCTACCCAATAATAATATTCAGGCAAAACAAACTTTATACTAAATGAACCATCTTTAAATGTAACTATCTTATCAAATGATTGACCTATTCTACCATATAGCTTTGAGTTTTCAAATTGCTGCCCTTTACTAGCTAATGACTTTTGCAAGTCCTCGGTCATTTGAACGCCAAATGCTGTAAGTAATTCTTTTATATCATCATTTAATGCCATTTAGTGCCTTTTCAAATTTTCCTTTGTCAATCAAATAACTTAATTTATTTAAAAATCTAATCACATTCCATTTAAAATAAACCTCTTCATGCGTTACCCTTTCATTCTCGCTGCATAAATCTACATTGTACTCCCACCCCCAGTTTGTAAGAAATGCTGAAACTCTTTGTCGTTCTGTATCTCCGCTATCGTCTGATTTATAATCGTTGTTTGTTTCTCCAAATATATTGTGATAATCTTCTCGCATCTGCTGAAATAGTCTGTCCAAAAAAAAAGCAGTCCTAATACTTTGTCAATACGTTTATCGAGTAATTTTTTAGCAACCTTGTAATGTATCTCAGGTTTATAACCGCCTTTGAATGGTACATACATAACAGCTAACAACTCATTATACTTAGCTCCTTTTTGATACAAGTTATAAAAGTCAACTAGTTGAGCTGTTTTCATTTCATTTAAAGTAGTAGTAGCTTTTAATAGGTTACTATCAACTAATAAATATTTATTAAATGGTAATGTAGTTGGCTTGTTTAAACGTGCTAATGCAGTATTTAAAGCGTGTTTAGGTTGCTCTTTAATAACATCAACTGAACAATTATAAGCAATAGCTAACTTTTTATAGGCACGTTCCTCTGTAGGTTGTTCGTTGGTTTCTAAATCAACTATTTTGATGTATTGATTAAGAGTTAAATCTTTAAAGTGTTTATTCAGCTTCATGCTTTTATGTACACATTTAGCCTAAAAAGTATTAATCTAAAATGATATTACCACTTGTTTTTAAATCTTTTAAAGCCTTATATGCTATGCAACAAGCCATAACCCCATCATCGTGAAACCCTTGCGGTGCTGAATATTTTATTGAACGTGTTTTGTGAGAATATTCGTAGGTAAACAATTCAAATTCTTTTTGTAGCCAGTCAATAGGAAGTATAGTAAATTGCTTATTTTGGTTAGCAACTTGCAAACTTTCTACAGCATCCTGTTTACTTTTGCTAGTAGTAGTAAATGGCTCAATCTTATTATATTGTGCTTTTAGTTGTTCAAAGATTGCATCCCCTATTGAATTAACCTCAACGTATGTCATACATTTAAAAGCCTTTAGTTTCTTAACCAATTCGTTAACTATGTTTTGCCATGTATTATGCCGCCACCTTTCGCAATGTACCATTTCGCCAAATTCGTTTATGACTGATAAAACAGTA
>Ga0129333_10007586_pt1 | contig 10232 bp, 10 predicted proteins | sample CPB6_08_DNA_FD_94474 | JGI IMG/M metagenome (GOLD analysis project Ga0129333, IMG submission 94474) | Freshwater to marine salinity gradient microbial communities from Chesapeake Bay, USA - CPBay_Sum_0.6_0.8_DNA | ecosystem: Environmental > Aquatic > Marine > Coastal | place: USA: Chesapeake...
ACAGCTGCCAAAAGCTGAACGGCAAAAAGTTATTAAAGAAATTAATGATAAGTTTGGGCCCAGTAAGTTAGTGCAACCATACTTTCCGTTGCGTCGTTTTGGCAATTATTGGTTCCAAGTCGGCAAAGGTAATTTCAAAGAGTTCTATGAGTTTGAATCGGCATTGGCACGGGAGTTAGCTTTTGGAAAGCGGAAGGCAGAGTTAGAGCGCGGTAACGCCAGACAAAAAAATTTAGCCGAAACCATGCGAAAAGGTAACGGCATCTCCGAGTTGTTTAACCAAAACGTAAGCTCTACCCAAGTTTTAAAAGATGCTCAGGAACTGGTTGACAACGTAACAGCCACAAATGTTGCCGACATAAAGAAAGAACTTAAGGAAAGCCTTGACCAGCTAATCTATATCTTGCTACCACAACAAAGCGTACGCAAGATGTTTATCAACCGGCAGTCGATTCAAGGCGCCAGTGAAGATATGCTGCGGGTGTTTGCCACTACGGCAGTCCATACCGCGTATCAACAATCTCGGTTTAAGTTTGCTGAGAAGTTTGTAAGCAACCTTATGACTGCTAAAGAGTACATCAAAGAATTGCCAAATTCTGATGTGTACGACGACTACATTAAAGAAGTTGAAAAGCGTACGCCGACCATTCTGAGTAACGAAGATACCAGTATGGCTGCAGTTGTAGCTGGCAAGTTATCAGACGCCACGTTCTACTTTATGCTGTCGGCACCGTTTTCAGCCATGCTTAACATTCTTGGTATGGCAGCAATTACTATGCCGTACATTGGTGGGCGATACGGATACGCAAAGACAAATGCAGTATTGTTGAAAAATATGGGGCGCTATTTTGCGACGATGCCAACACGCTCTATTGCTCCGGCCCTCAAGGGTCAGATTATGCAGATGGAGTTCCCTTCAATTGTGGAGGGGGGCAAGTTAGATCCATTGATGCAGCGTGCGGCTGACCGATTTATTGAAGATAACGACATCAATATTTCACAAACCAATGACATTATGGACATTGGTGGTCGGCCTTCTGAGCTTTATACGGGTCGGTACAACACCGTCAAGCGTGCAATTGCAGCTTTGTTCCATCAGTCTGAGCGGCTAAACCGTGAAGTTGCCTTGCTATCAGTGTTTGAATTGGCCTACGAAAAGTTTTTAGCCGAGCCAAAGAAAGACTTGCGCGGCGTCATACAGAGAGACAACAGCGGCAATCCAATACAAAACACGCCAGATGAAGCATTTGAACTAGCTATTACAGAAGCTAAAGATATTGCTGGTCTGTCCCTTGGTGACTTTACAAGGCAGATGAAACCTCGGTATTTCACCCCGCCTTTATTGTCGGTGTTGACTAAGTTTAAGCAATACTCTGTGCTTGCTACTTATGTGGTAGCACGTAACTTCTACTTTACATTTGCTGCGCCATTCCGTAAAAGTGAGATTGAGCAGTTCCGGCAGCAGATGATCAAGGACAAAATACCTCAAAATATTATTGATCAGCGCATAGCCGAAGCCGATGCCCAGCGGGTAGAAACATACAAAGAAGGTCGGCGTCGTTTAGCTGGTATCTTAGGGATGACGTTCTTACTTGGTGGCGCTGAAGCTCTTCCGTTCTTCACGCTTGGTATTGGCACGTTAGTTAAGATGCTAGGCAACGATGACGACGATGAGTTCTTCGATTGGGATAACTGGTTTAAGAATTACATGGAAGTTGAGTTGGGTGGTTATGTAGCCGACCTATTTAAGAAAATGGGTATGGGCGAAGAAGCAGCACGTAAAGCTGGTCGGGCCACTATGGAAGGTGTTGTGCGTGGGCCTGCATCTGTAATAACAGGTGGCTCACTGAGTGAGCGTGTCAGTCTTGACCCTATAAATTTATGGTTGCGTGACCCCCGGTTCTCTTCTGACACTCGTGAGGGTGTAATAGAAGGTGTTATTGCTAATGCAGGTCCAGTTGTCGGCCTTGGTGTTAATTGGGCTGAAGCAATTGAGCTTATGGAGCAAGGGCAATATCAACGTGCTTTTGAGAAAGCGGCTCCGGCAATTGTGTCTAAACCTGCTTCTGCATATCGTATGGCAGATGAGGGGGCAAAAACTAAGTCTGGTGTAACTTTAGTGGACAACTTCTCGGCTTGGGAAGTTGCTATGCAGTCAATTGGATTGCAGCCAGAACGTCTGGCCCAAAAACAAAAGGCAGCGATTGAAGCCAAAACCTATGAACAAAAAGTAATTGACCGGCGAAATACTCTAATGAATCGCTTGTGGTTAGAGCGCGGTAATGTTGATGGGTACGGAACAGTAATTGAGAACGTCCAAAAATTTAATATGAAGTATCCAGAATACGCAATTGAACCCAAAGATATTGTTGATTCATTTAAACGCCGTGGTGAAAGCCAAATGGAAGCCGATATATTTGGTGCTCAAATCCAGAAGAAACTGCGGCCTCGCGTATCGCCAATGATGGAATACGGGCGAGAGTGAAAAAGACCCCCGCACTGGGCGGGGGTAAGGTTGATTTCCAACCACCAAGAGGAGTGTGCCATAGGCACAGACAGCGAGGAGGTGCTGTCAGGGCGGAGTTTACTACTTAATTCGCCAAATGCGCAAGCCTCGGAATCCATCCTCAATTACTAACTTTACTTTGACCTCAAATCCAAAGCGCTCCATAGTAGCTTTTACAACGTTTTTAGCTTCAGCTGCGTCTAAACATGGGACAAAGAATGACCGCCCTACCTTAAATTTAGTCCAGTCAATCTCGTAGTTAACCCCATTAACTCGCATCTTTCGTGGCTTCTTCGGCGGCTTCGGCTACATCCTCTTGTATGTCAGGGTTTTCTAAGCCGTGTTGCGCTGCCGCTATAAATACATCGGGATCAAGAAAATCACCCCGCGAGCAGTCAAATACATAGGCATCCACAGGGGGCACGGCACTTAGTTTGGTGCCTTTAGACATCCGCTTTTTGATCATACCGCCGTAGACTCCTTCAGCAGTCAGCGACGTTAGAACGTCCTTCAAAGTAATCCTATGGTCGCTGCAATACTTCCGTAGGGTCGTAGCGGTTATGTAAAGTTTCATGGTGTCTGGTTCCATGCGCAGGACCAATTCGCCCCGTGGCTCCAGAATCGGCAGCATTTCTACCCCGGTACGCTTATCAACTTCACCATTGATGACCAGCGTATTGTTACGATGGATGTTCCAAAACTCACCAATCACGCTAGCTTGGCTTGTCAGCGGGGGTTTAATCTCCTCTTTCATGTCGCCAAATAACGTGAGCATCCACTTAAATACACGGCCGACGTCAATGTCAAAAAGACCTAAGCGCTTGGCAAACAAAGCCCCTGCGATATTGCAGGCTGCAACCCCAGACCAAAACCGCTCACGATTGGTAAAGCCAACCTTCTTGTCAATAATCTTTTGGATTTGACGGACTTCTTCAATGCGTTCATCTAAGTTAGATACCAAATCACGGATATAGATACGCCCTGCGTGACCATAGTTTGCGTACAGTTTGGGGTAGATTTCGTCAGCTTCTTCCTTACTAAGCAGTTTTACAGGGGGAATCTCGTACTCGATAACCCTCATTAATTCACCGTCAGCCGTAGCAACCAAAGACTTCAGCTTGTCAACCACTGATGCGTTTGAGGAGCACAGTAGAATCGTCTCCCATCGGGCAAAGTTTTTACGCTCTTGGTTAGTGCTAGCCATCATCCGACCACGGCCTCGGCCTTGTGAAACCGCATACACAAAGTCAGAGAAGTCATCTCCAGTCATCTTTGTGATTTCATCGCAACCTAAGCCGAGGTTATTCATAACCCCAAGACGGTGCAAACGGACATTCATGGTGTCCCTTGCAATCAACATCGCTTCTTCGGGGTGTCCATAGACACTATGCATGGCCTTGAGAGTAGTGGTTTTTCCTGTACCCGACTCGTTATTAATTAAGTTAATTACCGCCCCTTTTAGGTTTAGCAGTTTCATTAGTGGTGCGCCAAACGCCGTAAAAAACCCAAATGCCATGGGCTCAAAGCCAGGGTTGTTGTATACATTAATAACTGATTGCCACTCTTCCAAAGAGCCTTTTGGCTCAAACCACGGCGACAGATCTTTGGTGTAGCTTGACGGTGGGCTGTATTTATCGGTATCGGCACAGATCTCTGTGTCGCCGATAACAAACGAACGGAATTTATCCGTCCAACCAAATTGTATCCTCATTATCTCTGCCTCATGTTTAAACTGTAGTTCTTTTGTAAACCGCACTATATACACCATGATGGAATCCATCTGCTTTGGCAGTGCGACAATTCCGTAGTAAGACAGGCGGTCGCGTAGTTTTTCTTTCGATAGCAACTCCATGGCGGATAATGCAAATTCTTTTACTCCATCACGGGGGGTATGCAAACGCATCCAAACAACTTCACCGTACTCAGGATCACGCATACGCTTAACGACATAGAAGTCGTGTTCATATATCAGGTCAGGATCTTCACCTTCTTCTGCTGGACGACAGTAAACGCCGCCTGTCTTACCACGAAAATATGGAAATGGATACTCGGGTATCGTATAGACCACCGGCATAAACGCTGCGGGTGGTGTTACTTCAATCACATTATCGGCTGGCGTAGCCTCAGCGATCTCGGCACCGAGCACGATAGGAGATTTAATCTGCCCCCAGTGCTGACACTGCTCGCATACACCCGGATTGTTTTTGTTAAATACCTCACAGGTATACGGACCTTTGATCAGCTTTACTTTATGCTCTGTCTCCTGTGCCGAGTAGTTTGGATGCTGCTTAGATATCTCGTGTATGGCTGTATCACTATCAACACAGTAAGCTGCAATTGACAGAGCCCCGCGCCACAGTGGTTCTTCAAGAGAATCTTGGTTATCTACAGCGTGCTTAATCTGTGCGCAGCCTTCGCCTTGCTCTGTCTTTAGCCATATTGTTTGGAATCGTGACTGCCGATTACCCATCAGCGCCCGAGTTAATTCGTTTAAATTACTAGTTGCATAGTCAGGGCCTTCACCGTCAGTATCAGATACCCCTAATAAAGTCTTAAAAGTTTCAAAATCTATGGCCTGCGACAAATGCTGCAACTGCACTTGTGCTGGTGGATCAGACTTAAAATTAAGAGTCTCAGGCACTCGCAGTATCGACGCCGCATCTGATGTGCGTGAGGGATCGGCTTGTAGACCTTGATCTACGCATAGCTTTTTTAATTTTTCAGCTACGCGCTTCCACTCTAATCTTGATACCGCCGAGATCAGAGGCCAATAAACATGCAAGCCACGACCGGAGTTAACAATCGTAGGCTTCGGCAGTCCAAGCGTTTTACAAAACGTCAATAGAGCTGTGGCACCCTCGGCTTGATCTTCATATGGCTTATCTTTGCCACAATCTATATCAAGCCAAAACGCTTTTATGTTTTTTACGTTATCGGTTGTTCGGGTATTGTGAGCTTCGTATTTAGAACAGGCAAAGTAAACGTCATATTGCTTCTGCAAAAGAGTTGCAATTTCTGTGTCAGCTTCTTGAAGTGTAGCTACAAATATTTGTCTAGGTAGCCCATTCTTTTTCAAGCCGACGATGCAGTACCATCCCTCTGTAGATAGCACCGCCGACAACAGATCTGTTGTAGCCATTCTTAACCCAAGTGGACTTTGTGTTTGAGTTTCGCAACAACTTCCTCAATTTTCTCAATATGCTTCTTGCGTGGCATTTCTTGTCCTTTAAACCACTTGTAAATGGTCATACGGCTGACATTAAAGAACTGCGCTGCATCCGCAACTGGAATGTCTTGAGCAATACACAGCCTCCCTAGCATAACGCCAGGGTGGGCTGTGGATGCGTGTTTGTTAGTCTCTACTAAGCGAGACGAATAACCACGGGCTTCTGTCATGATTATTCATCATCGGTAGACCAACTGTTTAAAACGTCTGCAAAGTCTTTCTTGGGTGCAGGCTCAGCGTTTTTCTTAGCAACCCGTTTCGTAGGCTCTGCGGGTTCAGCTTTTGCCGAGGCAGGTGCCGCTACTGCTTTAGGTTTGGCACCATCTGTCTGTGCAGGGGTTTGGATAACTGCCGATTTAGCAGCGGGGCTATTGCCTTTTTCTTTTGCAATTTCCCACTCATCGCGTTTTAAGAACCTAACAGGTTTGAACACCAGTTTTGGCGTAGCGCTGTCAGAATCAAAACGCATTTCAGTAACCAGCGTGTTAATGTTTTTGCCCTGCGAACCAACATATTTAGCGTACTGTTGGAATGGCATCTTATCTATATCACCACGGCCAAAGATTGAAGTCGGCGCAAGAGACAACTGAAATACGTCGCCACCGATATCGCCTTCAAGAACTACCGCAAGACGCTGCTGATACCGGCAAGCGCGGCTTTCGCCCTGACCAGACCCCTTAATATTTTGTGGGCATCCATCGCAAGTAGAATTTTGCGGGGCTTCGATACTAGCATCGGGTTTGATGCCATCATTTGACCAGCAATCGGGGGCTGAAGCTTCACCAGCAACGTAAGCACTAGCATAAAACTGCCGAGACACATGCGGGTTACCGTTTACAATGACAACATTCATCGCACGGTTTTCGTTTTTAGCAATCTCCTCGCCGTTGACCATCATGCGGAACACACCGCCACGTACAGAGATACGCTTAAGTGCGGTATTGCCTGCCAGTGATTTGGTTAAATCATCAAGCTCGACTTCTTTAAGATAGTCGGGAAGGTTTTGGTTAAACAACGTAATGTCGCTCATCATTTTCTCCTAATGGTGATTTCATACTCTTGATCCACATTAAGCCCCGGTGGATGCGCTTCGGGGTGATCCTCTAAAAACTCGCGCATATTTGTTTGATGTATGCGCTTTTCCAACAGCTCCATAGCACCATGCTCACGCATGAAACCGTAGAAACTTTCCCAATCGTTAGTCCAGTAACGATTCTTAACCGTGCGGTATGCTGTGCCGTATTCAGTACCCCACTTTGTAACGCCTGTTTCTTTGCTGATGTCGAGTAGCTTTTGTTTGAGTGTACGCATCTCATCATCTAGTTGCGCAGCTTTTTCTTCATACTCGCGTGTTAGTTCTTCTTTGGCGTTACGAATTTTAATGTAAACGGCGACGATTTTATCTATGGATGAATCCATATAGTCCTCTTGGTTAGTTGTTTTTTATTATTGTAACTTAAAACTGTACTATGTCAAGAATTAATTTCGGTTTTGTACAAATCAATAATCTTGTTGTGAAAATCTAGTTTGCTTTGCAACATGTTGTACAACTTAGTTTCAACAGGACTTCCCTCAACATGTACTACAGTGACAGGATTCTTTTGTCCTTGCCTATGCACCCGAGCATTTGCTTGCAGATAGACCTCAATGGAAGTTACGGGTGCGTACCAAATTACAACATTTGCAGCCGTTAATGTTACACCATGGGCAGCGGCTTGCGGTTGAATCAACAGCACTTTCGGCTCAGGGTTTTCCTGAAAGCGTTTAAAAATATCTGTACGTTTGTTAACACTTACATCACCGTTGATGATCTCTGATGATACTTGGTGCTTTGTCAAATAATCTTTTAGGAGATGGATTGTGTGCGTAAATGGAACAAATATTAGTATCTTATGAGATGCTTCTTCAATCACTTCCTCAATAACTTTTAACCTGTTTGATACATCAAACTCAATTACATTACCGGCATCGGTATAAACTGCGCCACCAGAAATCTGGAGTAATTTAGTCAGGCTTGATGCCGCATTAACTGCCGACACTTCTTCGCCTGCAGCGGCAATCAACATGTCTTTTTTTAGTTGTTTGTAGTATTTGGATTGTTGGTCCGTCATAGGCACATACCGAGATGTATAGAGCATCTCTGGTAAGTCCAAGCATTCTTCTTTTGTGTAGCGTATGGCGGGCTGTAACGTGTTATGAATAACTTCGTTTGCTTTCGGTTTTGGAACCCACTTAAAACGGGTCAACTGATACATTACGGTGTCCCTAAATCCACCAAAGGTAAGCGGCAGACGCTCGGGAACATTTAGTTTTGCCAAGCCATATGCATCCAACGGAGACTGGGCAGCGGGTGTGCCTGTCATCATCCATACCCATGTGGTCGGTTTGATAAGGCTTTTCATAACTTTGAATCGTTGAGTTCGGGCACTCTTATACGCATTCGCCTCGTCAATAATGATTAAGTCAAACCCACCATTTTCAATATCATCTTTGACAATCTCAACGCCATCAAAATTAATTACGACGTAGTCAGCACCGCCATTGATGATTTGTGCTCTTTTGTACCTGTCCCCATATGCAATATCCACATGTCTATGCACAGCAAATTTAAAAAGGTCTGCTTGCCACGCAGACTGCATGATAGACAGGGGGCAAATAATCAACACTCTATTAATGACGCCTTGTGTTAATAGATAGTCTGAAGCCCAAATGGCAGATGCGGTTTTACCCGTGCCTTGTTCATTAAAGCAAAAGGCACGCTGATGCAGTGTGAGAAACGACGAAGTTTCTTTTTGATGGTCCATGGGTTTAAATAACCCCGGCCACTCGTAGTCTCTAATAATTGGAGATGGTACTTGTTTAATGTTTAATTTTCGAAGCGTCTGCGCTTCTTGCAACCCCCAATTAACTGCTACTTCACTAATATCACCTTCTTTCTGTATCACTTTACTTTTTTTAATTGTTTCTGTTATTCGGCTAGGAAACCTCGTCTTTACCACCAAAACACGATCATTTATTATTTGCACGCTTTCGTTCCCGTGGGCTAACTTCTGAAATTAGTTTTTGTTTTGAATCTCTGTCAAATGATCTGTTAGATGATGCCGATACAGCAGCTAACCCATCTTTATAAGATCCACCTTTTGACAAAGCTTTTTTGTGATGTACATCCTTGCCATCACCTTTTTTAACCACTCCTTTTTCCTCCATGATCCGACGCGCTCGATTTCGTTCGGCACGTTTTTTCTTGACTTTTTCTGTACCATCATAATTTTCATACTCTTGTTTATAGTTGCGGTCAGACTTATCTTTATAGGGCATGATGGCCTCCTAATGTCGATTCCTTAATTGTGGGTTGTCTTTAATACCTAAGTCAAGTGCCAACCTATCGTTTTCGTCTCGTAATTTATGTATACATTCGTTAAGGTATGTAAGGCGTTCATTCAATCTAACAATCTCAAGACCTGCTAAACGCATTAGTTCTTGGGCCTCTTCGATTTCGTAGACTGGATTAGCTAATCGTTGCACAAGTTCTGTGTTCATTCTTTCACCCTATAAAGTCTTACCCCGCCCTGTTTGGTCATTTCTGCCAAGCCCTTTAAAACAAAATAGTCTAGTGCTCGTCTTGCGTGCGTTTCGCTAATCAGCAGAGTTTTCATGGCCTGCTTGATTGTTACGGGGGTCTTGCGGCCTACGATGTAGTTCCACACTGTTTGATCTTTTGGGTCGATGCTAACGGGCATTGTGCTTATCCCATTCTTTTCTGTTTTGTTTACCAACCCACAAGCCCGCGCACCGCATCTCTAGTTCTTCTGATGGCGGGTCAGACTTTAGGGCGTAGTGCATGCCAAGTTTAAAACCTTCATTGTGGGCACGCTTTGCTCGCTCTTCTACGCCATAGATAAGCAACGCAAGAATAAACAATACTAAGGCATATTTCATTCTCTTTCCTCCACAGAGTAAAACCAATCATCGCTCGTAGTCCACTTGCGCGATCCATCAACAGACCAAAGAGTGCGTGCCGCTTGAAAATCAGGAAACTTAACTTCTGCAGGCACAAGGCTTTGGTCGTACCACAAGCATCGGTTATTAGGTTGTGTTGCAAACTGTCCGTTGTCTAACCGGATAAAGTTAAAACTCTTGTGTTCCTCGGCGGTCTCAACAAAGGTTGTGTCAAGACTCATTTCATCGGCACAGAAGTCAACAGTAAACATGTACCTACCAAAGTGCCACTGCTTATCTTTGCCAAGAAACTTTATCCCAAGATTTCGTAGCCCAATCTTTTCTACTATCGTGAAGCGATAACTCATGCAGTCCCATAGTTGAAGTACGTCAATGGGTAACTCACCAGCACCTTCGTACCATACGTACGCATGCAGTGGTAACTTATCGTACAGAGCACCGTAGTTAGGCAAGAGACTTTCAATCCTAAACACCTGACCACGAATTGCCTTGATGCTCACCCAAATAGCTGGCTCAAGTTCACCGTGCCCTTTCTCAAAG
>Ga0129333_10007587_pt1 | contig 10232 bp, 6 predicted proteins | sample CPB6_08_DNA_FD_94474 | JGI IMG/M metagenome (GOLD analysis project Ga0129333, IMG submission 94474) | Freshwater to marine salinity gradient microbial communities from Chesapeake Bay, USA - CPBay_Sum_0.6_0.8_DNA | ecosystem: Environmental > Aquatic > Marine > Coastal | place: USA: Chesapeake Bay...
AGTACTTGAGACATTTAAAATTCCCCTACTTTGCCATCTGTCATTAACAGCCATTTTCTTGCCAAAGCTCTTACAATTTTATAATGAACATTACCAATATTTTCATTATTGATTGGTACAGGGTCATTAGATTCCGATGATTCATAAATATTCCAAGATACAAAAAATCTTAAAATAATCATTTTACAAAATTTAGAAATTTGAATAATTGGTTTACCATTAGTGTGATTAATTGCTGTACAGGACTCCATGACTGATGACATGTTTTCAAAATCTCTTCCTTTTGCTTCACAGACACAATCCATAGCATCTGGATCTTCGGAATCATCTGGTAAAATAGTTAAGCCTACAACATCTCCATCACTGTTTTTTGCTTCTTTAAATTTTAAAATAATCCTAAAAGTTTCTGCTGGGTCTACAAAAATTGACATATTTATACCTGGTTGGAAAACTCTATTATTGGCATAGCATTGACTGTTTCGGATATCATGGTAAAATTAATTTCTCTTTCTACTGATTGCATATTACTAGAAGATGTAGATGGTTGCCAAGCAATTTCTGGCATAGTAATTTTGAATGCACCAAAATCAATTATTATTCCACCACCATTTATCGAACTAGGCCCTGCTAATCTTTCCATAACTTTCCAAAAGTCAATCGATGATTTATATTTGATTTTTCCAGTAATTTTTCTACCCTCTGAAGCAAGTGCAAAGGGGTAAGAATTTTCTCTTCTTCTTAATTGTACATTTCTATTGATTGAATGAGAAGTATAAATTTCTTTCATTTGATTATCGATTGAAAAACTTACACCGATAATTGTAAAATCATCTATACCCAAACCTTGAAACCCTGCAAATATTTGGTCACCTAAAGCCGTAGGTAAACCAAAAGTTCCAGACAGTCCACTTGTTAAACTTATTTTTACATTAGTGCCATTAATTATTCTATTTGGAGAGTGGTATTTAAAAATATTATCAATTATATTATTTACTTTATCTTTGAGGTCTATTTGCCTATCTCTGAATATTCTCAAAGCTTTGAAGTCAATATTTATTTCTACATCTTGACCAACATTTGCTTCGATGGTAAGTTTTGATATTAAGCATGGCGACAACATTCCCTCTCTTAAAGAAATCAAAGAAAAGGATGGTTCTCTTGCTGGGGCATCAGAGTTTACTGGCAGCGCGGATAAAGTCGAATTGATTGCAGTATGTGTAGTCGATACTGTTGTTGATAAAATTAATTTTCTTTCTGACTTATTTACAGAAGAAACTGATAATGTCTCAGGTGTTTCATTAGTGGTCAAAACGTATAAATTGAAAGGTGTTGGCAATCCAGCGAAATCTGAAATGTTATCAGTTACCAAAACACTAGTTCCAATGCTTGCGTTAGAAACTAAATTGCCCACACTTGCACTAGCAGTACCATACCAACCCAATCTTGTTTTATCCCAAAGAGTATCAAATATTGGGGAAACCCATCCACTTTCATCTTGAAATAATAATGTTTTTGCTGTTGCAGATAATGATATTTGTCCAATAGAAAAAATTCTCGAATCGGGGCCTGCGCCTGTAAGAATTTCATTTGAAACTGAGTCTTGTGATAGATTGAATGTAAAGTTTGAAGTTTCTAATATATTTTTGTAATCGATATTGCCCGCATTTGCATTTATTGAAGTCTCTCTTGGATTATCAAATACAAACGCTATTACATCGGTGAAACCCGACCCTAAGTGAGGTATTGAAAGCCCTGATGAAATTTCACTCAGATTTGACATTAGACTACACTTTCAACTATGAATAAATCATAATTTGACCATAAAACAGTATTGTTTGAATTTTTAAGAACGTTAGTACCTGGTTCCACAGATACATTCAAAATTTTATCAAAAATTTGGTTTATATCACCCAAATTAAATGTACTACCTGGAGCTGTGCCTTGAGGAATTAAAACTCTTGGAAGAGTTATTGGTTCTTCATTCCCATTTTGAGCAGTTACAGTAACCAACATATCATTTTTAGTAAGATTGTTTTCAGATACACCAATATTAGGATTGCCTTGATTGAACCAAAATTCATTATTTACATTCGGAAAAGAATTTACAGGTGGAACATAAAGCCTTAATTGTCTTGGCTCAATGTTTATTTTTCCAGTTAAATATACACCTCTATTTGTAGATTTATTACCTGTGATGCCATTGTCTATAAAACTTAATAATTTATAATTTGCTTTGTAATTATTTTGATTTAACCATGCTGATGTACCATTATCATATACTGCCATGGCAGTTTCTGCATCGTCTGTTTTTACCCACAATTGCATATTTGCTGTGCCTTGCAAAACAGTGGGATTAGAACTTAATTTCAATCTCACCCAGTAAGAAAGACCTGATTGAAATAAATAATTATATTTTAAAATAAATTTTTGTCTATTTGTTGTTTTTAAGTTATTTAAATTTCTTATTATTTCATTGAATGTAATTGTCCCTAAAGTTGCAATAACAGTATCAGGTTTATTAGTATTAATATTATTTGACATCAAATCTACAGTTACATATTCATTTGGGTTTGTAATTTCTGCATTAGTTCCTTTTAGTTCAAATTTAATACCCCCAAGTTGTAAAGAACCTGCTGGTGAAATCTTGAATGCTATACCTTGGCCAGTAGTAATATTTATAAACCCATTGCCTTCAACAACAGCGGTGGAAAATACACCAGGTTTTGTTATTTGATTTATTGAAGTCAATCTACTTTCAGTCTGTTCTCCAGAATTGCTTGACCTTCTATAAATGTGATAAAATAATACTGGGTTAGCTGTTGCAGGCGCTGAAAATGTAATTTCATTTATTAAATTGGAATAACTATCAGTTATTTTATTTTTATATGCTATTGGTGACTCGCCATTTGATGTTACAGCGCTAATTCCATAAATATATGTACCTTGCTGCAAATTGCTAGATACTCCTTTAAAATCATAATAAGGTGTAACTTCAGGAGATGTTGGCACACCCCCATTGATATTGGACGCTGTTGCATCTGCGAAAAGTTTTGCCCTAAAGATTGCTAAAGTCTTTTGTGGTTCTGAGCCGGTAATATCAAAATAAGCCTTTGCGAAAGCATCATCAAATTCGAATCTTTCAAGTCCTTCGTAAATAATGCCCTTGTTAAAGTATGATGATTTTCCTAGTGGTCTAGCTGACCAAAATTGAACAAAATTTTTATTTGTATCGTTAGAAACATTGCTTGTGTATGCTTCAAGAGCTAAAATTCCATCACTTATGCTAACTCTTTCTTTATTATTATTTAATTCATTTTTGCAAATTGTAGCAATGTTCCCAATTGTAAGGGCGTCTGTTGAATCAAATATAGGAGTAGCTGGATTTGAGGGAAAATCGATTGCGGTTCTTTTTATTGAGTTACCTGCTCCATATGGTGCTACTGAAGGATTTGATGGATTCAGAATTAAAACATCAGCTATAGGTAACCAGTTTTGTGGCAACGGTGGAAAATATTTGAAATTTTGTGGGTCATATGAACCATTACCATAACTGACAGGCAAACCGTACAATGCTTTAATTTTGGGCTCATAAATGAAATTTACATTTGTACCAATTCCGAAACTTTGCGGTGAAAGACCATTATTAACAGCTGGGTCAAAAATCAAACCAGTTTTATCTTCTGTGGCACCAATAAATACGACGTATGTATTTATACCTATGTATGCAGTAATTGGAAAACCTAAATCGATTATTCTTTTAGGGTTTGTTATATAAGCAATAGATGAAGTAGTAGTTAAATTCTGTGTCAAAGTCGCGCTGTATATTTGGCCTGTACTTTTTTCAACTTCATCGAATGGGAACCCTATCCTCATGCCATAAATAAATGTATTAGGATAACTTCCTTCAAAAAAACGAACAATTGATAATTTTTGCGTTGGTACATTCAAATTATTTTGATTGTATGATACTTGTCCGCCAGTTATTTCTAGAAATTTTGGGTTTATTGCGTCTACAGATATTTGAAAATTAGTGTTAGTTGAATTTTGCAATAAACCAAAATAAGGTAGTTTTCTTTGAGACAAATTAATAATTTGATTTATATTAAAAATTGCAGTCCCAGGCGTATCTTCATTGCCAATTGCATTTTCAATAGCCACATGCGCAGCCCCTAATACTCGGGCATATTCTGATATAAATTCCTCATTAATTGCCATTTTAACCTCTAAATAAGTGACCTGTCTTGTAAATATTGTTTAAGTCTAGCGGGTAACAAATCATTGTTGGAAGGATATCTCCAAAAATCAATAAAATTTGTAAAATTATCCCATGAATTTGAATTCACCCAGCCCATTATTAATTTATAAATATTTTGATTGAATAAAGTATCATATTCCAAAGCTTCATCATAAGTTTGAATCACTATTGGTACTAAATTCTTAGCTAAAATTTCCTCTGCAAATCCTCCCCAACCCCTTGGCTTTCTAGTATCATAAAAATAAAATTTAATAAATTTTTTAGTTGGGTCATTGGGGTCAAAATAATCAATATCAATAACAACTCTAGCTAGTTCAATTGCAAGGGAATCTGGCTTTTCTGCTTGCTTAATTACATCGTTATATATCATCATGAACACATCATCTAAGGATATATCTTTTACTAATAAAATAGGAGATGCTTGAAGCCCTGGTTCTCCCCTTAGTAATGAAAATTCGAGTGCTGGAAGTGGAGCAGGATTTTGCTGAGAAGCAGCTGTTGGTTTTAAAAATATGCTACCAAAAGCGTAAACATTTTTTAATTTATATGGGTGTGCTACTCCTAATACATTTGTTGGATTTAATCCAGAAAAGTTTATTTTAATACTATTCAATCTTTTCGTGACAAAATTATTAGTCACTCTTGTAATACCTTGCCCAATGACAACTTCGTTTTGAGCCATAGTCAGCACAGTTGCAGAACTTGTAGGATTCACAGTAGATTGATTTAAAGATGTTGGTTTTATATTTGCATAACCCCAGCATAAATCTAGAACATTTCCTGTTCTATCAGAGTCTGGTTGCCCTAAGCTAAATTCTTGCAAACTAAAATAAAAATCCAATGATGATTTGAACTTATCATATTCTAATAAAAGTTCATTAAATATATTTGCTTGCACAACATGTTTATAACTCATCATGAGCTCCTAAGAACTAATCTATCAGATGCAGGTGCACCGTGATAGCCATTCAATAGTTCTTTCATAGATTTTGCTACATGCATATAAACAATATATTCTGCTTCTTCCCCTACGTTTATTTGTATTGGCTCGGTTCTATTAATATCTTTTTCCAAATAAAGGAAATAATCTTTTATTTTTCCTCCGACCATAAGTCTTAAGGAAACATATATATCTCTAAAAAATGGTACATATCCTGCTGAATTATAATTGCCACTCACATTTCTTAATGCTGCGCTAGAAAGTGTTAAATTTGTATTTGATATGATGTTTTGCACAGTGCCTACAAATTGACCACGAATATTATATATTTTGTATCCAACTTTCAATTCTGTTAAAAACAAAGTACCAACACCGTTGATTGCAGTGTTACCCTGTATTGCTGTTATTGTTCCAGTTTTTCTGATGAAACCTTCACTATATCTTGGATAAATATTTAATACTGTTGGTTGACTGAACTTTTTATTTGTAAAAGCCCAACTAGCTTCCAAAGATGGCAACCCTTTAACAATTCTGGTTACATTTTTTGGAGGAAGCCATTTAAATAAATCATCTCTAGTTAAAAGAACTCCTCCAGTTGTAACTTCATTAAAAGTATCGCGGTTGAAATGTGCGTAAATTTCGGGCATTTCATTAAAAGCTTTCATCCAAGCTTTATAATTATTTGAATTCCAATTATCCCATTTATTTATTGATGTAGCTGAAGTACTTGAGTAGGAGAAAAATGTCGGGTCATGTCCAATATTATCATAATTAATTTGAATTTCTCCATCTCTGCTCCTTACCTCTTGTATTGCAACTATCCAATACGTCAGTCCTTGAACAAAATTAATGTTTGAAACTATCAGATTAAAATTTAAATAATTTGTTGTAATTTCACTGAAATTCAAATATGCTTTTGCAGATGTAAACGATATTGGCTGATTGGGGCTTCCATTTAAATCTGAATAAATATAAAAATTTAATTTTGAATTTGATGGTGTCAAAGAATCACTAGCATCAATAAATAATTTATTGAATCTCACTGGAATTTGAAAAATATTCAAAGCACTATTCAAATTCAAATTCGCATTAGAAACAAACGAAAATGCGTTTAATTTAATTTCTTTAGCTGTTTCATTTTGTGATGTCTGAACTGCAACTATGATATCCCCACCTATTGGATTAGAGTTCAAATTTAATATAACCCAATATACATTATTAGCAATCAATGTTGAATTGATAAACCAATTGAATGTATTATATGTATTTTCAACTAAATCAGAATATAAAATGGAGTTTGAACTTTTTGCTAAAAGCGCATCAGGTAAATTATTTTCTGAAGAGTAAAGCTCTAAAGATATTTCTGAATTATCTGCATTCGAAAGAGAGCTTAGGGCGGCATTGAAAATATTACTTTTTAATTTTAATTGTATGTTCGAAATAGATGTATTCTGCGCAACTGAAATTTTAAAAGCTGTTCTATTTGTTTCTAAAATTAAATCTGATTCTGGGGATGGTTCAAATGTGTATGAGGCAGTAGATATTTCTCCTTCAAGTGCAGAAGGATTCAGATTTGCAACAGAAATCGAAAAGCTATCGGAATATTGAATAGATATATCTTCAGGAGTTTCAAAACCAGAAAATTGATTATTATATAGGAAATTTAAATTAGACTTCCAATACGGGTCTGCCTCTGTAAGAATTGTAATATTTAAACCAGATTCTCTCAAAGCAACAAATTGGTCATTATGCTGCCTGTTATTGATTATTATGAAATAATTTGGGTCTTCAAATATCAAATTTAAATATAATTCTTCTATTTCATCTTCAGTTTTACCCTGTGCTATCTGGTCTGCTCTCCATTCAGCCTCTGTTTGTTTTCCTCTTTGTCTAGGACTTTGAAATCTAGTAGTCAGAACGCGACTATTTCCCATACTTAAGTCAGGAACAATAGCAGCATATTTCTGTTCATACCATAAATCTATATTATTATTTAATATATCTTCTGTAATATACCCAACGGTAGATTGTTCATTTGCTATTCTATCACTATATTCTTGATTGGTTATGTAATATTTACTAGCCATTATAAACCAATCTTTTCTTAATAAATTCTCATCACTATCTTCTAAAGTCAGCCTCAAAGTGTAGTCCAAACCCAATCTATTTCCGGCTGTACTTTCATCAGCTGCTGTGCAATTATCAGACGGTTCCATGTAAAGTTCAAAACTATTGCCTATAGTTAATTTTTTGCCTGTAAGCAATAAATTGTCAGCCGTGAATCTCAAAAACTCTGTTGATGGTGGTGCTGATGCGACATTTTCAATTAATTTTATCGCTCCAGATTCAAATGCAAAAGCCAATGCTTCGTCTGTGTCTGGTTGTAGCTCTGGGGCTATTGGATTTTTCAGCAATCTTCTAAAAATAGTTGACCCAATTTCATCTTTTTGCAAAATTGATGTCCTATCAGAAACAAAAATATCAGGTGTTTGCGAGGCGTATGTCAAAATGCGCATACCTGCTAGAAGTATTGGGTCATCAAGTTTATAAAATCTGAAATTTGTAATTAAGCCATTTAGCGCGGGCAGCAGAGTTTTTGAAATCTCTGGGTCTCCATGTGGTGCAACAGCATGTGAATAAATATTTTGTTCGAACCAAATAATTTCATTTTTTTGCGAAACATAATTTACATTATTATTTAGCATTGAAACTGTTGATTCTAAACCTTCATAATTATCAATTGAAGATTTTCTAATAATCATTCTTGCCAAAGTAAAGTAATCATCTTCTGGTTGTGGAAAATATGCAAAATCTTCCCACTTTTCGGTAGCAAAGTCTGAATAAAACTTTGGCCCTTTAACAAGTTTATATTCAGTAAAACCAATATTGATAGCATAATCGCCTTCAGGCAAAGTTTTTACTGTTATGATAGCAGACTGATACTGATTTTCTTCTAATTCTTCAAAGAATTCTGTTATACTGTTGTCTGATAATATTCCATTCAGAATAGGCAAGCCTCGTGCGTATTCATATTTATTGAATATTGCATCTGGATATGAGTCAGAACCGTCAAAAGTAAAATGATGGTATCTATTTTTGGCTATCACATAATTTTGGTCAGTTCCAATTAAATTTAATTCTTTTGAACGAAAAATTGCTTGATTTAAAAGTTTAATTTTGGAATCTAGATATCTATTGAAAAATATTTTAGTTGGCCAAACAAAAACTTGATTAGATGTTAAAGAATATTCAGTTCCAGAATAAAATGGAACACTTACGGTAGTTGCAGTATCGTCAGCCGAACCCCAGTACATGATTACATGCCACCATGTTTGTGGAGCATGTCCTGTGACTTGAGATTCATTTATAGGAGAATAAGTAATATTAGTTGGATAATTTTGATTAGATGTTGTTGGAATATTTAATTTAATAACATAAACTGTAGGGTCTTGCTGGTCATTTTCAATTTGGTATCCAATTGAGTTTAATTTCAAATTTCCAGTAATATTTAATCCACTAATCCCTTCCCAGATATTATTATTTAATTTTTGAACTAAATATTCATAGTACATGAATCTAAGGTCTTTGGGAAAATCAGTTTGATGGTCTGTTACAATACATCCTCTGAATAAACTTTTTTTAAGCTTAAAAGTATAAAAACCGGTTGTTCTTGCTGTTTGTGAGTTATTGTAAAGAGATATATATCTTGCTTTGGCAAATAGACTTACTCTCTCATAAGGAACAGGACTTATGCTAGGATTATACCTAACTGGATATTCATAATTATATCTAGATACATAGTTGCCATTTTCTGCAGAATTAACATCTATTGATTGATAAGGTTTGTAAAATTTCCAGGCACTATAATACCATGCGCCGAATCCTTCAGTTGAAGGTGGTCCAAAATATATTGGATTCCAATTATTTCCTCCGGTAACAGTAGGGAATTCATTTATTAATGAATCGTTATCTTTGCATATCACATTGCCAACATTGCCAATTCCAATTAAATCTTGGTCATCAAATTTTGGTGCTGGAAAAAATAAATCTCCTGCACCTGCTTGATAGTATGCCGCGCCGTAATCTTCATTGTAAAAAAATGTACTGCCTCTGAGTTTACAGAGAATGGACTCGAGCCCTAGCAAAGATTTGCCGTTTTTATTCAAATCTCCAAATTGCTGAAATACTGAATTGTATGCTTCTCCTAAATACAAAGCTAATTTTTTAAATCCAGTCCTAGTTACATTGGTCATCTAATGCTCCAAGAATCAGTTGACACATTATCTGGACCAGAAGCTGGTATTAAAGATAGTTCAGAAGCCTGTATGGAAATTTCTCCAGTATGAAAAGTTTGTTTATCAATAGAATTGTCTGTTGGATTAATATCAGCAATTTTGACATCATATAATAATCTTACAGGTTTCATCTTTGTTGATAAAATGAATTCTAAGGCCCTTTTTTGTTCATCTGTAATGTTTTTTACTGGTTTGTTATTTCTAATATCATCTAAAATCAAATCAAGAGCCATGATTGCTTTTCTTGAGTTTTTAAGAGCTGGCATTGCTGTTGAGTGTGTTTGATTCCAGACTGCTTCTACATTTGCATTTGCTTCAGTTAAATAATCGGCAAATATGTCATTATGTTGAAGAATAAAATGTTCAGGGGATAAAGTTCTATTCATACAAAACGGGCATGCTGTCATTACCCATATTTGTCTATGATATGAAATTATTTCATTTACTAATCTTTCAAATTCTTGAAGCACTGCTGCGGAAATTGTTTGTGAATCATTGCCTGTTTCAAGCTTGATAGTAATAGTATGCTCAAGTTCGTAAGTAAGTGTAGCAATTTCTTTTCTATTAATTGATTTTCCAAATAGAGTAATGGCAGGAGTAGCTGGCTTAAGCTTTCTATCGCCTAAGTTCCAGCCTTTTATTTCCCTATCGAATATTATTATGTTACCGGATTTATTTTTAGGCATTTCAGAAAATAAAATTGCCTGAAATGTTTCCAATATATTTTGTTGCATATTTTAAG
>Ga0129333_10007588_pt1 | contig 10232 bp, 5 predicted proteins | sample CPB6_08_DNA_FD_94474 | JGI IMG/M metagenome (GOLD analysis project Ga0129333, IMG submission 94474) | Freshwater to marine salinity gradient microbial communities from Chesapeake Bay, USA - CPBay_Sum_0.6_0.8_DNA | ecosystem: Environmental > Aquatic > Marine > Coastal | place: USA: Chesapeake Bay...
AGACTACAGGTGTCGAGGTAGTTCCCGATAAAAAATCATTTTTCTGGAGTGGTCGCTACCATGCCGATATGAACAGCCGTGATACGCTGGTAACAGACCTGAACGTGCTGGCCGATTTCGATCCCAAAGTACCAGAATCGTACCAGGGGGCTGAATTTCTGATGCTTGGAAACCTGCAGCCCCGTATGCAGCTCAATGTGATCCAGGAATTAAAGCAACGTCCCCGATTGATCGTGATGGACACTATGAATTTTTGGATGGAAACGGCGATGAGTGAACTCAAGATCGTACTCCGTTATGTAGATATGCTGATGGTTAATGATGCTGAAGCCCGTCAGCTATCGGGTGAATATTCTCTGGTCAAAGCGGCCCGTGCCATCTTAGCCATGGGACCTCGCTATTTGATCATTAAAAAAGGCGAGCATGGCGCCTTACTCTTTCAGCAAGACGAAGTATTTTATGCTCCTGCTCTGCCACTCGAAGATGTTTTTGATCCGACCGGTGCTGGTGACACCTTTGCCGGCGGATTTATCGGTCACATTGCCAAGACAGGTGATATCTCTTTCGAAAACATGAAAAGAGGCATCATTGTAGGCTCTGCTATGGCCAGTTTCTGTGTAGAGAAATTCGGTCCTACCCGCTTGAAAGAGGTCGGTAAAGCTGAAATTCACGACCGAATCCGCCAGTTCAAAGACTTGGTGAATTTCGATATTGAGCTTTCTTAATTCTCAAGCGAATATTATTTTCTCGCGAATGAGTATCCGAATTTGAACCCGAACCATACCGGCCAAAATCCACGCTGGTTAAAATGCGGAGTCAGGGCTGCTCCCCAAGTGATACCGCCGTTTTTGGGTTGTCTTCTGTATCCTAATGTAAGATGTCCGTACAAAGAATTTTTTTGCTCGATTGTTAAACCCGCCACATCTACCGGGTAAGGTTCATAAGTGCCACCGGGCCACCAGGGTTCATAAGTGTCGTTGTAATGTAAGAAGGTCAACCCAACGCCTGCTTCAAAAAAATGCTTATTGTCTTTTGTGAGCAACCAGTTAATTCCGACGGGAAGCGTGAATACCTTTTCAAATGTTCCACTGAATCCTCCAAGACCCGCCTTGATTCCTACTCCATCAGATGCTTTCTTCAGTCGGGTCTCGTACATCACATTGAAGGCAATCCCGTTTCCTCCTAATTCAACATAGACATTTTGTCGGGGTGCTTGCTCAGCAAATTTTGTTTCGTTCGGCTGAGAAAAAGCAACAGAAGTTACCGAAAGAGAGAGGGTTAAAATAAGCAGTGCGTAAACAGGTTGGTTTTTCATACGAAGTTTTTTTTCAGACAAGTGCAAGATAAGTTTCGTTGCATCAAAAAAATAGGTGCAATGTTAAAACTTCTTAAATCTTACCTCCATAGGGCAATACCTTGTCGGTAGTGTTTGATAACTCCCTGCAAGGTATAGGTAGTAATAACTAGGAGATAGTTTCCTGTATTGAGTAGATTTCCTTGGGAATCTCTCCCATCCCAGTACCAGTGCCCGATTCTTCCCAACAGGGAACGGGACGCCAGGGTTCTTACTAAACGTCCCGACTGGTCCAGGATTTGAACGGAGGCGAGGGTGCCGGGTTGCTCCGTCTGGTAATATATCGTACAAATATCATCTTGTCCATCAAGATTAGGAGTGAACAGTTGCGGGACTGCTCGAAATGCCACTGCTGTCGGTTCGCTCAATAGCTGCTGAGAATTTTTTCGAGATGGGGTGGCATAGCCCTCCGTTTTTGCAGCACTATGCCAGTTACCCGCCCATTGCGTGCGTTCATTCGGATTAATTCGTTCCAGCGAAACACCTTCTTTGTTTTCCAATAAAGGAAAATGCCACTGCTCATTGTATTGCAGCTCATCCAGTATCTCTCCTTGTTGATTCAGTAAAACTACGTGTCCGGTCTCATCAGGAAGCGAAGGAAAACCATTTGTTTGTAGTAATTGAATAGGCGATGCTACCAAGTACTGTTGCATAACCAGTGCCGGGTCACTGCTGAATGAATAGTATTCGCCGGGAAAAAACAGGCGAGGCGTTTGGCTGAGCCGGACAAAGGAACCTAAACTTCCTCCCGGTTGCCTGTTGGTGATGTACAATGTCGAAAGATCTAAAATGCGATCACTGTTGTTGAAGCATTCTACAAAATCACTGCCCCCACTGCGCGGATTAAAAAGCAGTTCGTTGATGATCATTTCTCTTGCTCTACCCGGAGAAGCTCTTCCTGTTTTCAATTGCCCCGAACTTCCTCTTGTATCGGAATAACAAGTTTTTGTGCCCGTCCAGGAGAGAATGTATACCGAATCGGCCTGAAGGGATTGATTTAGATTTAATTCTAGTAGCGAATGGTTTAGGTCAAGTGTTTTTGCACTCAAGATCCTGATACCCCGGTTCAACTGGTAGATTTCCGGTTGTACTGCCCAGTTGCTGTCGATCGCTGAAGAAAACTGTATACAAATTTTGTTTGTATCCAAGGCATAAGAGTGAATAGCTGTGGGAAGTGACAGTTCGGTTTGCAGATCATGTACGGAGTTGAGCTCTCCCGGTGTGCCGCCTTTATTCTGTATGCTCGCCCTCCAGTTATTTTTTGCTGCGCAGGGCCAACGCCAATCGATCATTTCAATTGACCAGCCTCCTTCTGCTTTCAATGGATTTTTGTACCAGGATTTATCATAGCTAACAGCATGTATAACACTACCCGAGGGATGACGAAGCCAAACGGTCGTGCCATCATTATCCAGCGCCGGAAAATTACTTACGGCCAATACCTTTCCATGAGTGATCAAAGAGGGAAGGGCTGTAGCCGAGCACAAGATGAGAACGCTGTCAGGGCCCAGCCAGTATGCAGGAAGCGGGCCCGATAATGAAGTGGCCGTGCCGACTCTCCATTGCTGTAATTGTATGGGTTGCCCTGTTCTGTTGCGGATCTCTATCCACTCATACGGGGGTAATCCGACTGTTGGGCTTGGGTCTGGCATCAATTCTGTGATAATGATGCTATGGTGCGCTTGTGCTGCCAGGCCAAGAAAAGTGATCAGGAATCCTGTCAAAAAATAGAATCGCATATTCTCAGAATATGATAAACTAGCTTGCAGATAGCAAGTTTATCAAGAGAATATGATCAAATTGAAATCAGAAAAAAACGTGGAACAACTAAGAAAAATCCTGATCATCTTTTCAGTAGTTTCAAAAATTCAGCTTCTGAGATAATGCGGATGGTATTGATCTTTTTGGCTTTTTCCAATTTACTGCCGGCATCTTCACCAGTCACGAGGTAATCGAGTTTGGCACTCACTCCTCCTAGTACCAATCCACCTTCTGCTCGTACCATGTCTTCGGCAGCCGATCGCTTTAGCGTGGGCAGGGTGCCTGTAAACAAAAATGTCTTTCCGCTTAAATTGCCTGCAGGAACGGCTCCCTTTTTTTCATTGCGCAGCGATAAGCCCAATTTTTCGAGTGACCTGATCATGCAGATATTATCCTTGTTGCTGAAAAAGTCGTGGATGCTGCCAGCTACCTTAGGACCTACATCTTCGAGCTCCAGCAATTGCTCTATCGAAAATTGTTCAAAGTCCAGCAGGTGATCTACTGCAGCAGCCAGCGTACGGGCGGTGGTCTCGCCAACAAAACGTATTCCCAATGCGTAGATCAAGCGGTAGAGGGGCTGTGTCTTTGAACTGGTGATGGCTGCTTGCAAATTCTCGATCGATTTTTTCCCAAAGCCCTCTGTTTTTTCCAGCGAAGAAAAGTCGATGGTGTAGATGCCGGGGATGTCACGTAGTAATTGCAGCTCGTAAAATTTTCGAATGTTGGCCTCGCCCAAGCCACGGATATCCATGGCATCTTTACTGACAAAATGAATGATACGCTCTACGACTTGAGCAGCACATTTTATATTGATACATCGCCAAACTGCCTCTTCTTCTTCTTTGTACAATTGGCTTTTACAAACCGGGCACTGTATTGGAAAAACAATTCTCTTTTCTTTGCCTTTGCGCAGATCGGTCAGAGATTTAACGATCTGCGGAATCACATCACCGGCTCTTTCGATCAGCACCTGATCGCCGATGCGCAGGTCTTTCTCTTTTATGTACTCTTCGTTATGGATAGATATACTCGATACCATTACGCCCCCGACGGCTACGGGTTCTAGTTTCGCAACGGGCGTTACCGCTCCAGTGCGGCCAACCTGAAATTCTACGCCTGTCAATTGCGAGGTGGCCTGTCTTGCCTTGAACTTAAAGGCCACAGCCCAGCGAGGATGATGTGATGTCATCCCCAATCTTTCTTGTAGCCCGATATCATTCACTTTAATGACCATCCCATCAATTTCATAGGGCAGCTCATCGCGTGAGCCCTCGTACGAAATACAATAGGTGATGACCTCTTCTATGTCCTTGCATAATTTTTTTTCTCGGTGTGGACTTCGAAAGCCTAACTCCCAAAGCATATCCAATGAGCCGGCATGCGTTTGCAGGGATTGCGGAAGAGTGGCCCCACCTCTTGCATGTGTGTAACTGATATGATAGACGAATACCTCTAATTTTCTTTTTGCTGCTTCGGTTGGATCCTTTAGTCGTAATGTACCGGCCGCTGCGTTGCGGGGATTGGCCAGCGGAGGGAGTCCCTCTTCTAACAGAGACTGATTGAATCGTTCAAAATTTTCTTTGTTGATGAGCACTTCTCCTCTGATTTCAATTTCATCGATTCCCAACTTACTGAACGAAGCCGAAAGGGGTAAAGAACGGATCTGCTTTACATTATTAGTTACTTCGTCTCCTTGTTCTCCGTCTCCTCGGGTGGCGGCACGCACCAGCAGATCGTTCTGGTAGATCAAGGAGATGCTGCTGCCATCGAATTTTGGCTCTACGCAATAGACGACCGATGTCAGTCCGGAGAGCTCTTTGACTTTTCTGTCAAAATCACGAAGGTCGTCGGCGTTATAGGAGTTATCGAGCGACAACATGGGTACCAGGTGTTGCACCGTCGGAAAATCGCGCGTCAGGTCTTTGGCCACTCGTTGGGTAGGAGAGTCCGCAGTGATCAGCGAAGGATCTTTCTGCTCGATCTTTTCAAGTGATTTGAAAAGTTGATCGTATTCAAAATCAGCGAGCAGCGGATCGTTTAACACGTAATAGCGATACTCATGAAAGCGTAATACATCACGGAGCGTATCCACCTCTTTCGCTTCTATGCCTATACTACGTTGTTTCTTCAGTAGTTGTTCGGTAAGGTGCTGCCAGGTAAGCTTATCTTTTTTACTGTACATGTAGCCAATTGGTCGGTAAAGTTACGTCTGCTTGTGCGGTTTACATTGTCTTGGCAGTGTTCTTCAAAAAAATCATCATCTGTTTAATGTGTTTCAGGTACATATTCGTATTTTTAAGCAGACAATCAATGCTGTCATATGAAAAAGAACCTGCTGCTGTTTGGCTTGCTGGCCTGTTGGCTACTGCCCGTCAATTCCCAGTTACTTACCTGCAATCCGCTATTTCCCCGTGATAACGATAATGTATCTATTATTGTCGATGCTACCAAGGGTAACGGCGGCCTCAATAACTATTCCAATCTCTCCGATGTATATGTACATACCGGTGTCATTACGAACTTGAGTACCAGCCCTACCGACTGGCGCTATGTGAAATTCGGCTCCCAAAATCCTTGGGGGCAATTGGTGCCCGGTTTGCAGGCAACTTCGCTGGGTAATAACAAGTGGCGCTACGACATTACCAATATCAGGGCCTTTTATGGCGTACCCGCGGGAGAGACCATTCGGCAGATCGCCATTTTATTTCGGAGTGGTAACGGCAATATAAAACAAACGAACACGGACGGCTCAGATATGTATCTGCCTGTGTATCCCAACGAACTCTCAGTTCGATTTACCGATCCGCCCTTTCAACCAACGGCTACTCCTGTTCCTGAGCCCATTAATCGGCAGGTAGGACAAACTCTTTCCGTTACGGCTCAGACGAGCAGCACAGCCGCAACGCTTCGGCTTTCTTATAACGGGACAGTTGTGCAGACCGTTACCAACGCCAGCACTATTACCAGCAGCCCACTGATCAGTACAGCCGGTTCACAGGTGATAGTGGCAGAGGCCATCAGTGGCACCCTTACTAAAAGAGATACGCTTCGATTTTTTGTGGGGGGCTCAGTTAACATAGCCCCGCTTCCTGCAGGTGTCAGGGATGGGATCAATTATGAGTCAGGTAATACATCGGTAGTGTTGGTGCTGTATGCACCTGGCAAGCAACGGGTTTCTGTGATCGGCGATCTGCCTGGGAGCAACTGGCAGGAGCAAACGAATTATGCCATGAGTAAAACACCAGATGGAAATTACTGGTGGCTTCGCATTTCCGGCCTAACACCGGGAACCGAATATGCGTTCCAGTATTTGGTCGACGGTACGCTGCGCGTAGGAGATCCTTACGCAGAAAAAATCTTGGACCCTTGGAATGACCCCTATATTTCAGCAGCTACTTTTCCGAACCTCAAACCCTATCCTACTGGGCAAACAAGTGGTATCGTCAGTATTTTACAAACCAATTCTCCCGGTTATAACTGGACAGTACCCAATTTTACCCGGCCTGATAAAAGAGGACTTATCATTTATGAGTTATTGCTGCGCGATTTTATTGCCGCGCATGACTGGAAGACGCTGCGTGATACACTCGGTTACTTACAGCGGTTGGGCGTCAATGCCATTAAATTGATGCCCGTCGGTGAGTTCGATGGGAACGAAAGTTGGGGCTATAATCCATCCTATTATTTTGCCCCCGACAAGTATTATGGCCCCAAGAATACATTAAAGGAATTTATCGATACATGTCATCGCCGTGGCATAGCCGTGATCCTCGATATGGTGCTTAACCATACTACCGGAAGCAATCCTCTTGCCGCATTGTATTGGAACAGTACGTCCAACCGACCGGCAGCTGATAATCCCTGGCTCAACGAAACGGCCCGACATCCTTTCAATGTATTCAATGATTTTAATCACGAGAGCTTGGCCACTCGTTATTTCAGCAGTCGTGTTATGGAGCATTGGCTCAAAGAATACAAGATAGATGGATACCGATTTGACCTTTCCAAAGGGTTTACTCAAAATAATACCGGATCGGATGTGGCTGCTTGGGGACGATACGATCCTACCCGGATAGCGATCTGGAAACGCTATTACGATACCCTGCAGCTGAAATCACCTGGCAGCTATGTTATTTTAGAGCATTTCGCTGATAATACCGAAGAGATCGAACTTGCCAACTACGGAATGATGCTGTGGGGAAACAACACCTACAATTACCAGGAAGCCGCAATGGGTTTTGTCAACAATTCTAATTTCAGCGGCAGCATCTTTACGGCCCGGGGCTGGTCTCAACCCCACCTGATCTCTTATATGGAAAGCCACGATGAGGAGCGCTTGATGTATAAAGCCCTACAGTTCGGTAGTTCATTTGGTGGTTATAATATTCGCAACCTTGCTACAGCCCTTAAGCGTATGGAGTTGACTGCGGCCTTCGGTCAATTGATCCCCGGTCCAAAAATGATATGGCAATTCGGGGAGTTGGGTTACGATTTCTCTATCAATCATTGCCCCGATGGAACCGTCAATACTAATTGCCGAACGTCCAACAAACCTATCCGTTGGGATTACAATACGATCACGGAGCGAAAGAATCTATACAATGTATACAGTAAGCTGAACCAGTTGCGTATGCACCCGCTCTATAAAAATAATTTCACCTCTAACCGAATCGTGCATTCCCTCTCTGGGGGCTTTAAATGGATGCAACTGACTACCGATACATCTAATATTGTAGTGGTAGGAAATTTCGATGTAGCAGCTTCGCAGGCTACTGTTTCATTTCCCGGTGGCGGAACCTGGTATGATTATTTTACAGGAGCCACGTATAATCCAAATGCTGCTGGCCAGTCCATTTTATTACAGCCCGGCGAGTATAAGGTATATGTTAACCGAAATATTACCGGTTCGAGCAGCGGAGGCGGAAGTGGCGGTGGTGGAACAGGTGGTGGCGGAAGCACACCCATCACTGAATTGTCTGTACGGTTCTTACCCAATTTGGTATCTCGTGCGGGCCAAGGAACCGTGCAGTTAGAATTGCAGCTTCCATTGGCCGGTACTGTGCAGGCACAATTATATAATTTCGCCGGACAGCGCGTGCTGACTTTACAGAATGGTGCGCTGGCAGAAGGGGTTCACCGTATCGACATCACCACCCTATTAGCAGGCTTGCCGTCTGGTATCTATGTGGCACGCGTGATCACCCCCAGCGGTACCCAATCGATTAAACTGGTTATTCAATAAACGAAACGATTGCCTATGCCAGACAGGATCATAAAAGAATTAAAGAACGCTGAGACCGAAAAGATCAGTCATCTCGATTATTTTAATATTGCGGTATCGGTCGACTGCGTTATTCTCGGTTACGAGGACAGACAATTGAAAGTCCTGCTGATCAAATCGGACCTGGAGGAATTCAAGGGACTGAACTCTTTGCTGGGCGATCTGGTTCGACCTGACGAGGATCTCGATGAGGCCTCCTATCGAATCTTACGCGAGCGTACCGGATTGAATGATGTCTACCTGGAGCAGGTGCAAACTTTCGGCCGCATCGGGCGACATCCCTCTGGAAGAGTTGTTACCACGGCTTATTTTTCGTTGCTCGATCTTCATCATCATCAGTTGCGGATCAACCAAAACGACCTGCACTGGCATCCCATCAATAAGATCGGGAAATTGGCCTTCGACCATAAGGATATTCTGGACAGTTGTTTGCTCCGGCTTCGTCAACAGGTTTTGGAAAGACCACTCATTTTTAGTTTGCTTCCCGAGAAGTTTTCGTTGCGTCAACTCCAAGAATTGTACGAAGCCATATTGGGTACCGAATTAGACAGAAGAAACTTCCGGAAAAAGGTCAGTCTCAAAGACTGGCTGGTCGATCTGAACGAGATGGAAGAAGACGTGCCGCACCGCCCAGGCAAATTATACAAGTTGAATCCGGCCCTAAAAAAGCGCCTTCGCACCCGAATTAAGACGAATTAATATATAATTTATTGATTATCAATGTACAGTATTCTTTTTCTCGAATGCAGCCCAAACCTTAAAATACTTGTCTTAGGTTTAACAAATTTTTTGTTTGAATTAAAATATTGGTAATATTGTGTGTTAACTACACATTCATTTGTGTTCGTTCGAGACATTTTATTGCCTGTGTAGTCAATCCGAATTGCTTAACCATTAATGATTGCTTATGTCATTATCAAAACTCTCGAGGGCTTTCAGCCTTATAGTGCTGGCCCTTGTAGTACAGGTCTCCTTTGCACAAGACAGAGTCATTACCGGAAAAGTTTCAGATGCCAGTGGTGCCCCGCTTAGCGGTGTCAGTGTAGTTGCCAAAGGCAGTACACAGGGTACACAAACTGATGCAGCCGGACAATTCCGTCTCTCTGTTTCTGCCTCCGTAAATGCCTTAGTGCTCTCTTCTGTCGGGTTCGAAACTCGCGAAGTCGCCATTCAGGGTACAACGCTCAATGTAACCTTAGCAGCTGCCGCCTCTTCTATGGAAGATGTCGTGGTAGTGGCATATGGTACACGTCGTAAAACTGATCTTACCGGCTCTGTAGTATCCGTTGGCGCCAAAGACTTCCAAAAAGGTAACATCAACTCTTCTGAACAATTGTTGGTGGGTAAGGTGGCTGGTCTTTCTGTTACTACTGGCGGGGGTTCTGCCGGAGGGGGAAGCCGTCTTCGTATCCGCGGCGGAGCATCACTCAATGCGAGCAACGATCCCCTACTGGTGATCGACGGAGTGCCTGTTGATGGAAATGGTATTTCAGGTTCGGCCAACCTTCTCAATACGATCAACCCCAATGATATTGAGTCTATGACCGTTCTGAAAGATGCTTCCGCTACAGCCTTGTACGGTTCTCGTGCCTCTAATGGTGTTATCATCATTACTACTAAGAAAGGCGGTAAGGGAGCTCTTCGCTTTAACTTCAACAATGTCACCTCAGTTGGTATGATCGCAGATTATGTTGATGTGCTTTCAGCCGATGAGATCCGTGGCATCATCAACCGTGATGCTACTGCTACAGGCAACAATACATACAAAGCCATGCTGGGCACTGCCAACACCGATTGGCAAAAAGAAATTTACCAAGCTGCCATCGGAGTAGACAA
>Ga0129333_10007589_pt1 | contig 10231 bp, 16 predicted proteins | sample CPB6_08_DNA_FD_94474 | JGI IMG/M metagenome (GOLD analysis project Ga0129333, IMG submission 94474) | Freshwater to marine salinity gradient microbial communities from Chesapeake Bay, USA - CPBay_Sum_0.6_0.8_DNA | ecosystem: Environmental > Aquatic > Marine > Coastal | place: USA: Chesapeake...
CCTTCCGGTATCAGCCCCCAGCTGCATATAGCTGGCACGAATAAAACCATCCTTCGACAAGTTCTTCAACAAAGTTTCAGCCATCTGCCGACGTTTTTCCACCCGTTTCCATCTCAAATAGTCCGCCACAACCTTGTGGTCGCCTACATATTCCTGGAGCGCCAGCTTGCTGGCACTTGGCTTGCCGTTCTTCGCATCCATCGGCGGCTCACCCAGCAACGCCGTAAACTTCTTCAGCAACTGCGCCGGGCTATTGAGATTAAAAACATTCGGATCGACCTTTTTACCCTTAGCACCGGGTTTTGTCTGGTACAGCAAACTACCATCAACTCCACGGCAAAGTTTGTGTCCTTCGGGCAAAGCAGCATCAAAATCCTCGATAAACTTCTCGCCAACTTCGTGGTGCTCAATATCTAAATCTTCGATTAGTTTCTCCAGCGATTCCTTGTTAAAAGGAAGACCTGTTCGCCACAACTGTGCCATCGCCGGAAGCGCGTTGCACTCTAAGGCCCAAGCAGGGAAAAGCGTAGGCTTTGCATTACTTAAACGAAAAAGAGCTTCCTTATACACACCTAGTAATATCACAACATCTTTAGCTGCGTACTCTAATTGACTTCGTGTTAAGTCGCCCGACCAATTACTTTTCTGCTCTTCTTTTGAGATAGCTATCTTTAACCATCGCTCTGCTAAGTGCTGTAAACCATGCTTAAAGTTCGGTCTGCCGTTATAGATAATCCTACTGGCAAGCATGGTACACAGCACCCGCCCCGCCGGATAAATCTCCTGCTCCTGCAACCAGCCGAGATCGAATACCGCGTTGTGCGCCACCCATGTGCGCTCCACGTTGAAAAACTCTTCGACCTCGATCCAGTCGTTGTCGTCCATGGCAAAGCAGTCGAGCACCACAGGCGGTTTGCCTGGAGCGCCCAACTGCAATAGCCGCATCCCGCCGATTTTCGGCTGGAGCTGCGTGGTCTCAGAGTCAAAAGCGATGAGCTTCTCATCGTCGAGCGTGTGGAGGTGCTCGATCCCTTGAAGAAAGTCCAAGCCTGGTAGGGCAACTTGTACCCTACTACTCTAGCAGGCTTTCAAGCTCCCGTGCCGAGCACAGCTCCGCCGCCGCGAGTGTCCCACCCTCGGGAAGTCCCAGCAGACAGCGCCTATCCCAGTGCACGCAACACCGGCACGGCCCTCCATCCTCCTGGGGCTTGTAACTCTGCCGAATCCGCTCCATGCGAATCTCCAGTAACCCAGCCTCACTGGAGCGATAACACTTCATACACAACACAGGGTTAGTTGTTTGTTTTCCGCACTTTTGGCACGGCCTGCAGTTAATGGTGATCGCCATTAGTCATCAACTTGGTAGAAAGAGCACTCCTCAGCAAATGTCCCACCAGCCTCTGGAACATCCAGCCCGCAGTTCCCCTGCCACCAGTGCATACAACTGCGGCAGTTCGTCCGCGTACTTTCCGCTTTTTCGGCTGGCGTTTTGTAGTGGTCCTCAGGAAATTTCCGAGGCAGTTCCGGCCACAGCGTGCGGTACGCCTTACCAGTACGGACTTGGTTGACCGCTTGGTGACTAACACCAAACACCTTGGCCAGCTCCGCCCCACTCCTGGGATCCAGCAAGATCGTTCTGACCTCAGCCGGTGTTAGCCGCTTGTTGTTGAGAGGCCGATTGTCCGACATACGGGACACCTCAACCTCTTTCTTTAGCTTAGTGTCGTAGTGCACGCTCCAAGTAAACCCGCAGCACTTGCACTTCAACCTGTAGGTCCTGATGCTGGAACCATTAGCCCAGTTGTACGTTGTGACAATTTTTCTGAAAGTGTGAGTGCAATAGTCAGCCATTCCAGTGCCTGATAACTCCTGCGCAAATAAAAATGTTTGTGATCATGTAGGCCGCCAAGATACAAAAACGCACCAGTGCAACCTGATCAGCAATCCGGTCGTGCTGGTGCGCCTTTTCCCCCAAAGCCTTGGCGACAATCCGCCACCAGTGCCTAAACGAGTTCGCCATCCTCCAGCTCAGATGCAATAGCCAAAAGGCAAGTGCGAATCAGAGCACGATTGTGGTGCTGACGAACTGGCTGCCACCAGCGTGGCTCAGGCTCGCTTGGCCACAGACTGTCGGCCAAAAGCCGGACAGTATTGGCCAATCCACTTTCGACAGTAGGAGCTTTGTCATACGCCATAAGCATGGCGGTGGCTAAAGCTTTAGCGCTCGTCATTCCCGGTACGCCTCCGTCGCCAAGGTGTTAATCAACCGCGTCAAATACCAGCGAGCTTTTTCCGCATCCTCAAGAGGATCCTTCTTAAGCCACATCCGGCTGAGGTACTTCAGGCAATTCCACTGAAGCGAACCAGTGACCGGATCAGGCGCATGGCGCACCCAATCCTCCAGCACCTCAATCACCTCAAACCGCCCAGCTGTGTAGTGCCGGGGATGTTCAACGTTGCTCATCCCTTGGACCCCTGTACGGACTTGTCGCCTTGGTACCTCCCAGTGTGGGAGTAATCCTTGGCCGGCAGCATCGACATGCGGTGGAACACAATCTGCGCAATCCGCATCCCAGGCCACAGTGCGACCGGGTGGAGCGCCCGCGCATTTTGTAGTTCCAGCGTTAGCCTCCCGAAATACCCAGGGTCGATATACCCAGCAAGGAGATGCTCAATCCCCTCCCTGGCACGACTGGACTTGAGCGCCAGCTGTCCAGCAATACAGTCAGGCAACCGGAACTCCTCCAACGTCTCCGCCAGCACGAATTGCTGCGGATAGAGCAGGAACGGTTTTTGCTTCGTCGCCCCAGCAATAGAGAAGGGCGCCATTGAACTGACCTCTTCCTGCTCCACCAGCAAGTTCTCGCCGAGTCTCACATCAAGACTCGCGGGATTCACCAGCTCTGGATCGAAGGGCGTCACCAGATCCCGCCGCACCAGCGACAGGATCTCCACGTCAGGCAAAATCACGCCGCAACCTCAGCAGGCTGCTGGATCGAAACGTGCTTCCAGGTCTTACCGGCCTTGATGCAGTTGATCGTGGTGGGATGCACCGCAAACTCCTTAGCGATCTTTGCCACTGACTTCCCACCAGCAGCCAGCTGGCGCTTGATCTCCAGCACCTTGGGCTCCGTAAGTACAGAGTGCCCACGCCGTCCCTTGCGGCTGGACTTACGAGTCTTGCTTTGAGACTTCGGCTTGTCGCTGCTGCGAACGATCCTCTCGCCAGCAGGCAAAGCAATGGTCTGCTTGGGGTTAGTCAGATCCAGCTCAACGTGCTGGCACGTATCAAGAGCAAAACGAGCATCGTCGAGCGCCTTGATGATTTGATCGAACTGGGCTTCCGAAAGGATGTACATGTTCATTGGTTTGGAACGTGTGCAGTGTAGTAGAGGATCAACCGTTTTCGAGTTCCAGCTTGATGGCAGCTTGGAAATAACCAGCCACCTTCAGCCTGCGGTATGCAGGCCCAGCCTCTTCGGACTGTTTGTTCTCAATGTTTTCGTACTCATGCCGCGCCTCCTGGAGCGCAGCCATGGTGTCAACGTTGAGCAGGTGCAGCTCCGAGTCCGAAAGCTCGGAAAGTTTGTCCAAGTAGATGGTCCGCCCGTTCAGAAGGTATGAACGGTAAAACGGCACCATTGAATTTTCAGTCATCAGCCGAAATAAAGTTTGCGTCGTTCATCGACCCAGGCATCGTAAGCAGCCCGGTCGGCAAACATGTGCTTAAACACCTCCGGCACTTCCGTGCTGGTAGGCCGAGACTGCTGGCGCAGCTCGTACATGTCGTGCCAGTTGTAGCCGCGTGACTGGCGGTAATAATCCTCGTGTGCGTTGTAATTCATGCGAAAAAATTGGGATCCTGCTGGCGCAACCGGGTGAGATCCGTGAGTCTCAATTTGAGAATCTCGTGGATAGCCAGGTTGGCTAAGCGGGTGGAGCTGATGGTGTCGCTGGTGGCGAACACGTAGATGAGGTGGCGATAAAGCTGGGTCAGAGTTTTGATCCTGACCCAGTGCGTATCCCCCGGTATGGGCTCTAGACCTACATACCAATCGTCGTAGTCGTCTTGGTTACGCAGGTCACGAGCTTCAGACGTTCCAATCAGACGTGTCGAGTGGAGCCCAGTCATCGACTCGCTCGGTGAGCATGGCCCGGAGTTGAGCATCGGTGGCTGGGATCAAGTCTTCATCTGAAAAGTAGAGGGTGCCTCGGCACAGGGCAGGCCCCCACTCGGGCGGGTCGAGCTGTGTCTGCGGATAGACCAGAACAGCGTCATCAACAAGGGCATCGACAACGAGATGGTCGCCTTCAAATCGCAGCTCTTCAATGTCCAGTACCTTCACTTGACCTCCTGAACAGTTTGGGTGGGCAGATCACCGTCAAGCACCTGATCCCAGGTCATCTTGATGAACTGCTCCAGTTCAATTAAACGCTGGAGCTGGATCTCCTCGTAGTTGTTGTTCCAGCCGTACTCCTGCGCCTGGCGCACGCTCTGCTGCACACGAAGACGTGCCCAGCCCACAGCGAAGTACCACGGACAGAGGTTGGCGCGGTCGAATCTCAGATCAAAGGTTTCCATTTGTAATTCAGTAATGAGAGCGCCCGGTTCCCCGGACGTGCCCTTAGCGTTACACAGAAACAGCCCAGCGTCAATGCCGGGCTGTCGCATTTCGTTACATTCGCATAAGGCAGCCGGTGCTGGCTAGGTTTTGCGCCTAGTCCCTTTTTTGGAGGAACTAGGCGGTCCCGTAGAGGCCGGCTGCGGGAAAGAAGGCTGGCACCGCGTGAGGACCAGCCACCGGCCACCCCTTACTCAGGAACCCCCAGCGCAGCGGGCTCGTACTGGGTCAGCACGCACACGTCCGCGCCTTGATTGAGGGCTGTCCCAACGATGTAGTGAAACTGGGGCACTGCGTCGTCGGACTCCTCGATCTGGTACTCCTCCACCTCGTAGGCCATGCCCTTGCGATACCAGGAGACCCGAATCACCGCCAGCAGCTCATAGGGAATGTCACCAATGGTGTACCCCAGGATCGGTTTCCTGGGGCGCTTCGGCTGGGGCGGTTCAGGCTTAGCCACGGGATCCCTCCAAAACAACCACGCGGCAACCCGCATGAGCCCTAGAAGAAGATTAGGTCGCTCGAACATTGTCGGGATCATTGTCCATAGCCTCTTGAATAAGACTACGCACAACATCTCCACAACTTGTAAAACCTTCCGCTTTTTTAACTAACCATAGTTTTTGCTCTACGGTTAGTAACAAGTTGAAACGACAGTTGGTTTTACCAGGCATTGGAACTTTCCTCGCTAATCACGGGCATAACATCGGTAGAACCCATACGGAACAGTAAAAGTGAGTCTCCACTGAGGTACCGATTGTACGCTTTGATGTACGCCATCAACATAAATTCACCTTTTTTGTAACCTTGTAAGTCTAAGTGTCGTATGTTTATGAACTTAGACAACGCCAGCTCTACTGAACCGCTCTTCAGATTTGCGCCACTTGCAATGCGACTAATAAAGTCATAGGCGTTTGCCTCCGAACGGTTTACTTGTTTGGCAAGAAACAAAAACGCCAGTATGGACGAGTGCATAAGAGCGTTGTTCTGCGCCCGTAGCACTCGTGCGGTAGAGGCTAGCTCATCTAATACTGTAGAGTTTTTTGTGTAAAATTCTGCTGTTTCTGCGTTAGTAGTTGTGTAATTTTTGTACACTTTTTTCCCGTAAATGCTGTTCTGCGACGCATAACGATCGTATGCCCACAAAATAAGTCGGATACCTGCGGCAACAGCTGAGTAATTAGCTACACCAAGCAGTTTTAATACATCATTTGTGTTGCGAGTAGAGCCAGAGTCAATCACCTTAAAAATATCTGGATCGCAGTTATATGTAACATACATAGATACCGTAACACCGCTTTCAATAATCGCCATTAGACGATGCTGACCATCAATTAAGTTTCCGTGCCAGTCAAAAGCTATACCTTGGTGAGTAAGCTTAAAATTACCCTGCTCTAAATCTGTTTTCAGTTTTAGAACATTTCCTAGTTTTACTGGTCGGTTGGTGTGATTTTTCCGTAAGTACTGCTCAGCTCGACTAGGGGTAATTTCTTCGAGCGATAAGCGTGGAGTTGCTGTGTGCATGATTGTAGTGATGAAAAAGCAGGCGACTCGGTGGTCGCCTGCGCAACAGTAGCGCATACGTCAGTCATGCGCAAGACATAGCATCCTCAGCTCAGTCCCACATGCGAGCGGCCTCCTCCATCAGCCGTGCCAGCTCCTCCGGCGAGCGTTCTTCCCTTGGGGATACCTCCAAAACGTGTCCCACTGGGGCAGAACCGTTGGTATCACTGGGAAGAGCAGTGGGACACGTGTCGTGGTTGTCCCACTGCTGTCCCACTGCTCCATCACCAAGCTCGGAATCCTCCCCGAGCAGTGGGACACAGTGGGACACGTCCGAGGGTTGTCCCACTGTACTTTCCAGTCCCTGACTGGATTCTTCCCCAGTGGGACAACTATTTAGGGGCTTTTCACGCGAGGTAACTGCGCGGTACACAGCAGTGGGTGAACCACCCCCATCACTGGGGCGTACACCTACTGCTGCAATCAACCCCCTAGAGACCAGACGCTGGAGCGCCTTACGAATCCCGGAGACGCTCCCACCACAGAGTGGATCGGAAGCAAGATCCGCCCGCGTCACAGAGCGGGGATACACAGCCCTGACGCGCTGGAGCACCCGATCCACCACCGACGCCGGACCTGACTCAGCGCCATCAGCCTCCACGTAGTCGATCAACGAGAACGTCAGGTCGTTCTCCAGCTTCATCAGCAGCTTGCTGCCATCACGGCCAGCCCTGGACTTCTCAACGGTGATCAGACGGGCATTGGAGCCTGTCTGAGCCACCTGCTGGGGCGTAGGCCGCCGCAGACCCCACACCTCGTCCACGGCGTCCCTGATGGCCGTAGAGCCCCGGAACCCGCCGGTCTTGTTGGCGTGGTGGATCAGCAGGATCGTGCAGGCCGGGAAGGTCCGCCCGTTGTTGTTCGCCAGCCAGTAGATCGGGCTCGCAAACTCCTTCTTGTTTTCGTCGAATGCCGAACCCCTGCTGCAGCCGGTGATCGAGTCGATGATCACCAGCTTGGGGCGATGCTTCTCGATCAGCTTGGTGAAGCGGTAGTACCAGTTCAGATCCCACCCCATCACCACCGTCACCGGATCAGAAGACCGGAACTCCAGATCCCGCAGCTGCTGCTGGACCTGCACCTCGCTCTGATCACCGTTGAGGATCAGCACCGGCCCCTGCTGCACTGGAACGAGATCACCCCGCACGGAGAACGGAATACCGCGAGCGACGTGCTTAGCAATGGTCCAGGCCGACATGGATTTGCCATCACCACCAGCGCCGTGGATCATCACGGTGCCTGGGCAGGGCAGCAGATCCGGGATCAGGTACTCAAACTTCAGATCCTTCTCAAGCAGCCGGTTCAACGTCATCTCGTCGTCCTGCTGCTCGAACTGCATCTGGGCGATCAGCAACCGCTCCAGCGCCCCAGCGTCACGGTATCCAGCCTCTAGCGCCAGCACGTTCATGGCGTGGGCCGCCTCAGCCGGGTTCTGGATCTCTTGGATCTCCTTCGCCCTGCGGATCACCTCGGCATAGGTGATGACGACCTGCCGAATCCGGGTGACGTTATCGGTCTCAACCTCCTCAACAACCTTCCGCAGATCCTCCGAAAGCCACAAGCGACCAGGCATCTGCTGGTCCGCCAGCCAAAACAGCGAGCCAAGGCTCACCGGCCCCTTCCGAAAGGACTTCCAAACCTCCTCACAGGGATTGCCGTCAGCCCAATCCTGTGAAAATTCGGGGTCTTCTGCAGACCAAGCCGACCAAAGCGTCAAACCAAGGTCAGTCGGCAACTCCGAGTGGATCGCCATCCCCACCTTGACCCAGTGGTCCCGGCTGCCACTGCCCTGCCCCGGAATCACCCGCAGCGCCGACTGAATGATCTCAGCCACCTCAGCTGGTTCTCGATCCGAGAAATCCAGCGCCTTGCGGTTCTTGATGAAGCCGCCATCCTGCACATCCTTCCCACTGGCATCCCGCATCTCCGCCAGCAACCACTCAGGAGCCACGGGAATGGCCTCCATGTCCCCTTCAAAGCCGTAATGCCCTGCTGGAGCCTTCCCATCACTGGAGCCCGGATAAGCCCCGTAGAGGAGCCCCTGACGGCCCCAGAGCACCTCATACCCAGCGCCGGTATCACTGAGCCCAAAACCCTTCACCGAGGCCCACAGCGCCTCAGGAACGCGGAACAGGTATTTAGCGGCGTTGGCCTTTGTCGAGGTGATGACTGGAGCACCCTCCAGCGAGTCGCCCCACTTCTTTTTGAGACGGCTGAGATTGCGGTCCACGTCAAGGATCACAAGCCCGCCACTCCGAGCGCCAGTGAACGCACCCACCGCCTGGAACACCTCAGGCTTGCGCTCGATCTGGAGTGCCACATCCGACGGCGCCATCACCGTGTGATGACTGCGCTCCAACGGCGTCTTGCCTTTGCTGATCTTGCCGGACTGGATCGCCTGCCCCTTGGCGTAAATCGGGGCATACGCAATCCCAACGGGTAACTGCCGCACAAAGGCCAGCAGTTCCCTGATGTGTTTTGACATGTTAGAGTCTCACATGAGAATGTTCACCACGCCCTGTGCAGCCTGACTGCGTGGGGCGTTTTCTCATGGTAGTGAGCCTTGTCAAGGCCGTTGACAGCCGTGCTACTGTATTAGTGCAGCCGACAAAACGGTTCGCAGCACCCTACTACACAACAGCATGGGCTTCCTTTCCAAAACCGCATCCAGCAACCTGAACACCTCAGGCGGCGGAGGCGGTGGTTATCTCCGAATCAAAGACAAGACCGAAGTCCGCTTCACCATCCTCGAAGAGCATCCGCTGGAGTTCTACGAAGTCTGGGCAACCAACCCCGACAACAAAGAAGACCGCCGCACATTCCGCTGGGACTATCAGCCCACCCCGGAAGATGTGACCGCTGAACTTGGTGATTACGTCGCCGACGAAAAGTTCGACCAGCCCGGCAGCCAAAACGTGCGCTTCACGCTGGCGTGCCCTGTGTACAACTACGGCACTGGTACTGTACAAGTCTATTCCTTCAGTCAGACCACTGTAATGAAGGAGATTGACGCCATCAGTCAGATGGAAGACTTCGACAAAAACATCACTACCGTTGATCTTGTCATCGGTTTTGATAAGAGTCGTCCTCCCGCTCAGATGTACACAGTAAGGCCTGTTCCCAAGAAAAAGGGCACTGAGGAAATTGTCGCCGCAGCCTGGATTGAAGCCCAAGAAAAAGGCTTTGACATCCGCCGCCTTCTCACCCAAGGCAACCCTTTCAAGGCAGCCTGATGGAACGAGAGTTTGGGGACGTGTTCTATGTGCATTGTCCCCACTGTGGCTCGGACTTTACTCGTCACTACATGGTCACTACGTTTGACCGTGAAAGTGAAGATGGTCCAGTGATTGTCACTCCTGAAGGGTCACTTCCTGCTTCTGCCAATCCAAGCAATCGCCGAGATGGTGTGATTATTGAATTGACTTGCGAAGAGGGGTGTCCCCCGTTTCAGCTGTGCATTGCGCAGCACAAAGGACACACTCAGGTGTACGAGCGCTGCTTGTAAGTCCCTTAACTCATTCTTGCCCCGCCATAGCGCGGGGCTTTTTTAGTGGTATTATCAGTTTGGGAAAAAGTATTCAAAGTCTCCAAGTGCAAGACACCCTGGCTGGTCTAAGGCGTTGGAGACTGGAGCAAGACAACTCAGGCCCCTTCCGCGTCTACAGGGACACCAAGGGCAACATCTATCACAGTGTTACACACATCCTAAAAGAGACCAGCGATAAGACCGGACTGGAGCGCTGGGAAGCCCGCCTGGGACCAGTCGAAGCCACCGCCCAACGCAATACAGCGGCAACCCGAGGCAACCAAGCCCATTCACAAGCTGAATACCTACTAAAAACAGCCCAGCAGCTGGCGCGAAGCTGTGCCAATCGCCGCAACTGTATCCGTTTTGACGACAACGGACTGGCACGTATCCCTGCCCCGATCACCAAATGGGCTCTACAAAAGGTCCGCCCCAACGTCCCCAAGGTTGGCTGGAGCGCAGCAGGCTACGCCCGAGGTTTATCCGACTGGATCACTGAAAACGTCACCGAGATTTTCGC
>Ga0129333_10007590_pt1 | contig 10231 bp, 8 predicted proteins | sample CPB6_08_DNA_FD_94474 | JGI IMG/M metagenome (GOLD analysis project Ga0129333, IMG submission 94474) | Freshwater to marine salinity gradient microbial communities from Chesapeake Bay, USA - CPBay_Sum_0.6_0.8_DNA | ecosystem: Environmental > Aquatic > Marine > Coastal | place: USA: Chesapeake Bay...
ATCTGGTGAAGGAGATGTATCGCTCAAACTTCAACTCTTGGCTCTACTTATTAGGCTGGGCGCTGATCGTTATTCGAGGCTCGACTGTCGGAAATGGTGGCGAACTTTTGATTGAAGCTAATCTCTATGGCAACCTTTTCGTGATTGGCGGTGTAGCTTTAATTCTTGCAATCACTATTCGTTTCCGTAAATCTAATTGATTCGCCAACTCCACTCTTGCCCGCCGGCAGTGTCACGGACTTCTATGCCAAGTTCAGTTAATTGATCTCTAATCTCATCGCTCTTTTTAAAGTCTCGCTCATTCCTGGCCTGCTTACGTTCTTCAATCAATTTAGCAGCTATTGTCGGAAGAGACTTAGTCACTCTTAAATTCAATAGGTCCAACCCAAAGAGTGGGTCTAGCGCCTCAAAGAGCGCCCGTTTTTCACCAACCTGAAGTGTCGATCTCTCAATCCCTCTAAGTTTCAAGATTGCCTGGGGGGTATCTAGGTCATCACTGAAGTGTTCTGCAATTTCATCTACTTTCGCTCTTACATCTTCTGAGTGAAGCGCTGGTTCGGTAAGCCATTCCTGATAGGACTTTCGCCACCTCTCAAGTAGTGAGTGTGCAGCTTGAATTGAACTCCAAGATAGATCCATCTGACTTCGATAGCGATTCTCCATAAAGCAGAAGCGCACCGCTAGCGGATCTATTGAGCGCTCAAGCACATCTTTGATCAAGACAACATTTCCGGAACTCTTGGACATCTTTCGTCCTTCGAAGAGCAGATGCTCACCATGAAGCCATAGCGTGACCGCCTCATCACCCGAGTCAATCAGCGGGTTTGATTGGGCTCTTTCATTTTCGTGATGCGGAAAGCGCAAGTCGATTCCGCCGATGTGAAGGTCGACCTTTCCTCCCAAATATTCAAGTGACATTGCTGAGCATTCGATATGCCAACCAGGAAAGCCACGCCCCCAAGGGGTATCCCAGATCATCTCGCTACGTGCGCCAGCAGCTTTCCAGAGCGCCCAGTCTGCGTGAAATCTTTTCGCACCTGCTTCGGTGTATTCATATCTATGTCCGGGCTTTAAAGCATCGAGACGATTACCACTTAAGGCCCCGTAACTTTCGAACTTTGTGGCATCGAAGTAAACCGAGCCATCTTCTCCTTGGTAGGCGAACCCTTTCGCCATTAACTTTGAGATAGCCTCAATCATTAAGTCGATACATTCACTCGCGCGCGGGTAAAGATCAGACGGCGTGATGTTAAGTGAACGGCAGTCGTTATGAAAGCGCTCCTCGTATTCGCGAGCAATCGAATATGGATCGCGCCGTTCAGCCTTCGAAGCGGCAATAATCTTGTCTTCTTCAAAGTCTTCACTCATATGGCCGACATCGGTGATGTTCTGAACTAATCGAACTTTCAACCCAGAGAATTCCAGCCTTCTCCTTACTAGATCAGCTAGTAGGAAAGTCCTGAGATTTCCAATATGGGCATCTCGATAAACTGTTGGACCGCAGCAGTAAATACGGACAGCCTGGGAGTCGCTTGCTACGACATCTCTTACTTCACGGGAAAGGGTGTCGTAAATCGCAAGCGGTGCTGCATCTGCGCGCTTCATACCTCTCAATTATCTACGATTCTGTAGGATTGGCTTCTCTCGCCAAGTAAGGAGTTGCTCGTGACATATGTGATCGCACTTCCATGTGTGGACGTGAAAGATAAGTCCTGTATCGAAGAGTGTCCGGTTGACTGCATTTACGAAGGGGAGCGGATGCTTTACATCCAGCCTGACGAGTGTGTTGATTGTGGAGCTTGTGAGCCAGTCTGTCCGGTTGAGGCTATCTATTACGAAGATGATGTTCCTTCCCAATGGGGAGAATTTAAAGAAGTTAACTCTGAGTTCTTTAACGAACTGGGATCTCCTGGGGGAGCGAGCAAGGTCGGCTCTACTGGCAAAGACCACCCAAAGCTTCTTCAGATTGAAAAGAAGCCCGAGAACTAGGCGTTTTTGAAACTTCCTGATTTTCCTTGGGATGCCCTCGCTCCTTACGGGCAACGGGCAAGATCACACCCAGAAGGGGCAATAGACCTATCTCAAGGAACCCCGGTTGATCCAACCCCTGAATTTATTCAAGCTGAATTAAGAGCGTCTGCTAACTCTCCCAGCTATCCGGTTACTACCGGTTCAAAAGAGTTACGGGATTCCTTAACAAAATATGCCCATCAAGTTTTAGGTGCAACCGGTGATTTTGATGTCTTACCCACAATCGGCTCTAAAGAGATGGTCGCGCTCCTGCCTTTTCTACTAGAGGCGAGGCGAATTCTCATTCCAAAAATTGCATATCCAACTTATCGAGTCGGAGGTTTGCTCGCTAAAGCCGAAGTTATTGAGGTAGATATTGATCCGGCGACTTGGCCTAGGCAGGGTATCGACCTTGTTTGGCTTAATACACCCTCTAACCCAACAGGTCGCGTCCATAGCGATGATGAAATGCGTGCAGTTCTAAATTGGTCGAGAGAGCACGATGTCACGATTGCAAGTGATGAGTGCTATCTACCATTTCCCGATAAAAAAAGTGGAAACTCAATCCTTAGATTTGCAGCGGGAGAGAATAAAAACTTAATTGCCTTGCACTCGCTATCGAAGCGAAGCAATCTAGCTGGATATCGAGCGGCATTCGCAGTTGGCGATAGCTCCTTGATAAGCAAATTACTGGAAGTAAGAAAACATATGGGCATGATGGTCCCGCTTCCTGTTCAGCGCGCCATGGCAATAGCGCTAAGTGATGAGAAACATGTAAGTGTCCAAGCAGATTTGTATAAGCGAAGAAGAGAGAGACTTGCAAGCGCTCTGCTTAGAATTGGTTTCAAGGTTGAGCACTCCGAGGCAGGACTTTATATCTGGTGTACGAGAGATGAGAGTGACTGGCAGAGCGTCTCATGGTTCGCCGACCGCGGAATAATTGTTACCCCAGGAAACTTCTATGGCGAAGCGGGCAATAAGCACATTCGGATTGCCTTAACTGCTACTGATGCAAAGATCGAAGAGGCTCTATTACGAATAGGCGCAAGCTAGATGAGTGCGATAACTAAAGCGATTCTCTTGGTGGGCGGGAAAGGGACCCGCTTGATGCCTTTGACTACCAATGTTCCAAAACCAATGCTGCGCATTGCTGGTGCACCCGTAACGGAGCATCAAATTGTAAAGGCGCGCGAGGCTGGAGTTGATGAAATAGTACTTGCGACCTCATATCTTGCCGATGTCTTTAAACCATATTTTGGCGATGGCTCTCGCTTTGGAATAAAAATAAAGTACGCTTTTGAAAATCAACCCCTCGGCACCGGTGGCGCAATCGCAAATGCGGCTGCCGAACTATCTCTCTCTTCCAATGAGTCAATCTATATTTTTAATGGAGATGTTCTTAGCTCCCATGATTTAAGGGCACAATCTGATCTTCACTTCAAAAAGAGCGCATCAGCCACCTTGCATCTTGTAGAAGTAGATGATGCGCGGGCATACGGATGCGTGCCATTATCGCCAGATGGCAAAGTTCTAGATTTCCTTGAAAAGATGGATAACCCGATTGCAAAAACGATAAATGCGGGCTGCTACATTTTTAGCTCTGAGGCATTGTCTAGAATTCCAAGCGGCGTTGTGACCTCGGTAGAGCGTGAAACCTTTCCGCTTTTGCTTAAATCTGGTGGCACTATTTTCGGATATTGCGAATCTGAGTACTGGATTGATATGGGAACCCCGGCTTCCATGATTAAGGCCTCTAGCGATCTCATAATGAATCCTCATATTTCACCTGCTACCCCGCAAGTACGGCAAGAGCGATTAGTTTCTCCTACCGCAAATATCCACCCCAGTGCAAAAGTGGCAGCGGGCTCTTTTGTAGAAGATCGAGTTGGCATAGGTGAAAATTCACAGGTCTTAGGTTCGATAATTGGCGCAGATTCGATGATTGAGCGCGATGTTTTCATTGAAAATAGCTATCTTGCACCCGGATCCCGAGTCAAAAGTGGTTCAAAATTAAGGGGCGAGATCTTCGGATTTTGAGTCGAATCAACTTGACTCTTTCGAATAACAAGCGTGTAATTCTCCTCATTGCGCCGACCTTGGGGTCGGCCCCTGTCGTAGGAGTTCAGCTGATGACTGATGCTCGTCGAAATGAGCAGAACCACATTCCCGGTCCCTCCATCCAATTAGGCAATGGCGAGGTAATTGAGCTTTCCTGGCAAGAGCGTGCGCTCTGTGCCCAGACCGATCCAGAAGCATTTTTTCCTGAGAAAGGTGGCTCGACGCGTGAGGCTAAGCGGGTCTGCCTCTCATGCGAAGTTCGTCAAGAGTGTCTGGAATACGCTCTCGCCCATGATGAAAGATTTGGAATCTGGGGCGGACTCTCAGAGCGTGAGCGTCGCCGCTTAAAGCGTCGACCTGCGTAACCTTCTTTCCTAATCTTCTAACTTCTTTCAAGGCGGTGAGATGCCGACTTCTATCTCAAACTCTCTACGCACACGCCACCATGTAACCGCGATCTTGGTTTCTCATGATGGCGCAACTTGGCTTCCCGAAGTGGTCGCATCACTTGCCAAGCAGAGGCATGAGATTGATCAACTCATCGCAATTGATACCGGATCTAAGGATGAATCTCTTCGCCTTATTAGAAATGCAGGAATCCAAGCAATTACCGCTCCCCGGGATACTGGTTTTGGTGCAGCAATAGAAATTGCTCTTGCAAGCACAAAGATAAAGCGAGCCCCTGAGGGCACGACTGAATGGATCTGGTTGATTCATGATGATTCTGCTCCTCAAGCTGATGCACTTAGAGAGTTGTTACTTGCAGTTGATGAGAAACCAAATGTTGCACTAGTTGGTCCCAAATTGCGTGGATGGTACGACCGCAATCACCTTCTAGAGGTAGGCGTGAGTATCGCGGGCAATGGTGCGCGTTGGACCGGACTTGAATTTCGCGAGCAGGATCAAGGTCAACATGACGGCGTGCAAGAAGTTCTTTCGGTTAGCACTGCGGGTGCTCTCGTTAGACGGGATGTCTTTGAGGAGATTGGTGGATTTGATAAGGAGTTATCACTATTTCGAGATGATGTAGATCTTGGTTGGCGCATTCATACCGCCGGACATACCGCAATTATCGCTCCACTTGCGGTCGCCTTTCATGCTGAGGCTGCTGCGAATGAGAGACGCTCCATAGATGTAACAGATGCATTTCTTCATCGTCCACTATTGCTAGATCGAAGACATGCTGCCTATGTACTGCTAGCAAACTCTTCATTCTGGTTATTGCCCTTTATCGCCTTGCAACTTCTTGGCTCAGCACTACTTCGAGCTATTGGGTATCTGCTCGCAAAACTTCCGGGTTACGCTCTTGATGAACTTGCAGCTGTAGCACTTGTTATCTTCCAGCCACAAGATCTGATTAAGGCCAGACGAGCGAGGAAATTGACGCGCTTAGTCTCATCGCGCACAGTTGCACGCTTTATTCCACCTCGCGGAGAACAGATTGCTCTTACGATTGAAAAGACCAGAGATGCTCTTATTCGAGCTTGGCGAAAGTCTGCTCCGGCTGAAGCTTCTCCCACGATTTCATCCCTAGATTTCAGTGAGGAAGTAGCACAAAACGCTGATATTGAACTGGTTCGCACGCCTTCTATTTGGCGAACTGTAAAAGAGCGACCAGCGCTAACCGCATTAATTCTGGTCTTTACCACCTCCATACTTGCATTCCGCGGAAGATATTTTGATTTGGTTGGAGGAGCGCTAGCTCTAGCGCCCAATAGCGGATTGGATCTGCTCCGCCAATATGTTGATTCTTGGCACATCGTTGGCTTAGGTTCAAGCGTGAGTATGCCACCCTGGGTGGCGCTCCTTGGAATGTTCACTTTCTTAACGGGATTTAATGCCAAGTTGTTTATCTCTCTACTCTTTGTTTTCGCCGCACCTCTAGCATTCATTGGCGCCTTTAGATTGGCTCGCAAGTTCACAGAACTTCAATATTTATCAATCGGTGCTGCCTTGCTCTATTGCTTTGCTCCCTTAGCCTTAGGAGCACTTAACTCTGGTCGCTTAGGCACAGTAGTTCTGTATGTTATTGGACCCTGGCTGATGCGTGCTCTTCTCGGAATTGAGAATCTTGAGGCGCTAAGTTGGCGGAAAATCTGGTGGCTTGCAATCCTGCTAACTCTTGTTTTTGCATTTTCGCCAATCACATTCTTAGCAATTCTTATCTGGCAATTCCTTCTAGTCTTTCTCGATGTAGCTGCATTCAATAAGACAGATTCCTTATTGACCAAGGAAAAATTTGATGCGCGCAATATTCGCCGTGTTGCCATGATGGTCGCGCCCGCAATAGTGTTGGCCCCCTGGTCAATAGAGTTGCTACTTCATCCTTCACGAGTCCTTATAGATCCAGGTTTGAATATCCCCGGTGGCGAAGTCCTATCAATTCTTCTCACTAACCCCGGAGGCGTAGGTGCGCCGCCTTTCTGGTTGATTCCTTCAATCTTCTTTATCTCGATTATTGCAATCTTTGTAAGTAAGACCGCTCGACTTGGCGAAGTAGCGCTATTTTTTATTGGCCTGGCAACGATTTTGGGCTCTCGTCAAGTAAGTGGGCATGGTCAATTTATCCCTGAATCACTCTGGGTGGGAAGCCTTTTAGTTATCCCAACTCTTGCTGCTGTCTTGGCAGGCGTTGTGATGGTGGACCAGTATCTGCCCAAAATCAGAGAGAGCGCGATTGATTATCGTCATCTCTTACTTGGCAGCGTTTCTTTGCTATCAATAATTTCGCTACTGGGATCTATTTCTTGGTGGATTGGCTCTTCATCTAACGCACCACTTCAAAGCAAGAAGGCCTCCGCACTTCCAGCATTCTTAAGCGCTGAAGCTCAGACTGATGAGCGCTTCAAAACATTAGTTATAAGGGCTTCTGCGCAAGACACAACTTTCTTCGTTGCTCGAGATCGCGACCTTCATCTTGGAGAAGCTGATGTGACAACGGGGCTCTCGCCGGTTGTGAATCGAGCCATTGTTAATCTCGTGACTGGAGCAGGAATCGACTCGAGCCAAATCATGGCTGAGTTCGGAATCCGATATGTCTTTTTAGCTAGACCTTTGAATAAAGACTTAGTGCGTACCATCGATGGTGTTGGTGGATTTACTAGAGCCTCCAAAACTTCCGAAGGTATTACTTGGAAGGTTGCTGGTGCACTTGCTCACATTTCCTTCTTATCGCAAAGTGGTGAGTATCTGGCTTTACCAAGTGGTCAAGTTGGTGCAACAGGATTCTTGCCCTCTGCCGGCACGGTGATCATCACAGAGAAATCCGACGGCCGTTGGCGCATGCTGTTAAATGGTAGAGATATTAAGGCGCAGGAGACTGAAAGTGGCGTTCCAAGATTCGTGATTCCTGAATCCGGAGAGTTCATTATCTATCACGACGGTACAGAGCGTCGGGGCTGGGTCTCGTTGCAAATCATTACTTTGGGAACTCTGATTATCTTGGCATTGCCGGCACGTCGACGCCGAAGCGAGATGACTCCAGAGGAGCTCTCATGAAAGAGACCAGAGCTGCGTTCGCACTTCTCTTCTTTATTATTGCCGGACACATTGCCTACCTACTGCCTCAGGCAACGACTGAACAGGAACTTAGCCAGAGCTATTCAATTACTACATGCCCCGGACCGGTTAACGGGGCTAAGGCAACGGCCCTTATCCCTTCAAAGCAAATTGGCATCCGCGAATTGACTCGGCGTAATGCTGATTTCTCTAAACCTTCAAGTGGCACTATCGCACTATCTCGTGGAGCGATTATCGTTGCTGGTAACCCAACAAATTCCTGGTCGATTCAAACTAAATCATCAAAGTGGACCAGTGCAATCACTTGCGCTTCAGGAGCTACCGCTTCATGGTTTGTAGGCGGAACAGCAAATGTTACGAGTCAAGGAAAGATTGTCTTAGTAAATAGCGGATTAAGTGATGCCGTCGCAGCTTTAACCGCCTACTCTGAAAGTGGCCCCTTTGAACCAATCAATGTAACCGTTAAGGCTCTGACTGAGCGCGAGATAAGAATTGACTCCCTTGTTCCGGGGGCTGATCGCTTGGTAATTAGAGTTGATGTGATTAATGGTCGTCTCACAAGCTTTATGGCAGATGAGCGCATTCGAGGACTCAATAACATCGGTGGCGATTTTGTCTCACCAATCACAGAGCCAAAGCGTGAACAGCTGATTGCCGGGTTACCAGCTTCATTTGGTTCCACAAGCAAAGTAGCTCACACCTTACGCGTTATGAGCACAGAAGATGTCGACACTAATCTTTCGGTAGAGGTCATCTCAAGAGAAGGCGTATTTGTTCCGGTCGAATTGGGTTCGATAGCAATAAACGCTGGTGAAGTTGTTGACATCCCACTATCCGGGATAGATATTGGAAAAGGATCTTTTGGCTTAAAAGTCTCAGCAACCGCACCGATTGTGGCTGGTGTATTAACAGAAGTAATTCGTAGTTCAATCTCTGACTTCATGTGGAGCTCGGCTTCTCCGAGTTTTGAGAGTGTCAGTTTCAATATTTATGGCCTCGAGCCTCTAGTGACTTTCTTAGGAAATCAAATAAGGGTTTCGATTCAATGGCGCGATCGAACTGGAAAGGTGCAGCGCTCATCGCTAATTGGGCAAGAAATAGTTAATTGGCGGGTACCTGCTAACGCAAGATTGATCAATATCTCAAGCCGTTCCGAAGTTAGCGCTGGAATGTCCTGGATCACCAACGATGGTGTCGCTCATCTACCGATTGCAAGTTCTGCCACTTTAGAAAGCGCCGCTCGCCCACGGGCCGATATTGCTGTCATTCAACCCAGGTCTTAATCCCACAATTACTGGCTCAGCCCACTAATCTCGCTCTATGTCATCGAACTCTTCTTCATCGGGCAACTCGCAAGCTGCGCGTAGACCAAGCGGTGCTGGACGTCGTTGTTCGAAGAGTGGCTGCAGGGAGAGCGCTGCAAAGACGCTCATTTATATCTACACAGATTCGACTGCAGTCCTTGGTCCACTCTCGACGTATTCGGAGCCACACTCCTTTGATTTCTGCAATTCACATAGCGAACGATTAACAGTTCCTCGCGGCTGGACTGTGATTCGTCATGAAGATGGTGCGCTTCGAGAAGAGCCTAAGCCAGAGGATTTAATGGCAATCGCCGATGCAGTTCGAGAAGTAGCCATGCAAGAGATTGCTCCGCGAAAACAACAACCAGAAGTTGGAAGACGAGGACATCTTCGCGTCCTACCAACTCAAGAATAGAACTTGAAGAACGATGGATAGCGCTGTAATTCAAAGAATAATTAAGGCTTACGACATCAGAGGTTTAGTAGATGGAGAATTAACAGAAGAGTTTGCTTTCTCTGCTGGAGTAGCTTTCGCAAGATTCCTCGAAATCTCTCGTGAACCTGCAACTGTAATCATCGGTGAAGATATGCGCCCCTCATCTGCAGATCTTGCCTCTGCATTTGCTGACGGAGTTAATTCTCAAAGTTTTGATGTAATTCGAATTGGTCTAGCGTCTACAGATCAACTTTATTTTGCATCTGGTTCCCGCAATCTTCCAGGAGCAATGTTCACTGCGAGCCACAACCCTGCTGAATACAATGGCATAAAGCTCTGTCTAAGCGGAGCACGTCCGGTTGGACAAGAGTCAGGACTAGCTTGGATTAAGGCTGAAATACTCAAGGGAGCTGCACTTCCGCTTCGAACTGTCGGAAAAGTTCACCAAATCGATCTTCTTCAGGACTATGTAAATTTCTTGTTTTCACTATTTCCGGAAGGTGTATTTGAGCGCCAATTTCAAGGTCGAAATCTCAAGATTGCAATCGACGCTGGAAATGGAATGGGCGGACATACTGCTCCAGCTGTCATGGCGAAGATAAGTGCTGAAGTAACAAGCCTCTACTTTGAACTTGACGGCAGTTTCCCAAATCATGAAGCCAATCCAATCGATCCAAAGAATGTTGTCGAGCTGCAACAACTTGTTCTTCAAAGCGGTGCGGATATTGGCCTTGCTTTTGACGGTGATGCTGACCGTTGTTTCTTGGTTGACGAAAAAGGCGAATTAGTTTCACCTTCTGCACTCACTGCACTCATAGCTGATCGAGAGCTAAAGAAGAACCCTGGAGCGGCGATAATTCATAACTTGATCTGTTCTCGGGCAGTTCCAGAAGTAATAACTGAG
>Ga0129333_10007591_pt1 | contig 10231 bp, 16 predicted proteins | sample CPB6_08_DNA_FD_94474 | JGI IMG/M metagenome (GOLD analysis project Ga0129333, IMG submission 94474) | Freshwater to marine salinity gradient microbial communities from Chesapeake Bay, USA - CPBay_Sum_0.6_0.8_DNA | ecosystem: Environmental > Aquatic > Marine > Coastal | place: USA: Chesapeake...
AAGCTGCGCTCGTCGGTCTTGTGCTTGATGACAAACTTCTGGAGCACCTCGCGCCAGTCAACCGTTGGATTGAGGATGCTGTCCACAAGCCGGGCCATGCCAGCCGACAGTTTGCCCATCATCTTGGCAGCCTGTGCAGCCTGTGCCACCTTGACCTTCCACTCGGCAGCCGCTTGGGCTTGGTCAGAGGCAGTGCCCTCACCATCCTCAAGGTCTTGGCCAGTGCCACCGATACCGCCACCACCCTCGCCGTCACCCTCGGGCAGCAAGGTGTAGATGTGCTCACTGACACCCTGACCTGCGTCATAGAGCGCCTTGTTGAGGCAGCCACCCTCGATGAACCTGCCGATGCCCTCGTCCACCAGCAGTTGGTTGATGACGTAGTCAGCGGCCTTGTTCCAACGCTTAGGGTCACGGGACTGACGGCGGAAGTTGTGCTCCAGCATGGGGTGCATACACTCATGGGCCACGAGGAACTTGAGTTCCTCATCGGACAGGCCGGAGACAAACTCCGGGTTGTATAGCACACGCTTGCCATTGGTGGCAGCGGTCGGGATGATGTCAGAGTAGGTGTGCGGCATACCCAGTGCGATAGCACCGACGAAGGGATGCTCAAGGATGAGGCTGGTCTTGGCCTTGGCCAAGCGGGTCTTGAGTGTGTCTAGTGATTGCATGTGTGTTACTCCTTGGCTGTGTTGTTGAGAAAGTCTTGGATCGTGGTGGCTGCGTCAGGGTAGTTGACCAGACGGCTGACACCAAAGAAGTCATAGAGATCGAGGTCAACCTCGGCTGTGTCGATCTCCACTGTGATGTCGTTGTAGTCCTCACCGATGCTGACAAAAGCGGTGCCCGCACCGCTCTCTCGGGCCATACCCAGAAGGTTCATGTGGCACTTCACGTCGGGATAGTGGTCATACCACTTGACGCTGTCGAAGTAGGCATGGAGCAGGACACCCAGCTCCCCCACATCGGTCACTGTGTAGTGCGCCAATTCCTCGGTTGGCATCTTGTCCCCCAGTCTGACGTAGGAGAGGAAGGCAGCCAGTGATCCCTTGTCCTTGAAGGACATGCCGATAGCCACGTCAGTGTGATACCCCATGTGTCATACTCCCATAAAAGCGCCCATCCGGGCCATGATGTCCTGTGCCTCGTCGATCTTGGACTGACGCAGCACCGGGTCGTTCTTGACAGCGTCCCCACTCAGACCTGCCAGCTTGGCCTCCACCTCATAGCGCATGGCTTCGAGGTTCGGGTCGTCCATAATATTCAACCGAGGCAACAGCTTACACAGTTCTGTGACATGCTCCAGCGTGCTCTCATGGAACCGAGACTTGGGGTCGTCGATCTTGGAGAGACGCTCGACCATATGCTTAACACGATCGTAAAGGCGTTGCCAAGCGTCACGCATGGCGATGCCAGAGTTTTCTTCCACTTTACGCTGGAGATCGGCCTTGATGCTGTCAAGTTCCTCGTCTGCCAGTTGGACACGGAAGTCTGCGGTGGGCACAGGCAGGACCACCAACTCCATGCTGAACTTGCTACGCAGATCGCGGACATCGGGGTAATCCTCGGGGTTGTAGAGCTTGCCAAGGAACCGCTGTGCGCTGGTCTGGAGGGACGGGTAGTCCATCAGGAACTTAGCCACGACCTGTTCCCACTCAGACTTGCGCTTGCGGAAGGTGGTCATGAAGTTGAGGTAGTTAGCGGTGGGCAGCATGTGAGTGTTGTTCAGCCCCCAAGGCAGGGTGTTGGTCAGGAACTCCTGCCGGATGCTGCCTGTCATGGTGTGGATATTGGCGAGGCTGTCACTCATGGGCAGCAGCTTCTTGTGGTAGCCACCCACGTCATAGCCAGCGCCGTTGATGTCGGATACCGCCTTGGTGGCCTTCTTGTCCAGCTTGCGTGCTGTCCACTGGGAGATGTTAAGCTGGACGAGAAGGGCGCGGTCGGAAAGATGTGTCATGGTCATGTGTCCTTGTTGATGAGACGGAGATAGGTTCGGTAAGCGATCCACTCGTTAGGGAACTGTTGCTTGAGGTAGCCAGTGAAGTCGAACATCCTCATGGACCAGTCACGACTGGCCCGGTGCTCGCTCCACTCCTTAGTCATGCGACCAAGGTCACTGTATGTGATGACCTTGGCCTTGATTAACCACCTAGCGAAGGTGTCTGTCATCAGAACAGCACCGACTGATGCTTGACCGACCAGTCGATGAAGCCCTTGGTGGATGACACCGTGGGGTCACGGCGGACAGCCATCGACATGGCCAGCACTGAGAACTCAGCCGGGCAGCGGGACAGGTAAGTGACAGCCCGGTCGATGTTGGCCTGAGAGATGCGTGACGCAATGGCACCGGACAGAGCGTAGAGCGTGGCCGGGTCGGACGGAACGTCTGCGGTGTCAGGGTTAAGCAGGATGGCATCGGGGTTGGGCAGCTTGCGGTATATCTTGAGGAACCCCACGAACTCGGCCGCAGCCCCCTCACCGACGGCACCCTTGAAGCACTCGAACTCAGCCTCGGCAGGGACAGCACCGAGGACAGCACTGACACCCTCGGCCCATGAACGAGGCGTTGGGTTCTGGTCCTTGTTGGCGTCGAAGTCATGGAGCAGACCGGGCCGGAAGCGGATGAAGGCCACGACCTCAGGCTTGACACCATGTGTCAGCGCCCACGATGACCAGTCATCGAGGTTGGTGTCGAACTCTAGGACAGTCTCGCGGTTGCGGAGGTGTGACAGGACACGGTTGGCCCCGGCCCGATCCGACTGGCGGTTGCCAGTGGAGATGACAGTCCAGCCCTTGGCAAGGGGTGTGCCGTGGAGGTTGCGTGCTTGGCAGATATTAGCCAGCACTTTCTGGATGTCAGCCGGGGCTTGGTTCCGGTCATCGAAGCAGAGCACCCCACCGCGGCCATCGTCGTAACGAGAGCCGACGGCAGGGAACCAGTCGGGGATCATGTAACGAAGGGTCTCGCCCCCAATGACAGGGATGCCGAAGTCCTCGACCAGCATGGTGGGCAAGTGACGCTCGACGTAGTGCAGACCGAGAGCCTCAGTCACAGACTGAACGAGGGTGGTCTTGCCACCACCCGGCGCCCCCTCGATAGCCACGGTGCGGTTGATCGAGATGAGGTCTTTCAGTGTGTCAGACAGAAGGGATGGACGCATTGTGTTCTCCATAAGAGGTTGCTTGGCTTGTCTCATCAGTGCCACGGTAGCCATCCGTGGCAGACTGGGGTTGCCCCCAGTTTCGACTCATAGGGAATTTGCCTCACCCCCACCGCTTCTTGCTGGACTGGATGGACGAGAGCTGCTTGTAGTCCGTGACGTAAGGCACCTCGGTCTCCTCGACGCAGTCGTGATACTGCAGCACTTGGTGCCGGATGGCGTCAAGGTGGGCGTCGATGGTGACATAAGTGGACATGCCACGGGCAATGTCAGCGTAGCGATCCGGCTCATCGAGGCAAGCCAAGGCCATGTTAGACAGGCTGACAGGCCCCCAACGCTCACCCTGTCTGGGGTCAACGCCCAGCCTGACTTGGGTCTGGACCCACAGCTTGAACTGGTTGAACCCCTTGGCACAGGCAGCGTTGGCCTTCTTGCGGTTGACACTGTAGCGGGTGAAGGGCTTGGCCCCACCGATCAGGTTAAGGTTCTTGTCCAGTGTGGCACCACGGGCACCGTCGATCAGATACCCCTTGCTGTCGCCATTGTTGCGTGTCCACAGGACAGGACCGACAGGGTTGGTGTAGCTGGGCCAGACAGCGTTGCGGAAGATCGAGCCGACAGTCTCATCTGTCAGCTTGGATGAGTAGACCTCAAGGTCGATGGTGCCGTCGGTGTGGTAGGTGATGATGTCAGTGTGGTAAAGCCGGATGGCCACTGAGTTGGTGTCAGGCAGGACGCGGATGGTGAGGTTGTCATTCCGCCGCTGGCCGAGCGGTCTCGTGTCAGTAGCACGCCCCCTGATGGGGGCAATGCTGTCATGCTTAGCCAGTGCTTGCTCATAGGAAGTGATGCCGCCACGGGGCAGGACGATGTTAGAGCCGAACATTAGACAGTCTCCTTGTTGGCATGGATGATAGCGTTGATGCGGTTGTGGGTCTTGGTGACCACGGCCCAAAGGGCAGTCTCATAGGGAACAGTCGGGTCAGACTGGATGATCTTGTCCACCTTGCGGTAGAACTCATTGGTCCCGAGGAAGCCAATGACTGACAGAGTGACACGGATCGTGTGAAGGTCGAGAACGGCGGGGGTGGTGTCGGCGGGGGTGGTAGTCATATCAGAGACCTTTCTTAGTGTGAGCAAGCCACCTGTAGATGGTGGATGAGCCGATGTTGAAACGAGCAGCGACCTCCCTGACAGGGAGGCCGTCTACTTTGACGAGGCGCAGCACTTCGGCTCTCGTGGTGTCATCGAGACCATAGGCTGGGTGGTAGTCAGGGACTGCCACGAGGTAGTCGGGGCTGGATGGTGTAAAGGCCAGTCTCACTGGGCAACCTCCTCGTCGGGGATGTAGTCATGGAAGCAAGAGGATTGGATACCCATCAACTCCATCAGCTTACAGGCGGCGTTCAAGTCCCAAGGGTGCTTGGACCACACAAGGATTTCCTCGGTGGTGTAGTAGTTGCGGCGAATGGTCATGATCTTCCACATCACAGTGCCACCTCAACCGGAGCAAAGCCGGGGTTGAACTTGATGTGAAGGTGGGTCAGGCCATAGGTCTGCTTGAGAGCATGACGGTCACAGACAGTGACACGGCAGTCGTTAAGGGGGGACGACTGGTCAACCACCACGAACTCATGACCGACGGTGTAGTCGTAAATGGCATCAGCTTGGCTGATGTAAGGGCGGTGTAAAGGCCGGACTGTAAGGGACTTGGTGTAAACTTTGGTGGCGAGGTCGGCGAGTTTGGTCCAGTTGGTAGCCATGGTGATTGGTCCTTGTTGTGTGTTAAGGTTGTTAAGATACTGGACCAGAGGTGTGTTTGGGTGGACCTCGGCCAGCCCCATCTTCATAGCCGATCGGGCCAAACGGCGTCAAATTTGGGGGGTAGGGGGGTAGTTAGACTACCCCTCTTTTCTTCGGTATCGGTGTGCCAAGGACTACTTGCGTCCGGGCATAGTAATCGCGCAGCGCGGGGTTGTCCCTACGGAATCGTGGTAGCATGTGTAAAGGTAGCCACTTTACATTGCCCGGGCCATACCACTTTGTCTTGTCAAGGTGTATCAGTGAATGGCCTACTGGGGGTAGCCCGACGTCCTCCACCATTGTCTCGATGTCGTCTCTCCATGCTTTACATACACCTAGCACATCGAAGGATGTGGACTCGTAGGGGATGCGCTGCACAGCGTTTGCTAAGGTCTGGCGGAACAGTTGGTGGTCCATGTCAGTGTCTCCTGTTGGTGTAAACCACCTAGTATACAAAAACGGGGGTGGGCGCAAGGTAAAATATCTGTGTAAAGTAGATAGTAAAAGTTGTGAAAAACCAATGGCTTGTGCGGCACTATCTCAAAAATACATAAATTTTCAGAAGATAACCCCCCTAAATGAGCGCAACTAGGACGGTTGTAATGTAAAGTGTTAACTCGCCTCAGTCAGCTTGTGAAAAAACGGTCCGTATCATCAAAAAAATCGTATATTATTTATATAATAAGGATACTTTACTACTACTACACACTGGTTTACATCCGCTAACCCATTGGTTTCATTGGTTTCCTAGTCGTGGTGTAAAGATACGAACCATCTAAATTTTACACGCTTCGTGTAAAGGTAATGTAAACTCAAAAATAGATACTTAATAATATCAATAGGTTACAGCCCCCCGACTGTTTGGCCTGTCAGTGTGTAAAGGTGAGCCTGTCTGCGTGTCAGAGCTACAGGCCCCCGACGTATGGCGAGCGTAGCGAGCAAACTTAACAGCGTGCGCAGCACGCAACTGCCTGCCGTTAGGCAACAAAAAACCCGCCCGGTGGTTAGCCGGGCGGGTCAGGGTTAGGTCAGGGCGAAGAAGATGAACAGGAGGATGGCGGTCGCGCCCATCAGCGCTTGGCCTATCATCTGCCAGTCCACCTTGCGGTGGTGAGCGGCGAGGTAACGCTGCGCGTTGTCCTGTCCGCGCTTGGAGATGTGCGCGTCGATCTTGTGCTGGCGGTCGCGCAGCGCGGCTTTGGTTTCGTGCTTCATTCTGTCAATCCTTGTGTGAGAGGTGAGGCGGGCCCTTGCGGGCCCGCCCTGTTTTTAGATGATGCCTGCATCTTTGAGCGCCTGCAGTTTTGCGAGTTGCTCGGGGGTAAAGCCTGCGACCGTTGCAGGCGCTGCAGGTTCAGCCTTGGCCTTGGGCTTGCCTTTGGTGCCGTTAGCCGGGATTTGCGCTTTCTGCGCTGCAGTCAGCGCCTTGGGCGCAGGCTTGTCAGCCTTGGCGGGCTTGGCCGGACGACCATCGGCCTTGAAGTTCAAGACCATTGCGCCGCGGTAATCGGCGAAACCGTAGAAACGGTTGTCAGCCTCGCCGTTGGCGTTGACCACTTCAACGGCGGTGATACCGCCAAGAAGCCCATTTTCCGTCGCTTTCGTGACAGTCAGTTTGACAGTCAGAGTGACGGGCTCAATCGGAAACATAGCCATGGTGTGTCCTTTCATATGGCATAAGGTTGAGACTTGTGCCACCCATCATCGGCACTATGTGCCTAGGGTCAGGTTAACGATGTCAAAGAGCATGGGCGTCGCCGCCCGGTCACTTGCTACTCAATCACTCATCACCATTTCTTTATGGCATACCCTGTCGCTTAGGTCAAATTAGGCGTCGCATAGGCGCTTTTCCTGCCCTATAGCACGCGCGCCGCGCGATAGCAGGCAGGCATGGGGGGTGGGGGGTTGGACTGAAAATTTCCAGCCCCCCGGTATTGTAGTAAACCCCACACAGCACAACCCAAAATTACCAAACTTTACAACCTAACACCCCCCAAGTACAATTTATAAAAAATTTCCCGGCCCAAAAAACCAAATCTTTACACTATTGACCGCCCCCGCCCCCAAGAGTTACCATCCGCCCATGTACATGAGCCCTGTTCACACCAAATGGACCGATCGGTTCGCCTTTGAACTCGCCCTTCTCATGGAAGGTAGCGGGGAAAAGCTCGACGAACTGCTGGATCGGCACGAGTTTGAGGCTGCAGACCTCCTGACTTTCAAGAATGACGCCACTTTTCTCAAGAAAGTGGAGGCTTACAGGGAGGAAGTACGCACCAAGGGCCTCACATTCAGGGTCAAGGCGCGTGCGCAGGCCGAAGAACTGCTCAAGACCAGCTGGATTCTCATCCACGACCCCATCGTGAGCCCCGCGGTGAAGGCTGATCTCATCAAAAGCACGGTAAAGTGGGCCGGACTGGACACCACCCCTGCCAATGAGAACGCAAATGCCGCTGGTGGTGTCACGATCAGCATCAATTTGGGAGGGCAGACGCTGGATGTGACGGCCAAACCCCCCGCCCTCCCCGTGGAAGACGCCGATGTCATCGAGGATGAGTGAAACCCACAAGTTCCACAGCCTGTTTGCGGCGCAGGCGTTCATGGCTACCCTGATTGCCGCGCAGAAGTCCTACCGATCGCTCAAGATACCGCGGGCCAAGCCCGGCAAACCCCTTTACGTGGTGGTAGTCTACGATGCCGCTTGATATTTCCTACACTCCGACCCCTACGGTCACCCGGTTCATGCAATCGGACAAGAAAATGCGGGTCATCATGGGTCCTGTCGGCTCCGGCAAGTCCGTGGCCTGCTGCTTTGAGATTATCCGGCGTGCCAGCCAGCAGGAACCCAATGCCCAAGGCATCCGCAAGACCCGCTGCGCTGTGGTCCGCGAGACTGTCCGCCAATTGTCGGACACGACGATCAAGACCTTCCTTGACTGGTTCCCTCCGGGGGTCTGTGGCCACTTCATGCGCACCACCAAGACCTACTTCTTCAAGGTGGGCGACGTGGAGTGCGAGATTATGTTCCGCGCGCTGGACGACGCGGATGACGTGGCCAACCTCAACTCGCTCGAACTGACCTTCGCGTGGTTCAACGAGTGCAGGGACATCCACCCGGACATTGTGGACGCGATGTCCAAGCGTGTGGGGCGTTTTCCGTCGGCCAAGGATGGCGGGGCGACGTGGCATGGGATGTGGGCGGATACCAACCCGCCGACCATGGACACGTGGTGGTTCTATCAGATGGAGGGCATTGACCCCAAGGACGGGGTGAGCCCCAACAACAACGGGTGGGATGTGTTCAAGCAGCCGTCGGGGCGCAGCCCCTACGCGGAGAACATTGAGAATCTGCCTGATGGTTACTACGACACTCAGGGTCGATCGGAGGAGTACGTCCGGGTTTTCATCGACGGGGAGTACGGGCTTAGCCTCGCAGGCACGCCGGTGTTCAAGTACTTCCGGCCGGACTACCACATGGCGAAGTCCCCCCTCCGACCCATACTGAACGGCACGAGACCGGTTATCGTGGGGATGGACCTCGGGCTCACGCCCGCAGCCGTCATCGGACAGCAGGACCCACGAGGCAGGGCGCTCATCTTGGCAGAGGCCGTCAGTTACGACATGGGCATCCAGAGGTTCATGCGCACGGTGCTCAAGCCCCTGCTCTACGAGAAGTTCCCGGGGGCGCCCGTCGTCATCGTGGTTGACCCGGCCGGTGTGCAGCGGGCGCAGACAGACGAGCGCTCCGCGGTCGACATCATCAAGGCCGAGGGGTTCAGGGTCATGCCGGCCCGGACCAATAACATCACCCCGCGCATTGCCGCGGTCGACGACTACCTCATGCGCCAAGTCGACGGTGACCCCGGGTTCCTCATGGACCCCAGCTGCATCCGGCTTAAGGCGGCCATGATGGGTGGGTATCGGTTCAAGAAGAACGGTGACGGGCTGGAGAAGACCGGCGATGCCGGCAAGCACAGCCACGTTGGCGATGCGATTAGCTACCTGATGATGCACATCGGCAGTCTCGACAGTGGCGCGATGATGCACACGCGGCGAGAGGTGAGGCGAGTTGACGCCAAAGGATGGGCGTGATACATAAAGTGTACCGGCGGATTCTCCTCCCTCTCCGCTGCCTGCTCGACCTAACCCCTCCGGTTCCACCCCCGGAGGGGTTTCTCTTGCTAGATACGCGCAGTCAGGTTATATTCTGTTAACTTGCAAGGGAGGTCCGTCATGGACAAGAAGAAATCACTGGCGCCGAAGAAGTCCCCGCGCCCCATGGACGCAGAGACGGGTCGTGCAAATGCAGCGCTGACGCGCGCCATGGGTGGTGCCGCAGCACGTGAGCGGCAGGATGCCGAGGCCGGGCGCAAGATGGCTGCCAAGCCGGCTAAGGCTGGCATGAAGTCCAGTCCGCGCCCCAAGAAGAACCCGATGTACTGAGGTAGCCTCGCACCATGGCAGGTCTGACAATTCTCCGCGTCGTTGGTAACGATGAGCTTGTACGCCAAGAGCGTGAGCAGGCAGAGCGTGAACTCGCGGCGCGGCAGAGCAGCCCCGTCATGCTGGGCCTAACGGCCTACCTCAAGGAGTGCTGGGACGCAGCACGTATTTCGCGCGACCCCATCACCGACATCATGCTCATGGCCATGCGGCAACGCAACGGGGAGTACGAGGCCGATAAGCTCAACGCCATCAGAGCGCAGGGCGGATCGGAAGTCTACATGATGATTACCGAGGTCAAGTGCCGCGCTGCAGAGAGCTGGCTACGAGACATCCTGCTCGACAACGGCTCGCCTCCGTGGGACCTCGTGCCCACGCCCATCCCAGACCTGTCACCCAAAGAGGCGGAGGAGCTGCAGCTGGCCTTCGCCGAGCGCGTGATGGAGATTCTGCAGGCGTCAGGACAAGCCCCAAGTAAGAGCCAGCTCGCCGAGCTTAAAGAGATGGTGGCGCAGGAGTTCCGGTTCAAAATCCTGCAGGCGGCGCAGAATCGCGTCGACAAGATGCGGATCAAGATCGACGACCAGTTCGCCCAAGGCGGTTGGGCAGATGCGTTCAACGAGTTCATCACCGATCTGGTGACTTTCCCGGCGGCCTTCATCAAGGGGCCGATCGTCCGGCGCCAGCGCTACCTCAAGTGGGAGGGCAGCAAGCTCGTTCCCGGTGAGCGCATCGCGCCTGAGTACGAGCGGGTCAGCCCGTTTAATATCTACCCCGAGCCGGGCATCACACGCATCAACGACGGCTACATCTTCGAG
>Ga0129333_10007592_pt1 | contig 10230 bp, 9 predicted proteins | sample CPB6_08_DNA_FD_94474 | JGI IMG/M metagenome (GOLD analysis project Ga0129333, IMG submission 94474) | Freshwater to marine salinity gradient microbial communities from Chesapeake Bay, USA - CPBay_Sum_0.6_0.8_DNA | ecosystem: Environmental > Aquatic > Marine > Coastal | place: USA: Chesapeake Bay...
AACAGCAGCGTGGGGTCGTCACCAGGCACCACGGGGCTGGAGGCCACGATGGTGTGTCCCTTGGACTCAAAGGACTTCAGGAAGGCGTGGCGGATTTCAGCGGCGTTCATGCGCGTGCGTGACGGTTGGGCAAAAGCTTTCGATTATAGGAAGCCGGCCCCCAGGGCCAGGATGGCAAGGCGGAGATGATTGGCCCTGGCCACACGGCCGTACTGGCGAAGCCGGGCGGACGCCGACGTGGGGGGCATTGACCCCGCCGGTGCACTCCAGGTGGGTTTGTTCCACACTTGCATCCCTGACTTTCGGAGACCCGCGATGGACATGAAGAATTCACCCCTTGCCCTGTTGCAGGATGCGACCCTGCTGCGCACCGGCGCGCTGGTCAACGGTCGGTGGACTGCCCTGCCCCAGCGATTCGCGGTGCACGACCCCGCCACCGGCCTGGAATTGGCCCAGGTGGACAACGCCGGACCGCAGCAGGCCCAGGAGGCCATCGACGCCGCCAATGCCGCCTGGCCGGCCTGGCGCAGTAAACCCGCCAAGGAGCGTGCGGCGGTGCTGATGAAGTGGTTCCACCTCATCCTGCAGCACACCGACGACCTGGCACGCATCATGACCGCCGAGCAGGGCAAGCCGCTGTCCGAGGCCAAGGGTGAAGTCGCCTATGGGGCGGCCTTCATCGAGTGGTTTGCCGAGGAAGCCAAGCGCGTGTATGGCGAAACCATCCCCAGCACCGACCCCAACAAGCGCGTGATGGTGCTCAAGCAGTCGATCGGCGTGTGCGCAGCCATCACGCCCTGGAACTTTCCGATTGCGATGATCACCCGCAAAGTGGCGCCTGCCTTGGCCGCGGGATGCCCGGTGGTGATCAAGCCCGCTGAGCAAACGCCGCTGTCGGCGCTGGCGGTCGCCGAACTGGCGCAGCGCGCGGGCATGCCGGCCGGCGTGCTCAACATCCTGCCGGCCGATGCCCAGCAGTCGGTCGCCATTGGCCATGTGCTGTGCGAGTCCGATGTGGTGCGGCACCTGTCCTTCACGGGCTCCACCGAGGTCGGGCGCATCCTGATGAAGCAGTGCGCGCCCACCATCAAGAAACTCAGCCTGGAGCTCGGTGGCAACGCGCCCTTCATCGTGTTCGATGACGCCGACCTGGACAGCGCGGTCGAGGGGGCCATGGTGAGCAAGTACCGCAACGCCGGCCAAACCTGCGTGTGCGCCAACCGCCTGTACGTTCAGGAAGGCGTGTACGACGCCTTCGTGGCCAAGCTGGCCGAGAAGTCACGCGGCATCAAGGTGGGCAATGGCTTTGAGTCGGGCACCACGCAGGGTCCGCTGATCGACGACCAGGCCATCGCCAAGGTCGAGGCCCATGTGGCCGATGCCCTGGCCAAGGGTGCCAAAGTGGTGGCCGGCGGCCAGCGCATCGGTGAGCGCTTCTACACGCCCACGGTTCTGGCCAACGTCACCGCCGACATGAAGTGCGCCCGAGAGGAGACCTTCGGCCCGGTGGCGCCGGTCTTCCGGTTCAAGACCGAGGCACAGGCCATTGAACTGGCCAACAGCACCGAGTTCGGGCTTGCCGCCTATTTCTACAGCCGCGACATGGGTCGCATCTTCCGAGTGGCCGAGGGCCTGGAAAGCGGCATGGTGGGCATCAACACCGGCATCATTTCGGCGGCCGAGGTGCCCTTCGGCGGCGTCAAGCAGTCGGGCTTGGGACGCGAGGGCTCGCGTCACGGCATCGAAGACTACGTCGAAATGAAGTACCTGTGCATCGGCGACGTGCTCAAGTGATGGGCACCCTTCGTTGGCGGGCGCCCAAGCTCGCGGCCGCCGGACTCGCCGCCCTGTCTGCGTCGAGTATCTTGACTGCACCCGCCGTCACGGCCAAACCGGGCGGGCCGCCGGCGGAGATGCAGGCCATCGGCCGCTTCGAGATCGACCGCACCGAAGTCACCATCGGAGCCTTCCGCAGCTTCGTGCAGGCCACGGGCACCCGCACCAAGGCCGAGCGTGAAGGCGGTAGCCTGATCTATGAAGCCGGTTGGGAAAAGCGCAGCGGCTGGGCTTGGCATTCCCCCTTCGGCACGCCCGGCGCGCCCGAGGAACCCGCGGTGCACATCACCCACGGCGAGGCGCAAGCCTACTGCCGGTGGGCGGGCAAGCGCCTGCCCACCGAAGCCGAATGGCGCGAGGCGGCCTACACCGAGCGGCGAGCACAACCGCCCGCGCCCTTCGTGAACGGGCGCAGCTATCCCTACCCGACCGGTGACACACCCGAGGGGGCGAACTGCCTGGGCGATTGCGGCCGCACCGCCAAACCCGTGTCCCACGCTGTCACGTCGCGGGGCCGCGGCCACGCGCCGGTGGGCACGACGGTGGCAGGCGTCAATGGCCTGTTCGACATGGGGGCCAATGCCTGGGAGTGGGTGGACGGCGGGCCTGGTGCCGAACAGCCGACTCTGGGCGGTTCATGGTGGTACGGCGCGGGGCCGATGCACCGCGACCACCGCGCCACCAAAGCAGCCGACCTCAGCGTGGTCTACATCGGCTTTCGCTGCGCGCGAAGCCGCTGATCGCATGCTGATGCCGCCTTCCGTTTCCTTGCCACCCGTCTAGGCAACGGCCACACGCTGGGCGATCGCCAAGCCCACGTCGGTGGTGCTGGCCGTGCCGCCCAAGTCGGGGGTATGGGGGCCTGAGCGGATCACGTCCTCGATCGCACGCACGATCGTACTCGCGGCTTCAGGCTGCCCCAGGAACTCGAGCATCATCGCCCCCGACCAGATCATGCCGATGGGGTTGGCGATGTTGCGGCCATAGATGTCTGGCGCGGAACCGTGCACCGGCTCGAACAGGGACGGGAAACTCCGCTCGGGATTCAGGTTGGCCGAAGGCGCAATGCCGATCGTGCCGGTGGTGGCCGGTCCAAGGTCCGACAGGATGTCGCCGAACAGGTTGGTGGCGGCGATCACGTCGAAGCGGTCGGGCTGCAGCACCAGGCGCGCGCTCATGATGTCGATATGGTGGGCCTGCATCGCCACGTCCGGGTACTGCTGGGCCATCTCCCGGCAGCGACCATCCCACCAGGGCATGCTGATGGCAATGCCGTTGCTCTTGGTGGCCAGGTCCAGCCGCTTGCGCGGGCGGCTGCGCGCAAGCTCGAAGGCAAACTTCAGGAGACGGTCCGAGCCTCGGCGGGTAAAGACACTTTCCTGGATCACGAACTCACGGTCGGTGCCCTCGAACATCACACCGCCGGCCGAGGTGTACTCGCCCTCGGTGTTCTCGCGCACGATCAGATAGTCGATCTCCCCTGGCTTGCGACCCACCAGAGGACAACGCAGGCCTTCGAACAGTCGTACCGGGCGCAGATTGATGTACTGGTCGAACTCGCGGCGAAACTTCAGAAGCGAGCCCCACAGCGACACGTGGTCGGGCACGGTGTCGGGCCACCCCACGGCGCCGAAGTACAGCGCGTCCATGTCCTTCAGCTGGGCCTTCCAATCCGGCGGCATCATGCTGCCGTGCTGCTGGTAATGCTCGCAGCTGGCCCAGTCGATGGGCGTGATGTCCATCTCGAATTCAAAGCGAGATTTCGCCGCCTGCAGAACGCGAAGGCCTTCGGGCATGACTTCCTTGCCGATGCCGTCGCCGGGGATGGCGGCGATCCGCAGGGGGCGGTTGGTGGGGACTGTGGCTGTGGAGGATCGGGTTGGGGCGCTCATCCTTTGATTGTGCTTGCTGAGGAAGACTCTCGCTCCCGGTACAACGCTGACCCCCACCCCGCCCGATGGAAATTGACCTAGCATCGCAATGTTGCGAATCGCTCACCCTCACCGACCTTGCCTGCAACCGCAATCGCCAAGCTGTCCACGGCGCAGACCTTGCTCGACAAGATCTGGCAACAGCACCTCGTGGCGGACTTGAACCCCGAGCGCAGCCTGCTGCACATTGACCGCGTGCTGCTGCATGAGCGCACCGGTCCTGCCTTGCTGGAAGGACTGACGCATGCTGGCCGCTCCCCTCGTCATGCGCATCGGGTCATGGGCATCACCGACCACATCGTGAGCACGGCCCCGGATCGCCTTCGAACACGGACCTCGCATCAGGGCTCATCCTTCATTCGGGACTTTGAAGAGCGCACCGCGCAAGCAGGCATCGAACTGATCGGGCTTCAGGACCCGCGCCAGGGAATCTCCCATGTGGTGGCACCGGAGCAGGGCTGGGTGCTGCCCGGCATGACCGCCGTGTGCCCGGACAGCCATACCGGCACCCTGGGCGGCATCGGCGCGCTGGCCTGGGGCATTGGCTCTACCGAGGGCGAGCAGGCCGTGGCCACCCACACCCTGGTGCGCCCACGCCCACGCCAGCTTCGCGTTCGAATCGACGGGCGACTCCCGCAGGGTGTTTACGCCAAAGACCTGATCCTGGCGCTGATCGCCCGAGAAGGCGCTGGCGGTGGACAGGGCGCGGCGCTGGAGTTCTGCGGCTCCACCATCGACGAGCTCGATGTGGAAGGCCGCATGACCCTGTGCAACATGGCCGTGGAATTCGGTGCATGGACGGGCCTGATCGCGCCGGACGACCGAACGCTGGCCTGGCTGCACGGTCGACGCGATGCTCCCCAGGGGGCAGCCTGGGACCAGGCCGTCAAGGCCTGGCAGACGCTGCGCAGTGACGATGCCGCACGGTGGGATTGGGAGTTGCAGCTGCGCGCGGGCCAGGTGGAACCCCAGGTCACCTGGGGCACCAGCGTGGACCTGGGTGGCGGCATTTCGCAGCACATACCCGAACCGGCGCTTGAGCGCGACCCCGCCCGGCGCGCGCAGATGGAGCGCGCGCTGGTCTACATGGACCTCGTGCCCAGTGCGCCGATCTTGGGTACGCCCATCGACGCGGCCTTCATAGGATCCTGCACGAACAGCCGTCTGCCCGACCTTCGCGCCGCGGCGGCGGTGCTCAAGGGGCGCAAGGTGGCCGCCGGTGTCAGGGCCTGGGTGGTGCCCGGCTCGATGCCCGTGCGCGAAGCAGCCGAAGCCGAAGGGCTTCACAAGATCTTTGAGGAGGCGGGCTTCGAGTGGCGTGCCAGCGGCTGCTCACTGTGCTTTTATTCAGGGGCGGAACGCCTGGGCGATGCGCGCCGCATCATCAGCAGCACCAATCGCAACTTCGAAGGGCGCCAAGGCCCGGGTGTGCGCACGCACTTGGCCAGTCCGGCCACAGTGGCGGCTTCTGCGGTCGCCGGCACGATTGCCGACCCACGACCGCTCTTGGGCCATTGACCCCGACCTGCCTTCGACCGTCGACCTATGCCTGCCCGCCCCTTTCAAGCGATCACCGGCGTGGCCGCGCCCCTGATGCGCGACCACATCGACACCGACGTCATCATTCCCTCGCGGGAGATCACCTCGCCCTCACGCGTGGGCTATGGCCCCAAGCTGTTCGCCCCTTGGCGCTACCTGGAGCCCGGTGGCCCGGAGAACCCCGACTTCATCCTCAACCGCCCACCCTGGCGCGAGGCGCGCATTCTCTTGGCTGGGCGCAATTTCGGCTGCGGCTCATCGCGCGAAATGGCCGTATGGGCCTTGGCGCAGTTCGGCATCGGCTGTGTGATCGCCCCCTCCTTCGGCGCCATCTTTCGCCACAACGGAATTCGAAACGGTCTGCTGCCCGTGGTGTTGCCCCATGCCACGGTGGCCGAAATCGCATATGAGGCCGAGCAAGCTGCGCAGGCCATGGTCCTTCATGTCGACCTCCTGTCGTCATCGATTCGCGTGCAGACCACGCACAACGGCACCCTGGTCGAGCGCACGCTGAGCTTCGAATTCGACCCCGACGAGCGCGAGATGCTGCTCACCGGGCGCGATGCCATCGACCGCGCCTGGGACCACCGTCTGGCCATCGAAACCTTCGAGCAACGCGACCGTATAGAGCGCCCTTGGGCCTGGACGCACAGAGCCTCGTAGGCTGCCATGCCGGCGAGCCCGACCGACTGACTACACTGCGCCACGCCAGCCTGCAGCACACCCACCATGGATTCGGTACTGATCAGCGAAGTCGGACCCCGCGATGGTCTTCAAAGCGTCAAGGCGGTCATGCCCCTGGCCCACAAGCTGGTGTGGATCAGCGCCCTGCACGCCAGTGGTCTGCGTGAGATCGAGGTGGGCTCGTTTGTTCCCGCCAAGCTGCTCCCACAATTGGCCGACACGGCTGAAGTCGTGCGACATGCGCTGAGCCTGCCGGGGCTGACCGTGATGGCGCTGGTGCCCAACCGCCGAGGGGCGCAGGCCGCCTTCGATGCAGGGGTTCACAAGATCACGCTGCCGGTGTCGGCCAGCGAGGCACACAGCCTGGCCAATGTGCGCAAGACCTGCCAGGAGATGGTGCGGGAGGTGCGCGACGTGCTGGCCTTGCGCAATGAGGTGGCGCCGCAGGTAAAGGTGGAAGCGGGTGTGTCCACTGCATTCGGCTGCACGCTTCAGGGTGCCGTCCCTGAATCGCACGTGCTGAACCTGGCCCAGGCACTGGCAGAAGCGGGCGTGGACGATGTGGGGCTTTCCGACACCACCGGCATGGCCGATCCGGCCAGCGTGCGCCGGCTCTTCAAGGGCCTGCAAGCCGCCGTCGGAGAGAAGGCTGGTGCGGCCCACTTGCACAACACCCGAGGCCTGGGTCTGGCGAATTGCCTGGCGGCATTCGACGTCGGCGTGCGGACCTTCGACAGTTCCCAATCCGGGCTCGGTGGCTGCCCCTATGCCCCCGGCGCGTCCGGCAACGTCGTCACCGAGGACCTCGTCTTCATGTTCGAGGCCATGGGTGTGGCCACTGGCGTGGACATTACCCGGCTGCTGCAGGCCCGGGCAGCACTGCGTGAAGGCCTGCCCGGTGAGCCCCTTTACGGCATGACCGCCGAGGCCGGTCTGCCCCTGGGCTTCCGGCCAGCCAGCCCCAGCTCGTTCTGATCAACAACCCATGACCGCAGCCGACACCCTTCCCCTGCACGGCATTCGTGTCGTGGAATTCACGCACATGGTGATGGGCCCCAGCTGCGGTCTGGTCTTGGCCGATCTCGGCGCCGAGGTCATCAAGATCGAACCCCTGAGCGGCGATGCCACGCGCCGCCTCTTGGGCTCTGGCGCCGGCTTCTTCGCCGCCTTCAACCGCAACAAGCAAAGCCTGGCCCTCAAGCTCGACGACGAGCGGGGGCGAGAGATCGTGCTTCGCCTGGTGGCGCAGTCCGACGTGTTCAGCGAGAACTTCAAGGCCGGCGCCCTGGACCAGTGGGGCCTGTCGTATGCGGCCCTGTCGGCCTTGAACCCGCGGCTGGTCTACGTTTCACACAAGGGCTTCCTGCCCGGCCCTTACGAACACCGGACAGCCTTGGACGAGGTCGTGCAGATGATGGGCGGCCTGGCCTACATGACAGGCCCCGAAGGCCGCCCCTTGCGCGCCGGCTCCAGCGTGAACGACATCATGGGGGGCCTGTTCGGCGCCATCGGCGCCATGGCCGCGCTGCGCCGCCGGGACCTGACGGGCAGGGGCGGTGAGGTGCAAAGTGCGCTGTTCGAGAACAACGTCCTGCTCATGGCCCAGCACATGATGCAGTACGCGGTCACCGGCAAGGCCGCGGCCCCCATGCCCAGCCGCATCAGCGCCTGGGCGGTGTACGACGTGTTCACGGTTCGCGACGGCCAGCAGATCTTCCTGGCCGCAGTGAGCGACCGGCAATGGGCGCAGCTGTGCGACGAGTTCGGATTCAGTGACCTGAAGGCCGATGAGCGGCTGCGCAGCAACAACGACCGCGTCAGGGCCCGCGACTGGATGATGCCGGCCCTGCGCGAACGCCTGGCCATCTATTCGGCTGAGGAACTCGCCCGGCGCTTCGATGCCCGCGGCTTGCCCTACGCGCCCATCACCCGACCGCAGGAACTGTTCGACGACCCGCACCTCTTGGCCACTGGCGGCCTGGCCCCGACGCAGGTGCCGGCAGACGCCAATGGCGCAGGCCGCGCCGTCAGCACGCGATCGGCGCTGCTTCCGCTGGCGCTGGACGGCCAACGCTTGCCGCTGCGCCGCCAACCCCCGTCGATAGGCGAGCACAGCCGGCAGGTCATGCTCGACCTGGGCTACAGCCACACCGATATCCAAGCCCTGGTGGACCAGGGCATCATCCGAACACCCGAGGAAGGAACATGAGCATCAAGCGCAGAACCGTCGTTTCATCGCTGGCCGCCACTGGACTGGGCATCGCCCCCGTGGCCTTGAACCTGGCCCGCGCGCAGGGCCAGGGCACCTTGCGCCTGTGGGTGGGCACGGCACCGGGCGGCAGCACCGACACCATCGCCCGCGAAATCGCCCCCGAGCTCAGTCGCCTGCTGGGGCGCAATGTGATTGTGGAGAACCGCTCGGGTGCAGGCGGCAACCTGGCCGCCGATGTGGTGGCCAAATCTGCCCCGGATGGCTCGAACCTGCTGGTGAGCTTCACCGGCCACACCATCAATGCCTCGCTGTACAAGAACCTGCCTTTCGATCCGATCGCCGACTTCACCCCCCTGACGATGCTCAACACCTCCACCTCGGTGCTGGTGTGCAACCCGCAGCAACCCTACCGCAGCGTGAACGAGCTGATCGAGTTCGCGCGTCGCAATCCCGGCAAGCTCAGCATGGGTCTCGGGGGCATCGGCTCTTCGGTGCACTTGGCCGGTGAGGCCTTCAAGATGCAGGCCAAGGTGTTCATCGTAAACATCCCCTACCGCGGCACCTCGCCGGCGGTGGCCGATGTCTTGGCCGGCAACCTGGAAATGATGTTCGCACCCTTCGTGAACACCCGCACCCTGATTCAGGCCGGCAGGCTGCGCGCCTTGGGGGTCACCAGCCCCAAGCGCCTGGCCAGTTTTCCGGACATCCCGGCCATCGCCGAGGCGCTGCCGGGCTACAGCTCACAAGCCTGGTTCGGCCTGTTTGGCCCGGCCCGCATGGCACCCGACCTGGTCAAGCGCATCAGTGACGCCGCACGGCAGGCAGTGCGCCTGGACAGCGTGCGCAAGCGCATGGAAAGCGACGCCGGCGAAGCCGTGGGTTCCAGCCCCGAGGAATTCGCCGCCTTCGTGAAAGCCGATGTGGTTCGGTGGGCGCAGCTGGTGAAGTACTCTGGGGCCACGCCGGAATAGCGCCCCGATGCGCGCGGGTTTGCAAGCCCATGACCGCGCACGGGCGGGCTCACCGTGGCGCGGCTTCACCCCGCAGGTACCGCGCCGCTGCATCGGTCATCCCCTTCGCATCGTGGCCCACGCCTGGCACCCTCACCAGCGTCCAGGGGAGCGCCGCGCCTGACTCGTCGGCCAGCGCACGAACCTGGTCCCAGTAGAAAAGGCCTCGCGCAAGGCGATGCAGCCCCTGCGCCTGCGAGCCGGCCGCCTGGTCCAGGTCGGCGTCGTCGGTGTTGTGATCGGCCTCACCCAACAGCAGCACCACAGGCTTGCCGAGGGCGGCACGCGCACCCTTCTCACCCACCCGGGCCCCCACCAGCGAATGCGGCCAGGGAAAGGCGGCTCGGCCCTGGCGCCACTCGGGCAAGGTATACCAACCCGCGTTGGCCATCAGCGCCAGGCTGGCACGGTTGTGGGGCAGTGCATAGAGCAAGCGGTGTACAAATTGAGCGCCGGCCGAGTGCCCGAAGATGCGGTAGTGGGTTTGCGTGGTCCGCACCGCATCGAATAGGTGTTCGACGACGGAGTAAGACCACCGCTCAGGGTCGGCTTGCGCCGCCATATCGCCTTGGTTGTAGCGGCGTGATCCCGGCCAGTCACGGCGATTGAACTCTGGCGCCAACACCACCAAACCCAGCGCGTCGGCCCACGGCACCCAGTGGTCACGGTAGCCTGCCGCATTGCGGGTATTGCCGTGCATCACGAAAAGAAAGGGGCAATCGGCCGCACATTGGGCCGGACGGTGGCTGAACACGGTGATGGGCAGATCAGGGCGACCGCGCACATCCTGGAACGTGAAGCTGCCGGTACCCGCAGGAACCGGCAGGGCAGCCCACACGGGTAGGGCCAGGACGAACAAGCCCAGCAAACAGCACCGCAAGAGCCACTGCCTGCATCGGGAAGGGCTGCTCGTGTCGTCTTGTTCGGCTCGAATCATCAGAGCGCTGGGCTTGTCTTCAGGTGCTGTCGGGAGTGGGGTGGCTGATGAGACTCGAACCCGCGACGACCAGAATCACAA
>Ga0129333_10007593_pt1 | contig 10229 bp, 5 predicted proteins | sample CPB6_08_DNA_FD_94474 | JGI IMG/M metagenome (GOLD analysis project Ga0129333, IMG submission 94474) | Freshwater to marine salinity gradient microbial communities from Chesapeake Bay, USA - CPBay_Sum_0.6_0.8_DNA | ecosystem: Environmental > Aquatic > Marine > Coastal | place: USA: Chesapeake Bay...
AGGGTCTCGTCCACCAACAGGAGGGCACGGCCCCGGTCTTCCGGGGGAGGCGCGTCGTGGGCCAGACAGAGTTCGAGCGGCGGTCGACCGTTGCGGAGGATGCGATAGGCGTAGGTGTGACCCGGCCGGGCGGTCGAGTCGTCGAAGACGGAGGTGCGCGCGTTGCGATCGATGATCTCCCAGTCGGTGGGAGCCGGGCCGAGGGTCCGGCGGGCGATGGGGTAAGGGGCACCCTGGTCGCCGTCCCCCTCCCAATCCCGCGGGAACGTGAGCCGCAAGACCGATGCGAGCGACTCCCCGGAAATCCTTTCCTTGTCGTCGGCCTCGAGCGGCCGATGGCCGGGTCGGATCACTCCGGGGTGCGGGTCCGGATGGCCGATGCCTCCGGGTAGGAGATGGTTGCGCACGACGACCCGGTCGATCCTTCCGAGGGCGGGCGATTGGCCATCGAGGGCGTTGCCCACGCTGAAGGTGTTGCGCCCCTCATCAGGACCCGGGGGGCGTGAGTGGGACTCGCGAGGCAATCGGTCGAAGGTCTCCTCGCTGAAGGAGAACCGGAGAGTCCAGTTGGTCCGGCCCTGGAAGGGGTGGTCATGGATCGTCGAGCGGGGCAGTGGCGACCACAATGTCTGTTCGAACGCGTCGGAGATGCGGGTCAGGGACAGCTTACGGCCTGCGGCGTCGATGGTCACCCTCAGACCCGGTGCCTCGAGGAGGACGCAATCGACGCCCGGGGCGTCCTGGGTCGAGCCGTGGAACCAATCGGGGGAGTAGTCGAGCGAGAGGGAGCCATGCCGCGAAAGCAGGGGAGTGCGGGGCGCGCCATCGCGGTTCCAGACCAACGGGTAGCGGAGCACCTGTCCCGGGCGATGGAATCCCGCCGCGGTCCGGTCGAAGGACGGTTCGCGTGAGGCGGAGGATCCGGGCAGGGGGGGCACGCCGCCGTCCGATTCGAAGCGGTCGGTGTCGAATCCGAACGAGGCGAGGATCCGGGGGCGGATGCTGGACGGATCGTCGGGATCGGTGCCGTCGAAGTGTTCATCGAGGTCGGTGCGTCCATCCCCATCGCGGTCGCCGCGGCCCGGTGTTGGACGCGCCTTGGGAGCGGCGGACGTATCGGGTTCCACCCGGCTCTCCCGCCGGAGCGAGCCCGAGCCGATCCATCGGAATCCGCGGCCCGGGGCCTCGCGCAGGACCGTGTCCGGGGCCACCGACACCACCGCATTGCTCACGGTCGTCCCCTCGGCCCAGTGATCGATGGGCCAGTGGTGGAAACCCAGTTTGATCGGATTCAGACCGCCCGCCTCGGGCAACGCCCGGTCCCGGATGGCCCTGGGGGTCAGGCGGAGATTCCGGGTCACCAGAGCCGGCAGGGGTTCGGGTGGCAGGACGGTCATCGTCGGGAGCACGGCGGCCAGCTCCGGGTCCAGCAAGTCATGGCCGAATCCCGGGCGGACCCTCCGGCTGCCGGGGGGAAGGTACAGCGAGCCCGCCGCCTCGACGAAGGCGTCGGACACCGTGGGCGGGATGACTGCGTTGGGATTCCCCTCGGGCGACGGGTGGGTGAACCCGCCGGAGTCGCCAACCTCGCCGAGGATGCAGCGGAGCAATTCCAGCGTGGAGTTCTCCGGCGAGCGGTTGAGCGTCCCGGACCGGGCGATCGTCAGTTGCTGCCCGTTCACGCGGCTCGCCCTCAACCGGTGGAAGGGGGCGCCCACCCGGTGGAAGAGCCCGTTGCGGAGGGCCAGGGCACTGTCCGTCGCTTCGATGCCCACCTCGCAGTCCTGCACCTGGAAGTGCCACAGGGCCGCGGTCGTCCCCGTCCAGCGCAGGGCCACCCGGGCGTGGGAGATCCTCAGGTCGTTCCAGCGGAGGGAACCCGATTCCGGGCGAGCTCCGTCCACGGACAGGGCGACCTCGGCGTAGGGACCCGGGGCTGGCCTTCCCTTCGAGCCGGGAACGGGCTCCCCGACCGAGTCGTCGTCGGAGGCCGTGAACACGATGGGGGCGTCGGGGGTCGCCTGCCACGACACCCTGCAGCCCTTGACCAACTCCAATCCGGCCGATCGACCCGGAAGGAATTTGACCACGCAGCCCGCCTCGAAGCGGATGTTCCCCTCGAGCCGGACCGGGCCGTCGACCAGGTAGGTGAGTCCGGCGCGGAACGTCCTGTTCTTGCCGGAGACCGCGGCAGAGGGATCCGCCGAGGCCGGGTTGGCCAGGAAGGCCAGCAGGACGAGGCATCGCCAAACGGCTCCGCGAGGGAGGATCGGCCGATCCACCGAGGGAGGGTCAAACGCTGCCGGGATGGATCTGTCGGTGATCACCGAGAATGACCTCCATCGTCGTTGATGCCATCCTCATGGCAACCCAAACCCCCACCCCACCCCTGCAGAGAACCCGGTGTCGGACAGGCCGACCCTCCTGCGGACGGACGGCGGAGATCGCCCCACCACCCTCTGATTTGCGCACCGCATCCGACCGGGCCGAAGCCGGGGCTCGACTTCGGACCCGGAAATGGATACAGCCCCGGGTGCATTCCGCACCGGAACACGCCGTTGAGCCCGGGGCGATGCATGCAGGCTGACATGAAAACTCTTCCGATCGTCCTTTTGTCCGGTGTTCTGGCCGGTTCAGTGCTGGGCCAGAACAATGCCGTCAAGGCGGCTCCGACCGCCCCGGGGGCCGCCTCCACCAACGCTCCGGCCGATCCGGGAGCCGGCAAGTTCAAGACCGACCTGGAGAAGCACAGCTACGCCATGGGCGTGCTGCTGGCGGGTGACATCAAGCGGCAGTTGTCGCGCGGCAACTACGAGCACGATCCGGAGATCGTCATCAAGGCCTTCTCGGAGGCGCTCCGCGGCAAACCGACGGTGATCACCGACGGCGAGGCCAACATCATCCTGCGCAACTACAGCACCGACCTCCGCAAGAAGGCCGACGAGAAACGCAAGGAGGACGGCGAGAAGGCCAAGGTGGCCGGTGAGCTGTTCCTTGCCGCCAACAAGGCCAAGCCGGGAGTCCAGGTCACCACCAGCGGACTCCAGTACAAGGTCCTCAAGGCCGCCGAGGGCAACAAGCCCAAGGGCGACGACATCGTCGAGGTCCATTATCGCGGTACTCTGGTCGACGGCACCGAGTTCGACAGTTCCCACTCCCGCGGACAGCCGGCCAGCTTCGGCCTCAACCGGGTCATCAAGGGATGGACCGAGGGATTGCAACTGATGAGTGTCGGCTCGAAGTACCAGTTCGTCATTCCCTCGGAGCTGGCCTACGGACCGAATGGTTCGGCACCCAAGATCCCCCCGCACTCCACCCTCGTCTTCGAGGTCGAGCTGCTGTCGGTCAAGCCCCAGACGCCCCCGCCGTTGCCGGGCGGCGGCGCGACCAGCGACATCATCAAGGTCCCGAGCGCTGAGGAACTCAAGAAGGGTGCCCAGATCGAGGTGATCAAGTCGTCGGATGCCGAGCGTCTGCAGAAGGAGGCCGCCGAGCAGAGGAAGAAGGGCGAGGCCCCCAAGAAGTGATCCCCATGCCGGGATCCCGGTCGCAACGCCGCCGTGCTTCACGGCGGCGTTTGCGTTCCCGGGGGGAGTCACCCGGCGAGGGCCGACAGCGAGAGCGGACTTTCCCCAAGCCGATACTTGCATGTCCCGGGGAGTGGGGTACCTGTCTTCCAGGAAATTGATACGCCTACGTATGAAGACTCTGGAGAACTTCGATGCGGTGATCATCGGTGCCGGCCCGGCCGGGTGCGCGACCGCGACCGCGCTGGCCATGCACGGCCGCAAGGTGCTGGTCCTGGAGCGGGAGAGATTCCCCCGCTACCACATCGGCGAGTCGATGATCCCCTTCACCTATCCGCCGTTGGAGCGGATCGGAATGATTCCCCGGTTGCGCGGCTCCTGCTTCACCAAGAAGTACTCGGTGCAGTTCGTCTCGCCCTCGGGTCGGGCCTCCCAGCCGTTCTATTTCTTCAACCGCTACGATCGCAACACCATCGCCCAGTCGTGGCAGGTGCTCCGGAGCGAATTCGACCAGATGATGCTCGACAATGCGCGCGAGCATGGCGTGACGGTGTGGGAGGAGTCGGAGGTCACCGAGTTGGTCCAGGACGACTCGGGAGCCTACTGCGGGGTCCGGGTGAGGTCCCGCGAGCACGGCGAGGTCGGGATCCGGGCGACGGTCACCGTGGACGCCACCGGCCGCGAGGCCATCGCGGCCACCCGCAACGCCTGGCGGCGGGGCGATCCGAAGCTCAACAAAGTGGCGGTCTGGACCTACTACGAGGGCGCCAAGCGCGACCCCGGCATCGACGAGGGCGGGACCACGGTCGCCTTCGTTCCGGACAAGGGATGGTTCTGGTACATTCCGCAGCACAACAATCGGGTGAGCGTGGGCGTGGTGGCCGATGGCAAGTACCTGACCCGGGACGGGATCAAGGATCCCGAGGCCATTTTCCAGAGGGAGATCGGCCAGAACCGGTGGATCCAGGAGCACCTGTCCACCGGTCGGGTTTGCGACCAATACTGGCTCACTGCGGAATACACCTTCCGCTCCGAATACTGCGCCGATCGTGGCCTGGTGTTGGTGGGCGATGCCGTGGGCTTCCTGGATCCCGTCTTCTCCAGCGGGCTCATGATCGCCCTGAAGACCGGCGTGGCGGCGGCCGACGCCATCCACGCCGCATTGCAGGCCGGCGACGTGTCTCCGGAGCGATTCACCGAGTATGGCCGGATCACCCGGCAGAGCATCGAGAACATGCGCAAGCTGGTCTATGCGTTCTACGATCCGAACGTGAGCTTCAAGACCGTCACCGACGGACGTCCGGACCTGGCGGATGACCTGACGGATTGCCTCTCGGGCGACGTGAACAAGGACTTCTCGCGGATGTTCGAGGCGTTCTCGCGGTTCACATCGGTTCCGGACGAGTTGCCCTACGGGGCGCCCAAGCCCTCCGCCGTCGTCGCCGCCTGAACACCGGGGTCGTCCCGGGCCGACAAGCGCTCTTGCCTTCGGACGGGATTCCCGGAATCTCTGGGACTTTAGAAACCGACATTATGGCCGTCCAAGTCCGCATCCCCACGCCGCTGCGCAAGCTCACCCACGACGTCGAAGTCGTCCAGGTCAGTCCCGGAACCGTCGCCGGTGCGATTGCCGAACTGCAGAGGCAGTTCCCGGGCATCGCCGAGCGCCTGATCGACGAGAACGGCGAGGTGCGTCGCTTCGTCAACGTGTATGTCAACGAGGAGGACATCCGTTTCCTCGAGAACCAGGCCACGGTCATCAAGGACGGCGACGAGATCAGCATCATCCCGGCCATCGCCGGGGGCTGATCCGTTGGTCCGATCCGATCCCCTTCCAGGCATCATGCCCACCCAGACCTCCAAGTCATCGAAGGCCAAGCCCTCCGGCAAGAACGCGCCCAAAGCCGCTCGGGTTGCCCGACCGGTGAAGAAGGCCACGGCCTCGTCCACCACCACCGCCCGGTTCTGGCTCACCTATCCGCCCCAACGCATCAAGGCGCCGGTGATCTGGAAGCTCGGCCACGAGTTCCGCCTGGTGACCAGCATCCGGCAGGCGAGCGTGACCGACGTGGTGGGTATCGTGTGCCTGGAGATCGAGGGGGCCGCCTCGGAGATCGCCGCGGGTGTGCAGTGGCTCAAGAAGCAGGGAGTGCGCGTCGAGCCGGTGGAATTGAGCGCGGTGGAGTCCTGAGATCCGCCAGCGGTGCCCTTGGCAGTCCTCGATGAGCGGGTGAGCGGATGACCGCATTCCCGGGTCGGGCCCGAGGGATCCCGGCCTCGTTCGATTTCCGATGTCCCGTTTCGGGTCCGGGTTCGACTCCCGATCGGCGCTCCAAGCCTCCCCTTCTCCAGCGGTCTCCCCGTCCCGCAGCCCGAGGCCCCTTCGGGTTCATCGGCTTGTCTTCGTGTCGACCCGCTTCGCGGTGGCGCGCTCGTAGTTGAAGGGGCCCACCCAACGGGTGTTGAAGCGCCGGTGCAGGGCGTCGCTTTCGAAGGCGGGGCGCGGCTGCTGCCCGTGCCTGCCATCGTCCATCCCGTGCCAGGGAAGGGGCTCGATCCGGTCGCCCGCGGCGACGTGGTAGTCGGCATCCTTGTTCCATCCCACGCTCCACAGGAAGAAGCGCCGGTGGTGCCCGGAAGCGATCCGGGGCAATCGATCCGCGCCGAACTCCAGCGTCAGTTCATCGCCGGCACCCACGGTGACGACGCCGTTGTCCTCGGCGGCGACCAGTTCGTCGACCGGGCCGTAGCGGGTGGCCCAGCCGCTCGGGGTGATCCGCCACGGCGGACGCTGCCGGACCTCGTCATGCAGAGGAGTCAGCGGTTCCGAAGGCCCCTGGGCGGCATAGTCGCCATATCCGTGCCAGTGGAGGTGGGTGGAGGTCGGGCGCATCGATGCGACCGGGGCGGGTTGGTTGTTCCGGAACAACGCGATCCGATCCCAATGCAGTTCGAAGGCATAGCTCAACCGCAGCCGCCGTGTGCCCGGGGGCAGGTGCCCGCCCAGGGACACCAGGATGGTCTTGGTGCGTCCGGCCGGGGCACCGACCGACAGACGATCCAGTGCCACCCATCGATCCGGGCCGGTCTCCGCCTCGAGCCGGGGGAAGGGGAAGGGCAGCGACGGGTCGTGGCTGCCCGCGATGTTGGCCATGCCGCCGCCGAATCGCAGCCATCCGCTGAGGGCCAGGGTCAGCTCCGGTGCGTCGGTCAGGGGACCGAAATCCAGCAGCACCGAGGTGGTCTCGGCGAGGCCCCGCAGCTGGGGAGCCCGCAGACGCGGCGAGAAGCGCTGTCCATCCTCCTGATCCAGGGTCCGGGTCATGTCGGAACCCTCGCCCGAACGGGCCGAGCGGAGCGGGACTCTGCCGGAGAGGATCCTCAGCTCATGTTTCGGAAAGGGCGGGCCGGGCACCAGCTTGCTGGTCGAGTGGGCCTCGGCATCGGCCGGGACATCCACCCATCCGAGCCGGGCCTCGTCGAGGTAGAGGACCTCCCGCAGCTCCTCGGTGAGCTGCACCGTGTACCGGCCCTCCTTCGGGACGAAGTCGGCCTCTCCCCCGAGCGAGACCCATTCCCGCGGATCGGCCACGATGTTGTGTCCGGGACGCGACGGCAGACCCACCGGTGCGGAGCTGAGGATGTCGGTCAGGAAACGGAACCGGGTGCCATCCCAGGCATACAGATAAGGGCAGGATCCGGTCGGATTCTTGGGCTCGATCAGGTCCACCACCTGCCGGGGATTCGCGCCGACCCCGAACAGCGGCTGCGTGTCGGCCCATCGGGCGATCACCGTCTCGATGTCCTTGTGCCGGCCCACGCCGATCTCCACGGGCTTGCGCTGGACGCTGCGCACGGCGCGCCAGTTGCCGGCGTTGAGTTCGATGCGCAGGCCGATGCCGCTGAAGTTGGATCGGTTTCCGATCGGGCGGAACTTCACCAGCCCGTTGGCGTTGGCGCCGTCGTTGCGTAGGAACCGGACCCCGCTTCCCTGGCTTTCGACGAGGCAGTCGATGTCGCCATCCTGGTCGAAATCGGCGAAGGCCGCGTGGCTCACGGCCGATGCGGTCAACGCGTTGAGCCCCAGCGCCCCGGTCATCTCATGGAAGCCCCGGCGGCCCCGGTTGCGCCAGATCCGGAGCCCGTCGGTGCCCCAGCCCACCAGGTCCAGCCAGCCGTCGTTGTCGTAGTCGAGGGCCCGGATCATCCGGATGCCGTTCTTCTTGGCCGGGATGCGCACCGGTTCGCGCAGGCCGCCCAGATGCAGTGCGATCGAAGCCTCGGTGACCAGGGCCGCGTCGGAGCGGAGATCGTTGTTGAAGTCGCCCACGGCCAGGCAACGGGCGACAGGCCAGTCCGTCGGTTGAGTCCCCGCCGACAATCCCTCCCGCCGCTGGTTGGAAAGGATCCAGGGCCGCTCGCCCTTGCGGGTCAGGAGCACGTCCGGGAGGTCGTCGTTGTTCCAGTCGTCGAGGGTCACCGAGGTGACCCCGGAGACATCGAAACCGTCGCCGGGGCCGGGTTTGCGCTCGCGGAAGATGGCCGTGCCGAAGTTGGTGAAGGCCCGCAGGCGCCCCTCGGGCGTCACGGCCAGCAGGGCCAGTTTGCCCGTGATGTCGATGTCCCCGATCGCCGCCGCCGTTCCCTTGAGGGTCCGGATCCCGCCCAGGGCCGAACCGTCGGTGATGAAGCCGTTGGTGGCGAACCTGAGCAATTGCGAGCCCTCGGCCCCCACCACCACCGCGTCGTCGTAGCGGTCGTTGTTGAGATCCCCGACCACGATGTCCTGGACCGTGCCGACGGTCGTGGGCAGAGGCTCGGATCGGGCCGAGAAGGTCGCGTTCGAGTTCCACAGGAGCCGCAGCGCCCCTTGGTCGTCGGGCAGCAGGACGTCGTTCCAGCCCCGGCGGTTCAGGTCGAACAGGCCGAACGGGCCCCGCAGGTGCGCGGCCTCGGCACCGAAGGCCCGGGCGGTGTCGTCCACGAAATGGACCTGGACCGGTTCCGGGTCCGGTTGCTCGAGGGCGAAGGGGGCGAGGATCTCGGTGTACTTGCACTTCTCGAAGAGCGCCGGGTTGTCGGCCGCCTGGGACTTGCCCGCGGAGATCCTCTGGTGTTCGGCGAGTTCCGCGGCCGCCTGCTCGCGGGCGCCCTGGCGCAGGTAGGCTTGGCTGAGCTGGTAGTGGGCCGAGGGGTGGTCCTTGTCGAATTCGATGACCTCGACGAACTGCTCGGCCGCATCGGCAAACCGCCCCCAGCCCGCGTAGGCGAGGCCGAGTTGGAAGCTCACGGTGTTGAGGGTCCGGTCGGCCTGCTTGGCCTCCGTCAGCGATTGGACCGCATTGGAGAACGCCCCGAGTCGCAGGTGGGAGCAACCGGCCAGGTAGTGGGCCGCGCCCCGTCCCGGCTCCACCTGCAGCGCCTCGCGGGCGTGGACCAGGGCCTCGGCGGGTTGGTTGGCCAGCAGGAAGGCGTTGGCCAGGTTGAGGTGCACGTCCGGATTGGCCGGATTCATGCCCAGTGCCAGCCGGAAGGACTCGATCGCCCGGCGCGCATCACCGGCCGCGTGATACCCCCGGCCCGCGTTCATGTGGCCGGCGAACTGGGAGTCGTCGTTGGAGGACCGCTGGAACCACCAGGCAGCCGCGGCGATCCCCGCGATCAGGACGACGATGCCGATCACCAGCGCCGGTGCGGCCTTGGAGTTCTTGGGAGCGCTCATGGGCGTTGCGGGTACCGTACTTGGAATCGGTGAAAAGCAACATCCCCGCGCGCCAACCGCCCGCCAACCGCCCGCCAACCGGGGCCGGCGGGCGCGGCGATCGGGAGGAACCGCCCCGGCCGCGGAGTGTTCGAGGGGTGGATCCCGGCCTCGGGCCGTCTCAGATCAGGATCCGTCCCTCGAAGACGAAGGAGGCCGGCCCCCCGAGGCGGACATCGCTGAACGTCCCTGGGGCGTCGGATCGGAACGAGACGCTCAGTTCGTCGCCGCTCTGGACCTGGATCCGGATGGGCGAGGCGAAGCCGTGCAATCGCGAGGCCACCAGCGCGCTGGCCGTCACCCCCGTGCCGCAGGCCAGCGTCTCGCCTTCCACGCCCCGCTCATAGGTCCGCACGCGGAGCCGGTCTTGGCCCAGGACCTGCACGAAGTTCACGTTGGTGCCACGGGGCTTGAAGTGGTCGTGCCAGCGCAGTTCCGACCCCAGGGGCTGGACCATGGCCTTGTCGGCATCGGCCACGAAGACCACCGCGTGCGGCACCCCGGTGTTGATCGAGCTCACGTCCAGGACTCCGGCCTGCGTCGTGACCTTCTCCGACAGTCGGAGATCGTGCGGCGCCGTGAGGTTGATGGTCACGCGCTCGCCCTGGAACTCGGCGGTGATCACGCCGGCGGCCGTCTCGAAAGTGACCGTGGGCTTGGTCCAGCCGGTGACGCGCTGGATGTAGCGGGCGAAGCAACGGGCGCCGTTGCCGCACATCGCGGCGTCGGAACCGTCGGAGTTGTAGAACCGCCAGGCCCAGTCGGCCTTTCCGGTGGTGCTCGGCACCAGGAGCATCAGCCCGTCGGCCCCGATCCCGAATTGCCGATGGCACAACCGGGCCACCTGCTCCGGAGTCAGCACGATGCGCGCGTTGCGGTTGTCGAGCAGGATGAAGTCGTTGCCGGCCCCGCTCATCTTGAGGAACTCCAGAGTCATGTCG
>Ga0129333_10007594_pt1 | contig 10229 bp, 6 predicted proteins | sample CPB6_08_DNA_FD_94474 | JGI IMG/M metagenome (GOLD analysis project Ga0129333, IMG submission 94474) | Freshwater to marine salinity gradient microbial communities from Chesapeake Bay, USA - CPBay_Sum_0.6_0.8_DNA | ecosystem: Environmental > Aquatic > Marine > Coastal | place: USA: Chesapeake Bay...
AGCTTCCCAAGCTGAACGTCGCCGGTTCGAGCCCGGTCACCCGCTTCCAACCGACCAACTCAATAACCTCGCTGTTGAACAACAGTGGGGGTCACGGCCTTCTGCTCAGCCGATGCCTGACAAACAAAAGCATGGGCAATGCAATCAATAGAACAGAGGCCACCATACTAGCCAGCACATATTGCTCCGGGGCACAGCGCAAAGCGATTGCAGCAAGCAGGCCAGCCTCTGCCATTGCCAGTTTTCTGGCGTGCTGAATCCAGCAGTGTTGCGGAGAGCGGCAACTAAGGGTTTGCCATAGATCGTTTCCTGCATCCAACAAAGGAACAGCTGCAATCAACGGCACAACAATCAGGTACAACGAGCTCTTACCCTTATCAGGGATGATCTGCCAGAATGCAATCACAAAAATGCAGCATGCGGCCAGCTCAACCAGCGACAGGACAACATCAAGCCAGGAAATCTTACTGACACGTGCCGCGTCACGACGTGACCAGACCCGCCATCCCGAAAGCGCCAGATAGAGAGCAAAGGTATTGGTTGCGGCAGTGGCCATCACACCGATCTCCCTGAAGCTGAGCGTGCTGGCGACGTTGTATAGATCGGGAACCTGATTCAGCTTTGCCCATGGACGAGATACGACTAGATCGAAAATTTCATCAAGATCAAGCAAGTAGCCAGTCAGGCAGATAATCACAAACGCACCGACAAATACCCTGCCAGAAATCCTGTGCCAGGACGTACCCTTCCTGGCTCCTATCGCCAGCGGAAAGGCAAGTAGCGCACCGATATAACCCGCTGCGACATGAACAGCCAGCTCAAACGAAACAAGCCAGTTATCCATGGCCAGGCCCTGAGATTGATTGAACCTAACAGCATCTAGTGGTGCACAACGCACGACTGACCACAAGGCACCCGCCGGGCCGCTAGGCCGCCAGCGCGGCCGGTGGATGCTGCGCCAGCACCTGCTTGAGATAGCGACCGGTGTGGCTGGTGGGGTGTTCGGCCACCTGCTCCGGTGTGCCCGTCACCACGATCTCGCCGCCCTTGTCGCCGCCTTCGGGGCCCAGGTCGATGATCCAGTCGGAGCAGCGAATCACATCGAGGTTGTGCTCGATCACCAGGATCGAATTGCCCTTGTCCACCAGCCGCTGCATCACCTCCATCAGCTTGTGCACGTCGTAGAAGCTGAGGCCGGTGGTGGGTTCGTCGATCAGGTAGAGGGTCTTGCCGGTGGCGCGCTTGGAGAGCTCGGTGGCCAGCTTCACCCGCTGCGCCTCACCGCCGGAGAGGGTGGGGGCGGGTTGCCCCAGCTTCACGTAACCCAGGCCCACATCCACCAGGGTGCGCAGGCGATCAGCCGCCTGGGGGATGGCGGAGAACACCTCGCAGGCCTGCTCCACCGTCATCTCCAGCACATCGGCAATGGTGTGGCCCTTGTATTTCACCTGCAACGTCTCGCGGTTGTAGCGAGCGCCCTTGCAGACGTCGCACTGCACGTAGACATCCGGCAGGAAGTTCATCTCGATCACGTTGACGCCCTGGCCGCTGCAGGCCTCGCAGCGGCCGCCCTTGACGTTGAAGCTGAACTGACCCACCTGATAGCCGCGGGCCTTGGCCTCCACCGTGGCGGCGAACACCTGGCGGATCGGATCGAAGGCGCCGGTGTAGGTGGCGGGGTTGGAGCGGGGTGTGCGGCCGATCGGCGACTGGTCGATCACGATCACCTTGTCGATCGCCTTGATGCCCTTCAGCTCCTGCACACCGGCCGGGAACGGCACCTTGAGCCCCAGCTTGTGCTCCAGGGCCGGATGCAACAGCTCGTTGACCATCGTGCTCTTGCCGCTGCCGCTCACGCCGGTGACGCAGACCAGGCGACCGAGCGGGAACTCCACGTCGAAGCCGCTGAGGTTGTTGCGTTCGCAGCCCACAAGCGTCAGCTTGCGGCTGCCGCTGCTGCGCCGCTCCGCCGGTGTGGGGATGGCACGGCGACCGCTGAGGTAGGCACCGGTCAGCGACTGCTCGGCATTGAGCAGGGTGTCGAGATCACCTTCAGCGACGATGTGCCCGCCATGCACGCCGGCACCGGGACCGATGTCGACGATGTGATCGGCGGCACGGATCGTGTCCTCGTCGTGCTCAACGACGATCAGGGTGTTGCCCAGGTCACGCAGCTTGACCAGGGTGTTCAGCAGCCGGTCGTTGTCGCGCTGGTGCAGGCCGATGCTCGGCTCATCGAGCACGTAGAGCACACCGGTGAGGCCAGCGCCGATCTGGGTGGCCAGGCGGATGCGCTGCGCTTCACCGCCGCTGAGCGTCATCGCCGGACGATCCAGGCTGAGGTAATCGAGGCCTACATCCAGCAGGAACTTCAGGCGCAGGCGGATCTCGCGCAGCACCAGATCACCGATCTGGATCTGGCGGGCGCTGAGCAACGGCTCGGCGCCCTCGCTGGCGCCCACCCCCATCAGCTCCTCGATCCGGCGCAGGCTCTCGCCGACGCTGGTGCTGGTGAGCTCATGGATCCGGTAGGGCCCCACCCGCACCGCCAGGGCCTCGGGCTTGAGGCGCAGGCCGTGGCAGCTGGCGCAGGGCACCAGCTCCAGGAACTTCTCCAGCTTCTGACGCACCGATTCGCCGCTGGCATCGCGCAGCTGCCGCTCCAGGATCGGCAGGATCCCCTCGAACGGGCGCAGGTAGGTCTGCGCCTTGCGGTAGCGACTGTCGGCCTGGATCGCGATCGGCTCCTCGGAGCCGTGCAGCAGCACCCGATGCTGTTCAGGCGTGAGCTCGTTCCAGGGGGTCTTGATCTCGAAGCCGAAGGCCTCACCCACCGAGTAGAGCAGCGAGAAGTAGTAGGCGTTGTCCTTCTCGGCCCAGGGGGCCACGGCCGCATACACCGGCAGGCACGGATCAGGGATCACCCGCTCGGCGGTGAACCGGCGCAGGTGGCCGATGCCGTGGCAGTCGGGGCAGGCGCCGTAGGGGCTGTTGAACGAGAACAGCCGCGGCGACAGCTCCTCCATCACGGCGCCATGCACCGGGCAGGCGAAGTTCTCCGAATAGAGCCGTTCGCGCTCGATCGTCTCCGGCAGCTCCTCGCCGGCCTTGGGCACCACCTCGACCAGGGCCAGGCCATCGCCGCGCTTGAGGGCCGTGCGCAGTGAATCGGTGAGCCGTTCCTGAATGCCCTCGCGGGACACCAGGCGATCGACGACCACCTCGATGTTGTGGGACTGGTTCTTGTCGAGCTCGATGTTGTCGGCCAGCTCGCGCACCTCGCCGTTGATGCGCACGCGGGCGAAGCCCTCGGCCACCAGCCCGGAGAGCAGCTTGACGTGGGTGCCCTTCTTGCCGCGCACCACCGGTGCCAGCAGCTGGTAACGGGTGCCCTCCGGCAACTGCAGGATCTGATCGACCATCTCATCGATCGACTGGGGCCGGATCGAGCGGTCGCACTCCGGGCAGTGGGGTTCGCCGGCCCGGCCGAACAGCAGGCGCAGGTAGTCCTGGATCTCGGTGACCGTGCCGACCGTGGAGCGGGGGTTGTGGCTGGTCGACTTCTGATCGATCGAGATCGCCGGCGACAACCCCTCGATCGCGTCGACATCCGGCTTGTCGACCTGGCCGAGGAACTGGCGGGCATACGCCGAAAGACTCTCGACGTAGCGGCGCTGACCTTCGGCGAAGATCGTGTCGAAGGCCAGGGAGCTCTTGCCGCTGCCGCTCACACCGGTGAACACCACCAGGCGGTTGCGCGGGATGGTGACGTCGACGTTCTTGAGGTTGTGCTGGCGGGCGCCGCGCACCCGGATCACATCCTCCAGCGAACCGCCGTTGAGGGCCTGCAGCGCCGCCTTCTCAGACACGCTCTGGGCGAGGGCGCGGGGCATGCAGCCGGCTCGGGAACGGCTGATTCTACGGGGGCTGAGCCGGCCTCCGGCCTGGGCCTAGGCCACCCGCTCCAGCAGGCTGGCGGCATAGCGGCGGGCGGCTCCGGTGTCGCCACCGGCCAGTTCCACCAGCTCCGCCTGACGGGCCTGAGTGTCCTGCAGTCGGGACACTCGCGTGTGGGTGACGCCGTCGAGCACCTCCTTGGCAACCCGGAAGTGGTGATCGGCGGCGGCCGCCAGCAGGGGCTGGTGGGTGACGCAGAACACCTGACGGTGCCGGGCCAGGCGCTGCAGCAGCTCCGCCATGGCGCCGCTGACCCGCCCGCTGACGCCGGTGTCGATCTCATCGAACAGCAGGGTCACATCCGGATCGGCGGCGGCCAGGCAGGTCTTGAGGGCCAGCAGGAAGCGCGACATCTCACCACCCGAAGCCACCTCCGCCAGGGGAGCCGGCGTCTGGCCGGGATTGGCCGAAAACAGGAACTGCACCGCATCGGCTCCCTCCTCACCGGGCGCAGCCGGCTCGATCACCACGGCGAAGCGCACCGCGGCCAGGCCCATCGGCCGCAGGGCCGCCATCAACTGTTCCTCCAGGCTGGAGGCAGCGCCGCGGCGCGCCTCCGTGAGGGCAGTGTTGGCGCGATCGCGGGCCGCACGGGCCAGGTCCTCGGCCTGCTCCAGGGCCTGCAGCGAGGCCGCTGCCACGTCGGGAGCCAGCTGCAGGCGCAGACTGTCACGCAGCTCGATCAGAGCGGCCAGGTCGAGGCCGTGGCGCCGCTCCAGCGTCTTGAGCTCGGCCATGCGCTGCTGCAGCTCCGCCAGGCTGGCGGGATCGCTCTCCAGGGCGGAGCCGTAGTGATCGAGATCTCGGCTGAGATCCTGCAGGGTGGCCCGGGCGGCAACACAGGCGTCCAACAGGGGCTGGAGCGAGCCATCCAGACCTGCCATCAGCTGGAGCTCCTGCTCACAGACGGCCAGATGATCGAGGGCGGCCGGGGCCGCATCGGCCCCGAGCTGCAGGCGACCCTGCAGGGTCATCACCCCTTCCTGCAGCCGCACGCCATGGGCAAGGCGATCCTGCTCGGCCTGCAGCTGCTGACGTTCGTTGGGATCGCTGAGGGCGGCTGCCTCCAGATCCTCCAGCAGCTGCTCCTGGCGCTCTCGCTCCCGTTCGCAGCGTTGCTGGTCCTCCCGGGCCGCCGCCAGGTCCGTCTCCGCCTGTCGCCACAGCCGCCAGGCCTGGCGGCTCTGCTCAAGCAGAGGCTGCAGCGGTTCGCCTGCGAAGCGATCCAGCCAGCGGCGCTGCTGACCGGGGCGGGCCAGCTGCTGGGTCTGGCCCTGCACGGTGAGATCGAGCAGCAACGGCCGCAGCTCCAGCACCTGGGCGCGGCTGATGGCGACACCATTGAGGCGATTGCGGCTGATCAGCCGCTCGGGCGAGCGTCGCCATTCGCGGCAGAGCAGCAGCTCCCCGTTCTCAGGCTCAAGCTCCTGAGCCTCCAGCCAGGCCCGCAGGGCCGGGGTGAGGCTGAAGCTGGCCTCGATCAGGGCCCGTTCCGACTGCGGCCGCAGCAACCGGGCGCCACGGCTGCCCTCGGCACCACCCAGCAGGGCATCCAGGGCATCCAGCAGCAACGACTTGCCGGCGCCGGTCTCACCGGTGAGCACCGTGAAGCCGGACCCAAAGCCCAGCTCCAGCGACTCGATCAGGGCGATGTTCTCCAGCCGCAGACCCGTGAGCACGAGCCCTCCAGTAGAACAGGTGTACCTCTGTACGGTAGCGGGTCTGAAGGGTTTGATCCAGCGGAAGCAGACGGCCGGAAGCAGAGGGTGGGAAGCAGACGCTGTCAGCCACAGCCACAGCCACAGCCACAGCAACGGCAACGGCGCCTGCCAGCCAGAATCGTGATCCATCCGATGGCCCGACCCCAGCGCCGATGTCCCTCACCGCCGCTGAACAGGCCCTGGCCACGATGCGCTCCTCAGTGCTGGGAGACGAGGACGAGCCTCAGGAACACAGTCCATTGGAGGCAGCGATGGCCGCCGGCGTCCCGACACCGGCACCCACCCCAGCACCCCCGGAACCGATCCAGACCAGGACGAGCAAGGACAAACGCCGCAACGAGGAGCTGAGCGATTTCCTGGAGGCCGCGGGCCTGTTGGAGTACGACCCGGCGGCGATCACCCGGATCTATGCCGGCCACCCGCAACGGCTGCTGCGCCGGCTCTGGCAAACGCTGGTGCCGATCGGCCTGTATCTGTTCAGCATCGGCATCGACTGGCTGACCCGCCGCCTCGCCGATCCCGTTCACGCGCGTGCCCGCGCCCGCGAGGCGGCCGATCTGGTGGCATCACTGGGTCCCGCCTTCATCAAGGCCGGCCAGGCCCTTTCCACCCGGCCGGACATCGTGCCGCCCCTGCTGCTCGAGGAGCTGGCCCAGCTGCAGGACCAGCTGCCCGGTTTCGAGCCGGCCCTGGCGATGGCCTGCATTGAAGAGGATCTCGGGGCACCTGTGGAGGCCATTTTCACCGAACTGGAGCGTGAACCGATCTCCGCGGCCTCCCTCGGGCAGGTGCACCGCGGCGTGCTGATCAGCGGTGAGAAGGTGGCGGTGAAGGTGCAGCGACCAGGCCTGCGCGAGCAGATCACGCTCGATCTCTACATCGTGCGCAACATCGCGGCCTGGCTGAACCGCAATGTACGCCTGATTCGCTCCGATCTCGTGGCCCTGATCGATGAACTGGGTCGCCGCGTATTCGAGGAGATGGACTACTGCAACGAAGCCACAAACGCCGAAACATTCGCCGCCCTGCACGCCCACAACCCGCGCATTGCCGTGCCGCGCATCCACCGGCATGCCACCGCCAGGCGGGTGTTGACCATGGAATGGATTGACGGTGTCAAACTCACCAATCTGGAAGCGGTGCGCCAGCTGGGCATTGACCCGGACGACATGGTGAGCGTTGGCGTGAACTGCAGCCTTCAACAGCTGCTGGAGCATGGCTTCTTCCACGCCGATCCCCATCCCGGCAACCTGCTGGCCCTGGCGGATGGTCGCCTGGCCTATCTCGATTTCGGCATGATGAGCGAGGTGAGCCGCGAGGCGCGCACCGGCCTGATCCAGGCGGTCGTTCATCTGGTGAACCGCAATTTCGGCAAGCTGTCGAAGGACTTCGTCAGCCTCGGATTCCTGGCAGAAGATGTGAATCTCGAGCCGATCGTACCGGCGTTTGAACAGGTGTTCGGCCAGGCCCTTGAGATGGGCGTCAGCCGGATGGATTTCAAAGCTGTCACCGATGATCTATCCGGTGTGATGTATCGCTTCCCGTTCCGCGTACCGCCGTACTACGCCCTGATCATCCGTTCCCTAGTCACACTGGAGGGAATTGCCCTGAGCGTGGACCCGGACTTCAAGATTCTCGGTGCCGCCTATCCCTACTTCGCCCGACGCCTGATGGAGGACCCTGATCCACAGCTGCGCAACAGCCTGCGTGAAATGCTGTTCGATGGCGAAATCTTCCGCTGGCAGCGACTCGACAATCTGATCAGCAGTGCCGCCAGCGGTGCACAACTGGACCTCGAGAACCTGCTGGATCAGGTGCTCGATTTCCTGTTCTCCGCCAACGCCGGCCTGCTGCGCAGCCAGCTGGTGGAGGCGGTGGTGAACCAGATGGATGCCCTGGGCTGGCAGACCGCCCTGCGGGTCAGCCAGCGGCTGCCACAGCGGCTGCTGCCTCCGGGTCTGCGCCGGCGCGAACTGGTGCTCAGCAGCGACATCGAACTGCTCTCGCTCGAGCCGATCCAGCGGCTGGTGGCGATTCTGCGCCAGCTTCCGGGCTTTGAGCCTCAGCTGCTGCTGCGACGCATCCCGCGCCTGCTCCAGGAACAGGAGCTGCGCCGCATGGGTGCCGATCTGGCCCGCGGCCTGGCCGAGCGCAGCGTGGTGCGACTGCTGCGGGATGTGCTGGTGGGTCCCGGAACGACCCCAGGCCGCGCCTAGGGTTTCGCAACGCCCAGCTCCCCCGACGACCGTCATGGCCCCACGCAAGCGCCAGCGTCTGGTTGCCGCCCTGGCCAGTGCCGGGCTGCTGGCTTCAGCGCTGCTGCCGCCAGCCAGCCAGGCCGCCGAGAATCTGGTGTTCGTGAGCGGCGCCTTCCGGCGCTCCATTCCGGTGGCCGATCTGGAGTATCTGGCCAACACCGGCAACGCCCGCGGCCTCCTGGCGGATGTGATGGCCTTCGCCAAACAGAAGCCAGCGGACATGGCCAAGCTGCTTCGCTCGGAGCTCAGCCTGCCGGTGGTGCTCACCAGCCGGCTGCTGAACACCCGCATCGGTGAGGCCCTGCTGGCCCGGGTGGCCCAGATCATCTATCCGCTCAAGGCCAGTCGCGCCGGCATCCCGGCCCTGAGGGCCAGCGTGATCAACGGTCTGGTGGCGGGCAACGGCAAGCTCAGCGCCGTGGGCTTCCTGCAGGCCTACCCGGTGGATGAGCTGGAGGTGAGCATCCCAGCCCTGCTGGAGGTGATCAGGAAGGCCAGTTCGATCAGCCAGCTGGTGACCTACTTCACCGATTCACCCCTGGATGGGCTGCGCGGCGGGGCCGAGGCGGGGGGCTCAGCCGAAGCACCCCAGAAACCCGCCCCGTAGATTCGCTCTCAGACCGTTTCTACCGCCCGTGCCCCTGCTGTCCTCCCTACGCCGGCGCCTGGGAGCCAGCCGGCCGGCCATGCAGGACTGGCCTGGCCTGATCGAGGGCTACCGCAAGTGGCTGCCGGTGAGCGACACGACACCGGTGATCACCCTGCGCGAGGGGGCCACACCCCTGATCCCGGCGCCGGTGATCGCCGAACGCATCGGCCGGGGCGTCAAGGTCTTCCTCAAGTACGACGGCCTCAACCCCACCGGCTCCTTCAAGGACCGGGGCATGACCATGGCCATCTCCAAGGCCAAGGAAGCCGGCTCGGAGGCAGTGATCTGCGCCAGCACGGGCAACACCTCCGCCGCCGCCGCCGCCTACGCCCGCCGGGGCGGCATGCGTGCCTTCGTGCTGATTCCCGATGGCTACGTGGCCCAGGGCAAGTTGGCCCAGGCGCTGCTCTACGGCGCCGAGGTGCTGGCGGTGAAGGGCAACTTCGACCGGGCCCTGGCGATCGTGCAGGAGGTCGCCAACCAGTACCCGATCACGCTGGTGAACTCGGTGAACCCTTACCGCCTGCAGGGGCAGAAGACCGCCGCCTTCGAGGTGGTGGATGCTCTGGGCGAGGCGCCCGACTGGCTGTGCATCCCGGTCGGCAACGCCGGCAACATCACCGCCTACTGGATGGGCTTCAACGAGTACCGCAACGCCGGCCACAGCCGCCGCCTGCCGCGGATGATGGGCTTCCAGGCCGCCGGTTCGGCACCGCTGGTGCTCGGCCACACCGTGGAACAGCCGGACACGATCGCCACGGCGATCCGGATCGGCAATCCCGTGAACCGCGACAACGCCCTGAAGGTGCGCAGCGAGAGCGGCGGTGAATTCATGGCCGTCACCGACACCGAGATCATCGAGGCCTACAAACTGCTGGGCAGCGGTGAAGGGGTGTTCTGCGAACCCGCCAGCGCCGCCTCCGTGGCCGGCCTGCTCAAGCGGCGCGAGGAGGTTCCCGCAGGGGCCACGGTGGTGTGCGTGCTGACCGGCAACGGCCTCAAGGACCCCACCACGGCGATCGAGCACAACGATTCCAAGTTCCACACCGGTCTGGAGCCGGATACCGCCACGGTGGCACGCGTGATGGGCTTCTAGAACCGCACGGATCTGCAGCTCAGGCAGCAGACGCGACCAGGGCACCACTCCCCCCGACCGCTGAGGCTCACCTCAGCGGTTTTTTTGTGTCAAAACCCCGCTGGCCGCGACCAGCCAATTCGCAAAGCGCCTGTCCACAACCCGTGGAAAACTCCGCTGGTGACAGGGAAAATGAGCGCCATTCGAAGACCACGATCGGCGCCAGGTTTTCCCCAACCCCGGGAATCTCGGGAAACCGTTGCCGCGGGCGGAATTCCATCCCGGTTTTCCGCAGGGGTGTGAATGAAAAAATCAGTTGTGGCAAGGGTTCTGGTGGGTTACTCGGACTTTCCCCAGGCTCTACGGCTACGGATTTGGATGTTTTCTCTTTCAATCTCTTGATCCGTTAAGCAGTCGGCTGGGGAATGCGCTGGGGATTCCCAGGCCGGCCCGTTGCGGATCGGGACGCTCTGTGGAAGCGTGGGGGTCCCTTCCGCCCTGCCATGAAGCTGGTCTGCTCCCAGGCCGAACTCAATGCCAGCCTCCAGCTGGTGAGCCGGGCCGTGGCA
>Ga0129333_10007595_pt1 | contig 10228 bp, 4 predicted proteins | sample CPB6_08_DNA_FD_94474 | JGI IMG/M metagenome (GOLD analysis project Ga0129333, IMG submission 94474) | Freshwater to marine salinity gradient microbial communities from Chesapeake Bay, USA - CPBay_Sum_0.6_0.8_DNA | ecosystem: Environmental > Aquatic > Marine > Coastal | place: USA: Chesapeake Bay...
GAAGACGACCTTGATGCAGAAAGAGACATGGAGGAGGGGTTGGCGAGAAGGGCAAGAAGAGCGCGCCGCTACAACGTGGAAGACGATGAGGATTTCGCTGACGGAGCAGAAGTAGATTACGCAGAGTATGGGGTTCAGGACCAAGATATTGGGGATGAAGATGACCGCATGTCGCTTCGGTCGTCTGGGCGGCGCGTACTGTCACCAAAACAGTTGAGCGTGGCCAGAAATTTCCAATCCGCCCACAGAAGAAGAAAGTCAAACGGAACGCTTCGCTCGTCTGGCAAATCGCCACGAACAGAAATAACGCAAGAGTCAACATGGTGGAAGAAAATAGATGACTCATTGGATATGGAAATAAGAAAATCCGACAGCGAACTTGTAAAAGAGGGATTAAACCTGCTTCAGCAAAAAATCAAGAAATATGAGGCTGGGGCATTCAGGCCGAATTCAAAGAGAACCAATGTTGGCTCAATTAAAGTAACCGCAGACGAGGCCGACAAAATTCTTGACGCAATCATGTCGGTTATTGACAGGCAGCAGACTGCTGGCAAGGGCGGAACCGCTGGAAGCAGGGGTGAACTTTTCGCAGAACTACTTGAGACTTTGTCTAAAGCAGCAATGTCAACGTTTATAGATAAAACATCTCCAACCGCAGATGACAAGTAATTTTTCAGAGATTTCAATCGTGAATAATTCCGTGAAGTATAATTTGTGAAAACGAATTTCAAGAAATACAGCGTGAGAACAATGCCTGTGGTATTGTCGTCTCACAAAGCATAAGGAGCCAGAACAATGGATTACGACAAGAACGCAGTTGTCAAGTTGGACACCGATGGTTCCGTTTTGAAGTGCGCCAAGGGTGCTGACGCTGGCGGTTGTGGCTATGCGCCAGGTGCAAAAGTGTGCGCAAAGTGTGGCGCGATGCCAGTTCAGATGAAGATGGCAGACGAAGAAGAGATGGTTGACCAAGAAGAGATGGTCGACGCTGAAGACGACGAAGAGGAAATGGAAAAGGGCTGGAAGAAAAAGCCAATGAAGATGAAGGCCATGGACGAAGACATGGAGGACGACGACGACGACATGGACGACGAGGACGACATGGACGATGAGGACGACATGGACGACGAGGACGACGAAGAGCCAGAAATGGAAGAAGAGGAAGAGGACGAAGAAGGCCTGGAGGCCATGAAATCCCGTCGTTTGGCGAGCATGGGTTATAAGAGCGCCGATGTTGGGGCACGTGGATACCTGTGTGCGATTGACAGAAAGGTGTACCCAGGCGGTCAGCCAGTGTGCGATGACTGTGTTGGCGGCTGCATGTCAGAAAAGGGCATGCCAGGTCTCCTGCATGTTGAGGGCCTTGCCGAGGACATGTTTGATGGAAAAGTTCTTGACTCTGGGTATTCGGCAGAGGCTGACATGTTCGTTGTTGACGTCGAAGCAAAAGATGGACGCGCGGTTGAAGTCTTCATCGATGGAACCAGCGCAGAGGTTCTTGGCTGGCACAAGTTGGACGGCAACGCATTTGAGCAGAAGTCACTTGTTGACGAAATGATGCTCATCGACTTCAATGACGCAGCAGAAATTGCTGTTAAGTCAATTGAAGGAAGCGTTGTTGCTGTTGAGCCAGATGTCTTTGAGGGTTTTGACGCGTACGCAGTTGAAATCGACGGAATCGACGGCAAGTCCTACGACGTGTTCGTCTCGCTGGACGGCGAAGTTCTTGGCTACGACAAGTACGAAGAAGAGGACGCTCAGGATATTGAGGCCGAGGCTGCGGAAATTGCGCTCAAGCGTGCATTCACCCCAGAGCAAAGAGACCGCATGGCTGAAGAGGGCACGGCCCTTCCAGATGGTTCTTATCCTATTTCCAATCGCGAGGACCTCTCCAATGCAATTCAGGCATTTGGTCGCGCAAAGGACAAGTCTGCCGCAAAGCGCCACATCATCAAGAGAGCCAAGGCTCTCGGTGCTGAGTCGATGATTCCAGCAAATTGGGTTGCTGGTGGAAAATCGGCCGATGGGATTAACACCAAGGCCGATGCAGAGGCAGTAGACCCAGACTTCATGTCGCAATTGCTCGAATTCGAGTTGCTCAATGCAGAGGTTGAAGACAACAAAACCCAAGAATCGTAACCCGATTCTAGAAAAAGGCGCCTGCCATGCAGGAACGTAAAGTCGTAGTTACGCGCATACTGAAAAGCGGTCGGCTTTTTCCAGAGGCAAAAGAAACGCCCGAAGAGAGAATACGACGGTTTGTCGACGCCCAAAAACAAGTTGTTGCTTATCCATTTTCGCCAGATATTTCGGTCAAAGCGCTTGGTTCTTCTGGGAAAAATCCTGCGGCCGACAATAAGGACAAGCGGAAAAAGGCCAAGTCAAAGTTCAAGCGACTTGGAGTTGGAATTTTTGACCCTGACGCAAAAGCAAAGCCTGGCCAATATTTCGAAATAAGACCACGAAGAATCAACCAAGATGGGCAACTTGGGGACGTTCCCAACATGGGCTGGCTTGACCCAAGAAAAAGCGTAAAACCCAAAGACCTTGTTGCGTATGGAAAGAAACAAATACAAAAACAAAAACAAAATCTTCAAGTTCGCGTTGTATCCGCAAAAAAGAACAAGAGAACTGGCGGGATAGAAGCAAAAGCCCTTGGCAGAAGCATCGGGCAAACTGTCGGAAACATCGGTCAGGCAGCGGCCAGGGCAATTGGCATAGTGGTGGACGCTGACGGAAAATTCAGGTGCCCCCCAGGTGTTCCAGCAGCAAACCAATTCACCGACGAGGTTGGAAGCAACTGCTTTGACTTTTCCCCAGCGATTGGTCGCGCCCTGGTCCGCATCGCACAGCGCTATGGGTTCAACCTTCAAGATTCCATAAGGAGAATTGATGCCGCAACTCCATTTGAGCGAGACAAAGACGGAACATTGCGCAGAGGCGCTTCGCTCAGGTCTAGCGGTTTAATACTTCCAGGCGCTCCCAGCAGGCCATCATCGGATGGGATTATTTACGGCCCAGATGGCAAACCGTTAGCGACGCGAACACCAGTTGACCCAGAGGTCGCAGAATTTGAAGCGGCTGAGGAAACCCTGCGAACCATTGCCGCTGGGACTGGGGAAATTGTTGACCCAGATACATATGAAGAAGAATTCAGGAAAGCGCTTCGTAAGGCATACCCAGAATTGTCCGATGCCGAAATTGACGAAATGGCAAAAGTTGCCGCACAAAGAGAAAAACTAAAAGACGAAGTAAGAAAACAACAAAGAGAATCATTGCAAATCCTGCGAGACATGGGCATTGAGTTCGACGAGAATGACCCAAACTCTGTTCAGGAAGCACTCAGTTTTGCCCTTTGGAAAATGCGCAGCGATGGCTGGGACATTGACTTGGAGGGCTATTACGGGGAAGGTTTTCACGACAACCCCATGGTTGCGATTCTCGCCCATAGAAGAATGCTTGCAGAACTTGGCTACGACGGCCTTGAAACAGCAATTGAGCAAGGAAAAATTGAGGGCCTGGATGCAGACACTCTTGACAGACTCAAGAAAAAGTATGGCTCCAGATTTAGAGAAGTGATACTTCAGGCGATGCAGGATGGCACTCCAGTATCTGATTTGTTCCCAGATGATGAAGACGCTCAAAATTTTGCCGCCATGGCAAAACTCGCGTATTCAAAAGCGCAAGCGTATGAAGTTGGGACAATGATGCAACTTGTGCGACAAAGAAAACTCACCCCAGACATGGTCGGTGAAATCAGTGGAATATACCACTCCGAATTCGACCCAAATGACCCATTTTTTGCCGACACTTCGGTAGACGGAAGAACTGGGAAAATTACACTCAGCATAAATATTGCTGGAATGCTGTTGACCCATCCCCCAAAATCGCTTAGCGATTCTGGCTTTCACCTATACGAACCAAGCGGAACTGCTGGAACAGAAATAGCAAAACTTCAAGCAATAGGAGAGGTTGTTTCAGCAGAAAACAGAGCGCGTCTTCTCGGTTCGTATCTTGGAGAGTTGAGTTCATTTGCACAAGAAGTGCAGAAGGTGAAAGAGCAGAAAGAAGCAATGACAAAGCCGCTCGGTGAACTTGGGGGAATTTCGCACGGACTTTTTGTTATGTATCACGAATTGATGCATGCGCGACAGTTGCAAATTATTGCAAAATTTATTCAAAGCAGAGACCCAGGTATGACAAACGCTGAGGCAATGGACTGGGCGGTAAGAATAGGAATTGGAGGAGAAAGTTTCACTGACGCATACGGTAGGGAATTCAATATTGCCACAATTCTTTCCAGCCCAGAAGTTCTCTCCACTGCTGTTGGCGATGTTGGCGAAATACTCGCCACATTGGTAGAAAAAAAAGTTGGCGGAAATTATGGCCCAGGCCACTACTACCAGGCAATCAACATGAATTACATTGCAAGCGCGTCAAGTCTTGAAGAAATGGAAAGACGTCACGAGGAACTCCGAAGAAAGGCGGCGATTCTCGAAATCACAAAACCAGGTTCGGCCGAACTCGACGGCATCAAAATGGCACTAAACCAAACATTTAAATTAGTTGACGAAGCGCAAGCAGGTGGTTGGGAAGAAACTAGGTATATGCGCAACGGCGCAAGAAGTGCAAGCGCTATCGCAATCATGGAAATGCAGGCCGACATAGCGGCTGCCGTAGAAATGGGGATGATTGAAAAAACCCCTGAAGTGGAAGCCTTGATATCCCCGCTAAGCCGTGGAAAAGATTTAGACGCTGTGGTTGACACCATAGTTCCAGAAGTAGCAGTCGTTGAAACCAGAACGCAGAAATTGAAGAGAGTTGCAAAAGCCGCTAGAAAAATCTCGCTTGACGACATTAGAAAAATAATTGAGGATTCTCAGCGTCTTGAGGGAATACTCGACAGAGATGCAAGCAGGGATGAAAGTTTGACTTCTGGGGCCCTTAGGTCTGCAGCATCTTTTGACGGGAGAGGGGCAGCATCGCGTTGGGGCGCCTCAGTGAGGGACGCCTACATGAGCACTGCCACCCCAGAGCAAAAACGGGTTATTGAGGGTAAGTGGCGCAATAGGAAATGGTCAAAGCCATCTAGCGATATGTCGATAATTAACTCGTTGGCAATGGGCGACGGGGACAACATGGCGAATGAAATAGAAAACGAATTTATTCCATTTGTCGACCTAATCGGAAATTCCAAATTGCCAAACGGAGTTGCGGTTGAACTTGTTTTGCCGAGTGGAACCCTTTCTCCAGGAGATTCTGGTTTCCCATCTTCTGGCGTTAGGGGCGTGCGATACGAAATAGGCGGACACCATACTGGCCTGATTAAGTCAAATGAAGACCTTTTCAGTTCTGTGCCGCCAAGCCCAACCCCATCTGGCCAACGTGTAATCCTTAATGTTCCAGAGGGTTCATCTGGACTTCCAGATTTCACTCCAGGCAGCAACGGTTCTGAAGTTGGCTCAATAATTCTTCCACCTGGAGAAATCGAATTAATTGATGTGCGAGACGATGGTGTTGCAATCGCCTCTCTGACACGACAAGAAACAGTGTCTGAAACTTTGAGCAAAAAGAAGGGGCAACTACTCAGGGTTGAGCAGCGCACCGAAAGACTTGACGACAAAATAGCGATAAGAAAAGCATTGAACAGAATCGAAAGAAAAGAACAGGTTGAACAGCGCCGTTCGCTCAGGTCATCTGGGGTGGGAAATATTGCTCAACCAAAACCGAACACTCGCGTTCCATCAGAGCCAGACGCAAGGACTGTTGCGATAAAAGACCGAATGGAATCGCAGGGCATAAAATTTGGCAAACCGCTTCTTCAAAAGATTGCAGAACTTAGGGAAAAATACGAAGCCAAATTGAAGAGCAAAAATAGTTCAGGTGGAATTGTCTCCGCCGATACTCACGATTTCGAAAGTCCAGAAGCAGCAAAAAAGAGAGTTGATTCAGCAATAGACAACGCCGTGGCTCAAATAAAGGCTGGCACCCTCCCAGGTCTTTCTCCAGAAGTTGCTGAAATAATGAAAGATAAATCCCCAGAAGAGATAAGGCAAATTCTTGCCACAACTTTACGAAAACATGTCGACGGCCTTGATAAGAGGGCAAGATTCAGAATACGAGGAGGCCACGTATATGGAGTCAAGGATGGACAAGATTCTCCACTAATGGGCTTCATAAAAACTGGCCGATGGAGAACAACTCATGATGCAAGTGGCTCCCAGGCAGCATCTGACCCCAAGAGACGCAAAGAGGCTGAGTTGCTTCTTGGCATTCCAGAAACGGCAGATGATGATTTGCGTCCAGCACATGGCTATTACCTGCACGCCGACGAACTTGACCTTAGGTCAAGAAGAAACGCAGCAAGAAGACAGCAAATTGCCGACGGGGAGGGTGGCGAAGACAGAATTCCACTCTTCAATGAAGACAATCTTTCACATCAGCCAGACCCGACGGTCACTCATGACAAAATGGTTGTTGACCCAATGCCACACGAATACGGTTCTTCAGAAATTGTCTTAAAACCAGAGGCATCACAGCGCACCGTAATCACATTCGGGGATTCGCTGAACGGGATGCGAACACCAATACCGCTTGATGGGAGTGCGACCGATGATGAATTGCTTGAGGCTGGATTGCTGAATAGGGCAAGCATGCTGGATAGTGGCATGTTCAGCGCCAGGCGAACCGACACAACACAGCAAAGAATAGCCGCGCTCCTTGAGGCGAGCGTCTCGCAAAATCACCAAGGCGTTGCCGTAAGTACCGACGGCAGCACCACTGGCCGCTACTACGTTGAGGCAATTGTTGGCGGGTCATTTACCATGGACGACGTTGAGGAAATACGAATAGAGCCCGATTTCGAAGCGATTCACGGGAATATTTCCCAGTCTGCTGTTCCAAACGAGGTAAAGGGTCACACCGCATATGGCCTGCTTCGCGATGTAATGCCGCGAGCAGACATTGATGCAGTGATTAAAATTCTTGACGAACCAGAGACAGAAGAAAATAAAACACTTAAGAAAAAGTTACGTGAAATTATTTCGGACAGATACAACCTTCACGGGAGACTTGAGGGAAGAAGAAGAATAAGGGCGGATATCGAATCAAGGGTTTCTGACCCAACAAAACCAAAACCAAAGGTCACTTTCCTTGACACGCGAGGGCGCGATTTTGAATCACACTCAAAACACCCACGCGCACTCGAAGAAACTGGCATGGATGACACTTACGACATCGTCGATGTTGTTGCGCGAAGTGGCGCAGTGCGGGTAAGAAAACTCCTAAAAGAAAACAATATTCCAGTTTCTGAAGATTCGGAATTTGACTCGATGAAGCCAAAGCCTCGAACGCTGCGTTCAAGCGGTTCACCAGTTAGCGAAAGACGGACACTTAGGTCTTCTGGCTCAATGACGATTGATGAAATACCTGGAAGTGGGGTATCCAGGAGATTAGAGAGACGTACGTCGCTGCGCTCGTCTGGCCGAACAACGAGAGAAAAATTGGATAACGGCCCCTCAGAACTGGACTACGGCATCGATGACAAGGGTCTACCACGTGTGGCAACAGTGGAAGAAAACAAACAAAAATTTGGAAGAACCCCCAAAGAAGTCAAAAAATATTTCAAGGATAAATGGGGAATAAAAGTCAAGAACGGTCTTCCAGATGGGCAAAAGAACCCTGAGCAAGAAGCAATCGCATATTCTGCAATGCAAGCACTTGATGATGTAATGAACAATATGGGTGATGTTGCTGAACTTCTTAAAAATGAAAACCTTTCAGTGAATTTTAATTCTCAGTGGACAGCCAGGGATACAACTATGGGAAGTTTTTCCCTGAACAGAAGAGTGTTGTTCCGTCGCAGAAAACAAAATATGGAAATAGCGATGTACCCCAAAAACGTTTTTGAAATCGCGCAAAAAAATGCACAGGAACTTCGTGCCAATGGGGTTAGGGGGCTAATTAATGGACTTAGGCGCTCTAGGGCGGTTGGTCTTGTCGCTGACCCTTTCGTTGAAGCAAGAATTGACAATGTCCCCGATGCGGACATGGATTTGGTTGTTGCGCAAAGATTGACCTATGCAAATATGGTTCACGAGATGGGACATTTGCTTGACTATCTTGCCAGGGATGGGAATGAGCAAAGCGCCAGACTAAAGCCACTCATACCAATGTGGTTGAGCGGTGCGGAAACAGATATAGAAAAACGCGTATACCAGAGTGCGCAAATTGCGGAAACTGACTCACTGTACGCCGATAAGCCAAACGTTTCGTTTTATGGTTCGAGCAGCCCACAGGAATCATTGGCGGAGGCATGGACTGCATGGTTCTTGTTTTCGCGTAGGCCAGACATAGAGGTGAAACCAGTAGGGAATGATGGAAGAATAACGCCCTCCACCCAATCAATTGCTGGTGCCGCCCAGAACGCCTTAAGGCCGTTGTTTGAAAGTCTTGGCGATGGAATAAAAACCGCCGAGCAAACCGATGACTACGAAGAAACAACAGAAACACCACTTACTGTTCTTTTGTATGCCCTTGCACCATTTATTATTGACAAAGAGGAAAAAAAGTGAAATCTGTACTTGTTGGAAAACTACTTGACACGAAGGTTTACTACGTTGTCGATTCCATCCACAAGGACTCCGACTGCATCTTGGTTGGTCGGTTTGGCGATACCAAGGTAACAAATTTTTGGAGATTTGTTGACTGGAACTACAACATACAGAAAATAACAAATACTCAATTTCATAAAGAACTTTGGCACGGACATGAATCCAAAACGAGCACGTACTGGTATTCTGTTTTTGTAGAGAAAGCCTTGCCAGTTGAGCAAGAACTTCTTGATGACGTCGTAATTAACGAGGACGTGCTGAAAAGAAGACCAAAGGCTCTAAATTTCGAAAACAGAGCACTCGACTTTAAGATTTCCCTAAAATCGCAGGTTCCTTCAACAAGAATGAAAACGGAATTGTCTTGGAGAAGCAAGGAACCAAAAAGAGAAAAACGAGGAATAAATGGCCAGCAGGGATGACTACCAGTTCAAGGCGCCGCAGGACGTCGTATTTGACCTCCCGCAGGAGCGAATAACTGGCGATGTTCTTCGTGGCTACGGTCCAAGACGCGGAAATTTGGAAAGGCTCCTTAGGTATTGGAGGCCAATAATGCGCAAGCCTGGTGGATTCAGGCGTTGTCGAGTCATTCTTGCAGACCACCCAGAACTGTATCCGTTGAACAACATCTGTGCATGGCTGCATCACGAGACAACTGGACTTTGGCCCAACGAGGGATGTCATCACCCAGGCATGAAAAACTGCAAGGGAAAACTCAAAAAAAGAAATTGGACCAACGCCCAATTCAATGAAAGATTGAGTCGAGCGATACGTGCCCCAGGACGACTCGCAAGAAGTGTTGGCCAAGCAAAACCACTAGGCAAATCAGCAAACCTCGTGGATGAATTTTATTCAGAAAAGGGCTGGAGAGAGCCACTTGAGGAAGAATCAATTGTCACTGGCGGAGACCAAGAGCACGCAATCAAAGTGCTGAAAGAATTCATGGACGCAGAGCCAGAGTTCACAAAGTACTTGCGTGACGATAACAACTGGGAAATCGAAGGCGAAGACGAAGACGGAATGAAAGTCCTTGCAACCTATATCGCTACTAAGTGTTGTGGTGGATGATGAGAACAAGTCGACGTGCAGTAGAGAGCATCACAAAACTTTCTGAAAAAAGTTTGTGCTGCCCTGACTCCGAGGTCACGAAAACTCGCGTCGTTTTTACTCATGGAAAAACATCCCCACAGAACATAATGCGTTCATATGGGGCAACTCGCCAAGAGATAATTTCTTTCAAGGCGCTGATAAAGAGGGGTGGTCGGGGACGGGAATTTGAATTTAAGAGAATTGGAACCGTTGCCTCGAATAGCCCTGTTTTGCAGGGCATTCAGGCAGTTGGCTCAATCGCAACACCTGGCAACTTCAGCGCAATACGAAGCCCAATTCGTTCGGCAATATCAAGAACGTTGACGCCAGGAGTTCCTGGAATGATGGGCAGAGAATCATGGCGCGACGGCGTTTCTCGATGCCCAGAGGGCTATCAGTATGGCGGAAGATTCACTGACAATCAGTTTTCAACTTGTGGCCAAAAGTTATTTGCTCTTCCTGGCCCACTTGGTGCTGCCATAAGTTTGCTTAGGCGAGCAGGCAGAGCCCTGAATCCGCCAACTGCCGCA
>Ga0129333_10007596_pt1 | contig 10225 bp, 17 predicted proteins | sample CPB6_08_DNA_FD_94474 | JGI IMG/M metagenome (GOLD analysis project Ga0129333, IMG submission 94474) | Freshwater to marine salinity gradient microbial communities from Chesapeake Bay, USA - CPBay_Sum_0.6_0.8_DNA | ecosystem: Environmental > Aquatic > Marine > Coastal | place: USA: Chesapeake...
CAACGAGATCAAAGAGTCAGAACTTGACGCGGCGCTCGTCGCCCAGGGCGTGGCCGACCAGCTCGCGAACCGAGTCGCATTCCGTCGCGCGATGAAGCGCGCGGTGCAGAACGCGCAAAAGGCCGGCGTGCAGGGCATTCGAATCCAGTGCTCCGGTCGTCTCGGCGGCGCCGAAATGACGCGCCGCGAGTGGTACCGCGAAGGTCGCGTGCCGTTGCACACGCTGCGCGCCAACATCGACTACGGCTTCCGCGAGGCGATCACCTCGGCGGGTCGAGTCGGTGTGAAGGTGTGGCTCTACAAGGGCGAGATTCTCCCGTACTCGACCGAGGCCGCCGACCGCGCCTCGCTCGAAGTGCAGATGGCCGCCGGCGACACTCTCGCCGCCGCCGCGGGCGCACCGCGCGCCAGCGTGATCACGTCCGCCGGCCCGCGCGCCGGGGAAGAAGACGTCGATCCGCTGGTGAAGGAAGCCGACGAGCGTCTCGAGCGCCTCATGGACGAGGAAGCCGAGATCGAGCGTCGCATCCAGGATTCCTCCGAGACCCCGCACTTCAAGAAGGACTAGTCATGTTGCAACCGAAGAAGACCAAGCACCGCAAGCACCACCGCGGGCGCATGAAGGGCATCTCCAAGGGTGCCCGCGAGCTCGCGTTCGGTGACTACGGCATCCAGGCGCTCGAGCCGGGTTGGGTGACTGCCCGCCAGATCGAAGCCGCACGTATCGCCATGACCCGCCACATCAAGCGCGGCGGAAAAGTGTGGATCAACGTCTTCCCGGACAAGTCCGTCACGAAGAAGCCGGCCGAAACCCGAATGGGTTCGGGCAAAGGCAACCCCGAGTTGTGGGTCGCCGTGGTGAAGCCCGGTCGCATCTTGTTCGAGTTGTCGTACCCGACCTCCGACGTCGCGACGCAGGCGCTCAGCCGCGCGGCGCAGAAGCTGCCGATCAAGTGCCGCATCATCCGCCGCGAGGAGGGAATCTGACCATGGCCGAGAAGTACGGCAAGTCTCAGCAAGAGCTGAACGAACTCGACCTCGCCGCATTGGTGGAGGAGCTGGAGAACGCCAAGCAAGACGCGCTCGACTCGCGCTTCAAGCTGGCGACCGGCCAGTTGACCGACACCTCGCGCATCGGAAAAATTCGCAAGCAGATCGCCCGCATCAACCTGGTGATCCGTCGTCGCGAGATCGAGGCGGCCGAGGCTGCCACCACCACGAAAGCGAGCCGCAAATGACCGACGCCATCGTTCGTAGCAACCGCAAGGCACGCGAGGGAGTCGTCGTGTCGAACAAGATGAACAAGACCGTCGTGGTCTCGCTCGTCGAGCGCGTTCGTCACCCCAAGTACGACAAGTTCGTCATCCGCACCAAGAAGTTCTACGCCCACGACGAGGCCAACGACGCCAAGGTCGGCGACAAGGTTCGCATCGTCGAGACCCGTCCGCTGAGCAAGACCAAGCGTTGGCGCGTCGTCGAAGTGTTGGAGCGTGCGAAATGATCCAGCAGGAAAGCCGTCTCAAGGTCGCCGACAACAGCGGCGCCCGCGAAGTTCTCGTCATCAAGGTGCTCGGTGGTACTCGCCGTCGTTACGCCTCGATCGGCGACGTGTTCATCGGCACCGTGAAGGACGCGATCCCCGGCGCCGGCGTGAAGCAAGGCGAAGTCGTGCGTTGCGTCGTCGTGCGCGTCGCCAAGGAAAAGCGCCGTCCCGACGGCAGCTACATCCGCTTCGACGAGAACGCCGCCGTGCTCATCAAAGAAGACCTCACGCCGCGCGGCACCCGTATCTTCGGCCCGGTCGGCCGCGAGCTGCGCGACAAGAAGTTCATGCGAATCGTTTCGCTCGCACCGGAGGTGTTGTGACATGAAGCTGCGCAAAGGCGACAACGTTCGCGTCATCAGCGGCAAGGACCGCGGCAAGGAAGGCCAAGTCAAGCGCGTGCTTCCCGACCAGAACAAGGTGGTCGTGGAGGGCGTGAACGTCGCCAGCCGTCACACCGCCCGCCGCAACGAGAAGCAAGCCAGCGAGATCAAGAAGATCGAGATGCCGATTTCGGCCTCGAACGTGATGCTCGTGCACAAGGGCAAGGTCACGCGCGTCGGTCACAAGGTCGACGCCAAGGGCAACAAAGTGCGCATCGCGCGCAGCACGGGAGACGAGATCTAAATGGCCACCACCACGTACGTACCGCGCCTCAAGTCGCACTACCGCGACGTCGTGCGCGCCGATCTGCTGCAACAGCTCGGGTTGAAGAACCCGATGCAGGTGCCGACCATCGAGAAGATCGTCATCAACATGGGCGTCGGCAAGGCGACCCAGCAGGCGTCGCTGCTCGACGGGGCAGTGGCCGACCTGACCGCGATCACCGGACAGAAGCCGATCGTCACCAAGTCGCGCATCGCCATCGCGTCGTTCAAGGTTCGTGAGAACCAGGCCATCGGCGCCAAGGTCACCCTGCGCGGCGACCGCATGTGGGAGTTCTTCGACCGCTTGCTCTCCGTCGCGATCCCGCGAATCCGCGACTTCCGCGGTCTGCCCGGTCGCTCGTGGGACGGCCACGGCAACTACACCTTCGGTCTCACCGAGCAGATGGTGTTCATGGAAATCAACTACGACAAGGTCGACGTGCCCCGCGGCATGGACATCACCATCGTCACCTCGGCGAAGGACGACCTCACCGGTAAGGCGTTGCTCGATGCCTTCGGTTTCCCGTTCCGCAAGGGCGAGATGCCGGCTTCGACCAAGCGCACGAAGAAGCAGTTGAAGAAGAAGTCAGCAGTCCAGGGCAATTCGTAAGCAAAGGAAGCATCGAACACAATGGCCAAGAAGTCACTCCGTAACAAAGCAGCGGCAACACCGAAGTTCAAGGTGCGCTCCTACACGCGTTGTCAGCGCTGTGGTCGTGCCCGCGCGGTGTACCGCAAGTTCGGCCTCTGCCGCATCTGCCTGCGCAACCTGGCGCACGCCGGCGAGATCCCCGGACTGCGAAAGTCGAGCTGGTAAGCGCCATGATCACTGATCCGATCTCCGACATGCTCACCCGCATTCGCAACGCGAACGTCGCCATGCGCGACGAAGTGGCGATGCCGTCGTCGAAGCAGAAGGTCGCGCTCGCCGAGATCCTGAAGAAAGAGGGCTACATCGCGGGCTTCGCAGTGGCTGACGGCGACGCCAAGGGCAGCAAAGTGCTCAAGATCCAGATGAAGTACTCCGACGACCGTCGCCGCACGATCTCGGGCATCAAGCGCGTGTCGACCCCGGGTCTTCGCATCTATCGCCGCGCCACCGACGTGCCCCGAGTGTTGGGCGGTCTCGGTGTCGCAGTGTTGTCCACGAGTCACGGGCTCATGACCGACCGCGAGGCGCGCAAGCGCAACGTCGGTGGCGAAGTCATGTGTTACGTGTGGTGAGCCGGAGGAACCATGTCGCGAGTAGGTAAAGCAGCAGTCGCGATTCCGCAAGGAGTCGACGTCACGATCGCCGGTTCGAGCATCACCGTGAAGGGCGCGAAGGGTTCGCTCGTTCGCGAGATCCCCAGCGGCGTCACCGTGAAGAAGGTCGAGACTTCGATCGTCGTCGAGCGCGAGAGCGACGATCGTTCGTTGCGCTCGCGCCACGGCATGGTGCGCGCGATGGTGCGCAACATGGTGGACGGCGTCACCCAGGGATACGTGAAGGAACTCGACATCATCGGCGTCGGCTACCGCGCCGCCGCCAAGGGTGCCGACAAGCTCGAGCTGTCGCTCGGCTTCTCGCACTCCGTGCCGTACGCCGCCCCGAAGGGCATCACGTTCGAAGTGCCGCAGCCCACGCGAATCGTCGTGAAGGGCGCGGACAAGGAACTCGTCGGTCAAGTCGCTGCGGAGATTCGTTCGTTCCGTTCGCCGGAGCCCTACAAGGGCAAGGGCGTGCGCTACGTGAACGAGCGCGTGTTGCGCAAAGCCGGCAAGACGGGCAAGAAGTAGGAGGCACGCCGATGACCACGATCGCCAAGAAGCGTCACGAGAGCCGGCTCCGCCGGCACCGTCGCGTGCGCAAGAAGGTGCACGGCACCGCGGCCCGCCCGCGTCTCGCCGTCTACCGCAGCAACCGTCACCTCAGCGTGCAGCTGATCGACGACGACGCAGGCCGCACCATCGCGTCGGCCTCGTCGCTCGAAGCCGACTTCCGCAAGCAGCAGGCCGGCGGCAACATCGCCGCCGCGACCGCGGTCGGCACGCTCATCGCCGAGCGCGCGAAGAAGGCCGGCGTCACGTCGGTGGTCTTTGACCGCGGCGGATTCCTCTATCACGGCCGCATCGCGGCAATCGCAGACGCGGCTCGCGCCGCAGGATTGGAGTTCTAATGACTGACGTTCAGCAACCCGAGGCTTCCGAAGGTCGCGGTCGTCGTGATCGCAAGCCGCGCGAACGCCGCGAGCCGCGCCCCGAGGCCAAGCCCGGCGAGTTCGGCGAGTCGCGCGTCGTGCACGTCAACCGCGTCGCCAAAGTGGTGAAGGGTGGCCGTCGCTTCCAGTTCGCCGCCATCGTCGTCATCGGTGACAAGGCCGGTCGCGTGGGTCTCGGCTACGGCAAGGCCCGCGAAGTTCCGCTCGCCATCCAAAAGGGAACCGAAGACGCCAAGCGAAACGTGTTTCGCGTCGCGCTCGCCGGCCCCACCATCACGCACACGATCGAAGGCGTCAACGGCGCCGCGCGCGTGTTGCTGAAGCCAGCCGCACCGGGTACCGGCGTCATCGCCGGTGGTGCAGCCCGCATCATCCTCGAAGAAGCGGGCATCAAGGACGTGCTCGCCAAGTCGCTCGGTTCGCCCAACTCGATCAACGTCGCTCGCGCGACGATCAACGGGTTGCGCTCGCTGTTGCGCCCCGACGACGTCGCCAAACGTCGCGGCCTGTCGGAGGACGAGTTCGTTCCCCGCGGCTTGCTGCGCGCGTTCAACGAGTCCAAGAAGTCGGCCGGCAAATAAGGAGCATCATGGCTGAGAAGACCATCACCGTCCGACAGAAGAAGTCGCAAATCGGCAGCATGCCCAAGACCCGCGCCACGCTGCGCGCGCTCGGCTTGCGCAAGATCGGCGACGTCAACGTGCTGCCTGACCGCCCGGAGATTCGCGGCATGATCGCGCGCGTTCCGCACCTCATCGAGATTGTCGTCAGCGACAAGAAAGGCAGCTGAGCATGCGCGTCGATCAAATCGGCCCGAAGCACGGAGCCAAGAAGTCACGCAAGCGAGTCGGTCGTGGTATCGGCGGCAAGGGCGGCAAGACCGCCGGTCGCGGTACCAAGGGTCAGTACGCACGCAACACCGTCGCGCGCGGTTTCGAAGGCGGTCAGATGCCGCTCAAGCAGCGCGTGCCGAAGTTGAAGGGGTTCAACAACCCGTTCCGCGTCGAGTACCAGGCGATCAACCTCGACACGCTCGACGGGCTCGGCACCTCCGAGATCACCGCGCAGCTGTTGGTGGAAAAGGGACTCATCCGCAAGGGCAACCTCGTGAAGGTGCTCGGTCGCGGCAAGGTCGGCAAGGCGCTCAAGGTGTCGGTGCACGCGGTGTCGAAAACCGCGGAGGAGGCCATCACGGCCGCCGGTGGCACGATCACACTTCTGCCCAAGCCGTTCCGTGGCGTTCGTCCGCCGGCTCGCGGCAGCCAGTTCACGAACCGCTAGTTTTCGCTCACAAGGAATCGGGGAACGACGATGTTCGCACGAGTGAAGAGCCTGTTCACGGTCACGGACCTGCGCAACAAGGTGCTGTTCACCCTGTTCATCTTCGCCATCTATCGCATCGGCGTGTCGCTGCGCGCCCCGGGTGTCGACGCCCAGGCAGTCAGCCAGCTGCGCGAAGCGTCGCGCTCGCAGGGAGCGCTCGGTTTCTTGAACTTGTTCTCCGGCGGTGCGTTCGGCAGCTTCTCGATCTTCGCGCTCGGCATCATGCCGTACATCACCGCGAGCATCATCATGCAGGTGCTCACGGTCGTGATCCCCAAGCTCGAGCAATGGCAGCAAGAAGGCGCCGTCGGTCAGCGCAAGATCACGCAGTGGACCCGCTACGTCGCGGTGGCGATCGCCACGCTGCAGGCCGCCGGTCTCACGTTCATCTTCGGCCAGGGCAACGGCTCGGCGTTCTTCGGCGCTGCGGCGACGGTGCCCGACGTGGTGCTGCTGGATCCGTTCATGCCGCGGGCCTTGATCGTGATTCCGTCGCTTGTCGCCGGCACGACGTTCCTCATGTGGCTGGGCGAACTCATCAGCCAGCGGGGCATCGGCAACGGCATGTCGATGATGATCTTCGTCTCCGTCGTCAGTGACCTGCCGTACAGCTACTACTCGCTGTTGCAGAGCAAGAAGACCTTCGTCTTCGTAGTGCTGGTCGGCGTGTCGCTGCTGATCCTCGGTGCCGTCGTGCGCGTCGAGCTGGGCCAGCGACGCATCCCCGTGCAGTTCGCCAAGCGCGTCGTGGGTCGTCGTCAATTCGGCGGCCAGAGCACCTACATACCGCTCAAGGTCAACCAGTCCGGCGTGATTCCCATCATCTTCGCCTCGTCGGTGCTGTTGTTGCCGGTGCTCGTGTCGAACATGCTCGGCAGCGCCGAAGGCTGGCGCGGCTCGATCGCCCGGTTCGTCGACCGCTACCTGATCAACAGCCAGAACATGCTGTACATCACGATCTTTTTCGTGATGATCATCGCGTTCGCGTACTTCTACAACTCGATCGCGTTCGACCCGATCCGCCAAGCCGACCAGTTGCGCAAGCAGGGCGGCTTCGTGCCCGGCATTCGCCCCGGTCCGCAGACCGAGTCGTTCCTCGGCAAGACCGTGAACCGCATCACGCTGCCCGGTGCGCTCTTCGTAGCGTTCATCGCGATCACGCCGTACATCATTCTTTGGGCGGGTGACGTGCAGACCTTCCCGTTCGCCGGCACGACGGTGCTCATCGCCGTGGGTGTCGCGCTCGAATTGATGCGACAGATCGACAGCCAACTCATGCAGCGTGACTATCAGGGCTTCCTGAAGTGACGATTCGGCTGGTCCTGCTCGGCCGGCAAGGTTCAGGCAAGGGAACGCAAGGCGCACGGCTCGCGTCGCACTACGGCATCGCCCACATCTCGACGGGGGAGATGCTGCGCAACGCGATCAAGCACGGCACGCCGGTCGGCAAAGTCGTGAAGGACATCATCGACAACGGCGGTCTCGTCGCCGACGACCTGATCGGCAGCCTGGTGAAGGGCCGTCTCGGCGAGTCCGACGCGCGCACCCGCGGGTACCTGCTCGACGGGTTTCCCCGCACGCTGCCCCAGGCGCAGTTGCTCGACGACATCGCCCGCGCGCGACCAGTGAACGTGGTGGTCGACCTCGAAGTGCCCCGCGAGATGGTGATCGCACGGTTGAGCGCCCGTCTGGCCGCCGAGCACCGTGCCGACGACTCTCCCGAGGCAGTCGAGCGCCGCCTGGCCTTGTACGAGGAGCAAACCGCGCCGTTGATCGCCCACTACCGAAAGCAGGGGGTGCTGGCGGTCGTGGACGGGGTCGGCACGCCCGACGAGGTGTTTGCCCGCCTGGTGTCGGCCATTCACGCCACCACCGGGGTGGCGAGTCGGGGTGGCGGCGGGCAGCCCCGCCGATAGCGTTACGGGTCGCCCTACGGGGGCTTGAAGGAGTTCGTTCTGGCGAAAAACAAGGAAGACGCCATCGTGCTGGAAGGCACGATCACCGAATCGTTGCCCAACGCAATGTTTCGAGTGGAACTCTCCAACGGGCGATCCGTTTTGGCTCACATATCCGGGAAGATGCGGGTGAACTACATCCGTATCAACCCTGGCGACAGAGTGCAAGTAGAGCTGTCACCGTACGACCTCACCAGGGGTCGTATCACATTCCGATTCAAGTAAGAGAAGAGAACACCGTGAAAGTACGACCGAGCGTGAAGAAGATGTGCGAGAAGTGCAAAGTCATTCGTCGCCACGGCCGCGTCATGGTGATCTGCGAGAACCCGCGCCACAAGCAGCGCCAGGGATAAGGACGAACGAACATGGCACGAATTTCCGGAGTCGACATTCCCCGCGAGAAGCGGGTGGAGATCGCCCTCACCTACATCCACGGCATCGGTCGTCCGACCTCGGCCAAGATGTGCGCCGACCTCGGCATCAACCCCGCCGTGCGCGTGCGCGATCTCACCGACTCTGACGTCAACAAGATCCGCGTCTACATCGAGAACAACCTGAAGGTCGAAGGTGACCGTCGCCGCGACGTGCAGACCGACATCAAGCGCAAGATCGAGATCGGTTCGTACCAGGGTTCGCGCCACCGCAAGGGCCTGCCGGTTCGCGGCCAGCGCACGCACACCAACGCGCGCACCCGCAAGGGACCGAAGAAGACCGTCGCCAACAAGAAAGTCGCCGTGAGGAAGTAAATGTCAGACACCGCAGCAACCCCAGCACCACGCAAGTCGCGCAAGCGCGAGCGTCGCAACGTCAACACGGGCATCGTGCACATCAAGAGCACGTTCAACAACACGATCGTCTCCATCACCGACGCCGCAGGCAACGTCATCGCCTGGGCCTCGTCGGGTGGCGTCGGCTTCTCCGGCTCGCGCAAGTCGACGCCGTTCGCCGCTCAGCTCGCTGCCGAGAAGGCCGGCCGCGCCGCGATGGAAATGGGTCTGCGCCGCGCCGAGGTGCTCGTGAAGGGTCCGGGTTCGGGCCGCGACACCGCGTTGCGTTCGATCCAGAACCTCGGCATCGAGGTCACCAGCGTGAAAGACGTCAGCCCGGTGCCGCACAACGGCTGCCGCCAACCGAAGAGGAAGCGTCCGTAGTCATGGCACGTTACACAGGTCCGAAAGTCCGCGTATCACGCCGTCTCGGCATCAACGTCTTCGAGAACGCCAAGGGCACCAAGGCCCTCGAGCGCCGTCCGTTCGCACCCGGTGCCCACGGCCGCACTCGCCGTCGTTCGAGCGAGGGCGAGTACCTCAACCAGCTGCAGGAAAAGCAGAAGGCGAAGTACATCTACGGCGTGCTCGAGCGCCAGTTCCGCAAGATCTACGAGCAGGCCGTTCGTATGACCGGCCCGACCGGCGAGAACATCCTTCGCCTGTTGGAGCTGCGTCTCGACAACGTGGTCTACCGCGCCGGCTGGGCAGCGACCCGCCCGCAGGCCCGCCAATTCGTGAGCCACGGCCTCATCAAAGTCGACGGTCAGCGAGTCAACATCCCGTCGTACACGCTCAGCAAGGGCGAGATCGTCAGCCTCTCCGACAAAGCGCGCAACATGATCGTCATCCAGCACAACATCGACACCCTCGGCCGCGCGCCGGTGGCGTGGCTCGACTCGCAAGATGGCGGCAAGGCAGTCGCCGTTCGCGAACTGCCCGCTCGCGAACAAATCGACGTTCCCGTCAAGGAACAGCTCATCGTCGAGCTCTACTCGAAGTAACCCCCAACCAACAGCCAGGAGACACCACCATGCTCGTCATTCAGCGCCCCAGCGTCGCAGCCGTCGGCGAGGCCGTCGGCAACCGCCAGAAGTTCTCCGTCTCGCCGCTCGAGCCGGGTCTCGGCCACACCATCGGCAACTCGCTGCGCCGAATGCTGCTGTCGTCGATCCCGGGCGCCGCGATCACGTCGGTCAAGTTCGACGAAGCGCTGCACGAGTTCACCACGATCGACGGCGTCGTCGAAGACGTCACCGAGATCATCCTCAACCTGAAGGACATCGTCGTGAAGAGCGAAGTCGACGACGTCGTGTCGGTGCGCGTCGACGTGCAGGGCCCGAAAGACTTCAAGGCGAGCGACATCTCGCTGCCCGCCGGCGTGGACATCGTCAACGCCGACCAGCACATCGCCACGCTCTCGGCCAAGGCCAGCCTGTCGTTCGAGCTCACCATCGAGCGCGGCAAGGGCTACATGGGCAGTGACCGCGATTCTGGTCGCAAGACCATCGGTGTCATCCCGGTCGACGCGTTGTTCTCGCCGGTTCGCCGCGTGAGCTTCGAAGTCGAGCCCACCCGCGTGGCCCAGTCGACGAACTACGACAACCTCATCCTCGACATCGAGACCGACGGTTCGATCACCCCGTCCGAGGCACTTGCTTCGGCTGGTGCGACGATGCGCAACCTGCTCGAACTCGTCGCGTCGCTCTCCGACGAGCCGGTCGCCCTCGAGTTGGGCGAGTCGGTGACGAGCGGTTCTGGTTCGCCGGAGCTCGACATGCCGATCGAA
>Ga0129333_10007597_pt1 | contig 10225 bp, 8 predicted proteins | sample CPB6_08_DNA_FD_94474 | JGI IMG/M metagenome (GOLD analysis project Ga0129333, IMG submission 94474) | Freshwater to marine salinity gradient microbial communities from Chesapeake Bay, USA - CPBay_Sum_0.6_0.8_DNA | ecosystem: Environmental > Aquatic > Marine > Coastal | place: USA: Chesapeake Bay...
CGACGAGATGGAAGCCGCGGCCGAAGGTGGTCTCACCGTCGATGCGGCACTCGAGTACGCGCAGCACATCCCGGTGAACGTGATCGCCCGCATGCTCGGTTTCCCACTCGAGGACGACGATCTGTTCCGCGAGTTCGTGCACGACATCCTCGAGAACATCAACGGCGACCCCGACGATCGCATCCGTGCGTTCGAGCGCATCGACGCCTACTTGCAGGAGCAGATCGACGATCACATCGCCAATCCGCGGGACGACCTCACGGGGTACCTGCTCGGTGTCGAACTGTTCGACGAGAAGTTGCCCAAGGAGTTGGTGGGTGGATTCATCCTGCTCCTTCTCGTCGCTGGCATCGACACCACTTGGAGTGCGATCGGATCGAGTCTGTGGCATCTCGCCACTCATGCCGACGACCGCAAGCGCCTCGTGAACGAACCCGAACTCATGCCCACGGCGATCGAAGAATTCCTACGGGCCTATGCGCCGGTCACCATGGCGCGTCTCGTGGCCAAGGATCACGATTTCCACGGATGCCCGATGAAAAAGGACGAGTGGGTGCTGTTGCCGTTCCCGGCCGCCAACCTCGACCCGAACGAATTCGAAGACGCCGACCGAGTCCTCATCGATCGGGCCGAGAATCGTCACGCTGCGTTCGGACTCGGCATTCATCGCTGTCTCGGTTCCAACCTCGCTCGACTCGAATTGCGTGTCGCGGTCGAGGAGTTCATCAAGCGGTTCCCCGATTTCGAACTCGCTCACGGTGAAGAGGGCGTCGTGTGGAGCGTCGGTCAGATCCGCGGGCCGCGGCAGCTGCCGGTGCGCGTCCTCACCGCATGACCGAACTGGTCGCTCCGCTCACCGAAGCCGGCCGTCATTGGGCCGAACAGTTGCGAGCGTGGGCCATTCCCGACCACATCGTCGCCCATGCCGAAGTGCCGCCGTGGTCGCACGACCCGAAGACGTTCGCCGTCGACGACACGTTGCGACCCGACAGCCCGATCTTCGAGTTGGCTCGCGAGTTGTTGCCAGCCGATGGTGGCAGCGTGATCGACATCGGCTGCGGGGGAGGGCGATCGTCCGTTCCCCTCGCGCCACGGGCCACACACATCACCGGGGTCGACGAGAACCCGAAGATGCTGGAGCGTTTCGCCGACGCCGCGGGTGCCGCCGGTTGCTCCCATCGTGAGATTCGGGGCCGATGGCCCGACGTCGCGATCGACGCCGAACTGGCCGGCACGCCGATCGAACTGCACGACGTTGCCGTGTGCCATCACGTGTTCTACAACGTGCCCGATCTCGAATCGTTCGTGGTCGCCCTCACCGGCATCGCACGGCTCGGTGCGGTGGCGGTGTTGCCGCGTCATCATCCGCAGTCGGCCTGGAACGAGGGCTGGTTGCACTTCTGGAACCTGAAGCGCCCCGACGGTCCGACGGCCGACGACGCCATCGCCGTTCTGCGTGCGCTCGGCATCGAACCCGAAGTCGTGGTCGTGCCGCGCCCGCCGATGTCACGATTCGCCGACGACCCGGCGGCATTGGTCGATTCGGCTCGTTTGCGTCTGTGTCTGCATCGTGACCGCAACGCCGAGATCGAGGCGTGGTTACGCGATCATCCGCCGGCGTTCATGAGCGACGTGGTCGTTCTGCGTTGGCCCGGAGGTCTTTCGTAGCGCCACGTCGTTGTCCGTCGTAGATGCCCTGTTCCGACGACACGGAGTACGCGATGACGCAGACGACAGCTGCTGGTACGGCGAGCCCCCCACCGAAGAGCTCGACGGCGAGCACGGTGCAGGCGATCGGTGTGTTGGCCGCCGCGCCGAACACTGCGGCCAGTGTCGCGGTCGCGACCAGAGTGGGGTCGAGGCCGAGTGGTGCGGCCAGAACCGATCCGAGCGTGGCCCCCACGACGAAGAGCGGTGTCACTTCTCCGCCGGGAATTCCCGAACCGAGAGCGATCACGGTGAAGAGAATCTTCAACAAAGGTTCGAACCAGTCGGCGGTGTCGCCAGCGAGAGCACTTTCGACGAGTGGGAGCGACAGGCCGAGGTAATCGCGACCGAAGAGACCCATGAGGGCGAGAGTGGCCACCGCCCCGATCACTGGGCGGGCCGGAACCCAGCTCACGAGTGAGCGCGTCGCTTGCTTCACGGCGTGGAGAGACGACACGAAGAGACGGGCCGCCAGACCAGCGATCACGCCCACGAGGACGAGTCGAAGCGTGATCCAGGCGTCGAGGTCGACCGGAAGCACGACGAGGGGTGTGGAACGCCCGAGACCTTCGACGACGTAGTCGGCGGTGATCGACGCAGCCAGTGCGGGTGCGAGCGCCTCGTAACGCACCCGACCGGTGCGTTGTACCTCGAGAGCGAAGATCGCGCCGGCGAAGGGAACACCGAACGCCCCACCGAACGCGCCGGCCATCGCGGCGACGAGCACGAGACGCATGTCGTGAGCGGAGAGCCGGAACGGACGCAGAAGAGTGGAAGCGAGTGACCCACCGATCTGCAGAGCGGCTCCCTCGCGACCGACCGAAGCACCGGTGAGTTGAGCGACGTACGTCGCGCCGAAGATCATCGGGGCCATACGCGCTGGTACCCGTGGAGTTCGCTCGACGTCGTCGGTCGACTCTGGCACCAGGGATTCGGTGATCACGAGAGACGTACCGCGGTTCGCTTCGGCACCGAGGTAGTGGTACACCGCGCCGAGTGCGGCGGCGGCGACGGGAAGGAGCCACACCAACCACTCGCGGTCGAGCCGGGTGTCGGTCGCCGAATCGAGTGCTTCGAAGAGAGCCCATGAGCCAACTCCCGACACCGCTCCGACGACGGCGGCGAGGATCATCACACCGACGAGATGGAGGGGAGTGCGCAGGGCTCGAAGCACCCGATGTACGCTATCCACCAGGCGGTTCTCACCTGGTTCTTACGTGGGTGGGGCAGACTGAGGACGTGAATTCGTCGGCTCATGTCCTCGTCGTCGACGACGACCGTGCCGTCCGTGAGTCACTCGTGCGCGCTCTCGACCTCGAGGGCTATCGCGTGCAGTCGGCTTCCGATGGCGCGAAGGCTCTCGATGCGATCAAGAGTGATCAACCCGACGTGATCGTGCTCGACGTGATGATGCCGGCCGTCGACGGATTGACCGTCTGTCGCGTGCTACGTGCCGAGAAGAACCGCGTGCCGATCCTCATGCTCACGGCCCGCACCGAGACGAGCGACCGCGTGCAGGGGCTCGATGCCGGCGCCGACGACTACCTACCCAAGCCCTTCGCCCTCGAAGAACTATTGGCCCGATTGCGTGCGCTGTTGCGACGTACTGCGCTCGACGCGTCCGACGAACCGAACGAGATGTTGATCCTCGACACGCTCCGGATCGATCCGGCGGCGCGCCGCGTGTGGCGAGGCGAGCACGAGATCGACCTGTCGAAGACCGAATTCGAATTGCTCGAGCTCCTGGTTCGCAACACCGGGATCGTCCTCGAGCATTCGACGATCTACGACCGCATCTGGGGCTACGACTTCGGGCCCGACTCGAAGAACCTGGCGGTCTACATCGGCTACATCCGTCGCAAAGTCGACCTCGACGGTGAGAAGCGTCTGATCCACACGGTGCGGGGCATCGGTTACACGGCGAGGGTGTCGTGAGTCTGCGCTGGAAAGTTGCCGCCCTGTTGGCCGTGATCGTGTCGATCGGCGTGGCCGCGGTGAGTTACATCACTTACCGCACCACCGACACGCGCCTCATGGAGGAGGTCGATCGATCGCTGGTGCAAGCCACCGAACGTTTCCTGCAACGACCCAATGCGAATCGACCCTTCCGCCCGGGTAACACCGTCATCAACATTCCCGAGCGCCCGCTCGGTATCGAGCAGTTCGTCGTGCAGGTCTCCGATCGTTCGGGTGAGGTCCTTGCGTCCACCGAAGGCGTCTCACTCCCCAAGACGTCGGTCGACGTGAACGACCTCGGCGAGACCCGACCGTCGTTCGAGAGCGTGACGACGGCCGAAGGTGTCGACTATCGAGTGCGTACCGTCGCCGTGGCGCTCGGAGTGGTGCAACTCGGCCGCGACCTGACCGAGACTAACAGCGTGTTGGCTGATCTGCGGGCGCGCATGTTGATCATCGCGATCGCCGTGGCCGCCGTGGCGGCACTGGTGGGTTGGCTCACCGTCTCGGGAGTGACGCGTCGTCTGCGTCGACTCTCGACCGCGGTCGAAGAAGTCGCGACGTCGGGTCGATTCGACGTGGAGGCTCCGCAGTCGGGACGTGACGAAGCGGGACGACTCGGACGCACCTTCGCCGACATGCTCGGCGCGCTTTCACGGTCGCGTGAGCAGCAGCAGCGGCTCGTGCAGGACGCCGGCCACGAATTGCGCACTCCGCTCACGAGCCTGCGAACGAATCTCGACGTACTCCGCAAGCACACCGACATCGACGCAGAAACACGTGCGCAGATCGTGTCCGACATCGACCGTGACGTGAGCGATCTGCAGGCGCTCGTGGAAGAAGTCGTGTCGCTGGCCGCTGATCAGTACACCGACGAGTTGCCCCAACCGATCGTCCTGCGTGAACACGTGACACCGCTCGTCGAGCGAGCCGCCCGTCGCAGTGGTCGAGAGATTCACCTCGTCGCGGACGAGTCGGTCTGTCTCGTGCGTCCTCAATTGTTCGAGCGGGCGGTGTCGAATCTTCTCGACAACGCCGTCAAGTTCGACACGTCGGGTGGAACGATCGACATCGACGTCACGCGGGGAACGGTCACCGTCGCCGATCGCGGACCGGGTATCGAGGACGGACAAGAGAACGTGATCTTCGAGCGATTCCATCGTGCGACGTCGGCCCGTTCGCTGCCGGGCTCCGGACTCGGATTGTCGATCGTGGCCGACGTGGCGTCCTCGCACGGCGGCAAGGTGTTCGCCCGTCGACGCACCGGTGGTGGCGCCGAAGTCGGCTTCACGTTGCCGATCGCCTAGGTCGCCCGGCATCACCCCTGGTGACGGCGGGTTTCTGGTTCTCACCTGGTTCTCACCCAACCCTGATTCGCTTCTCACCCTGGTTTCGCATCATGAACTCGTCCCAGCCGAACCCCCTACGGCTGGGACACCCGACCGATGGTGCGAAGCACCGGACAAGGAGAGAACGATGAAGGCACGTAATTGGATCGTGGCCGGTGTGAGCGCCGGTGTGTTGGCCGGCGGAGTCGCCGGTTTCATGGTGGCGGTTCCCGGAGGAGCCGGTGCCGCGGTGTCGAACACCGTGCAGGTGGCCGACAGCGAGACCAACGAGGCGTCGATCGCCCCGCAACACCATGGTCAACCCCACCTGACTCCCGCCCAGCGCGCGGCGAAGTTCGAAGAAGTGTTGCAGTCACTGGTCACTGCCGGCACTCTCGATGCCGCTGAGCTCGATGCGGTGATCACCGCACTCACCACTCGCCCCAACACTCCGCCCACGGGTGAGCGTCCCGATCCGGTCACGATCATCACCACGCGTCTGCAGGGTCTGGTCGACAACGGAACCATCACGGTCGCTCAGCGTGACGCGGTGATCGCCACCTTGCAGGCCGCTCGTCCCGACAACGACGGTGATGGCCAACACGACGATCACGACGGCCCGCGTGGACCTCGCGCCGAGCAGCGAGCGGCCGCACTGGCGACCGCCGCGCAGGTGATCGGTGTGACCGCCGACGAATTGAAGACGGCGTTGCAGAACGGCGACTCGATCGCCGACGTGGCCACGGCGAATGGTGTCGATCCGCAGGACGTGATCGATGCGTTGGTGGCTCAGGCGACGAACGAGATCACCGAACGCATCACCGACATGGTGAACGGAGTCCGTCCGGCCGACGCGCCGGCCGACCCCGCCAACTGAATCCAGTCATCCACTCACACGGTTTCCGCCCGCGGACAGCAGCCGCCCCTTCGGGGGCGGCTGTTCCCGTCCCGGGGCCGGTCACACCCGTTTCCTAGGATGGGCTCTCCATGACGTCCGGCCCGCACGACCCATCTTTCCGGCCCGGACCGGTCGACCTGAGCGGTCTCAACCCGGCTCAGCGCGACGCCGCCGAACACGTCGACGGGCCACTTCTCGTGGTTGCCGGTGCCGGTTCGGGCAAGACACGCGTACTCACCCATCGCATCGCCCATCTGATCGGGGCGCACGGAGTGCACCCGTCCAACATCCTCGCCATCACCTTCACCAACAAGGCCGCTGGCGAGATGAAACACCGCATCGAAGCCCTGGTGGGTCCGGTGGCGCGCTCGATGTGGATCTCCACGTTCCACGCGGCCTGCGTGCGCATTCTTCGCGTGCACGCCGAACGGCTCGGTTATCCCAAGACGTTCAGCATCTACGACCAGACCGACGCTCAACGCCTCACCGGCTACGTGATCCGCGACCTCGGCTTCGACACCAAACGCTTCACACCGCGTGCGGTGCACGCCGTCATCTCCAATTGGAAGAACGAGTTGCTCGGTCCCGGGGCCGCTGCCGACCGCGCCGCCCACATCTTCGATCGCAAACATGCCGAGATCTACAAGGAATACCAGGCGCGCTTGGTGCGGGCCGGCGCGATGGACTTCGACGATCTGCTCGTCGAGACCGTTCGACTGTTGCGCAATCATCCCGACGTGTTGCGGGAGTACCAGCAGAAGTTCAAGTACATCCTCGTCGACGAGTACCAGGACACCAACATCGCCCAGAACGAGATCGTGCTCATGCTCGCCGCCACCCATCACAACGTGTGCGTGGTGGGCGACACCGACCAGTCGATCTACAAGTTCCGCGGTGCCGACTACCGCAACATCATGCAGTTCCAGGACGCGTTCGACGACGTGGCCGTGGTCGTGCTCGAGCAGAACTATCGCAGTACGCAGAACATCCTCGATGCCGCCAACGCCGTCATCTCGCAGAACCTCGGTCGTCGACCCAAGGAGCTCTGGACCGAGACCGGTGCCGGCGACAAGATCGTGCGATTCCATGCCGACGACGAGAGCGACGAAGCCAACTTCGTCGCGCGAACCCTCGAGAAGTTGCAGCGGAACGGTCGCACCTGGCGATCGATGGCCGTGTTCTACCGCACCAACCCGCAGAGCCGAGCCGTCGAAGAGGCGCTCATGCGCTATTCGATTCCGTACAAGGTGGTCGGCGGCACCCGCTTCTACGATCGCAAGGAAGTCAAGGACGCCGTTGCGTATCTACGGGCGGCCGTCAACCCGCTCGATGAAGTGAGCGTCAAGCGCGTGATCAACGTCCCCAAACGAGGAATCGGCGACACCAGCCTGGCGCGCATCGACGTGTTCGCTCGCGACAACTCGATGAGTTTCGTCGAGGCGCTGCGCCACTCCTCGGAAGCCGGTGTCACCGGGGCGGCGCGCAAGGGGATCGACTCGTTCCTCGCCGTGATCGACGAGTTCACCGGTCGACTCGACGACGGTCCGGGTGACGTGTTGCAGGCGATCCTCGATCGATCCGGTTATCTCCGTGAACTCGAGGAGGAACACTCGATCGAAGCCGACGGGCGGGTCGACAACCTGGCCGAGTTGGTGGGCTCGGCGCGTGAGTTCGCCCGCATCGACGAATTCCTCGAGCAGGTGTCGCTCGTCGCCGACACCGACGAGCTCTCCGACGACGATCGCGTGGTGCTCATGACCATGCATGCCGCCAAGGGGCTCGAATTCCCGGTGGTCTTCATCGTCGGCGTCGAGGAGGGGCTGTTCCCGCACATCCGCGCGCTGACCGACCCCGACGAACTCGAAGAGGAGCGGCGACTCGCCTACGTCGGGATCACCCGTGCGCAGGAGAAATTGTTCCTGTGTCATGCGTGGTCGCGTCAGCAGTTCGGCACGACGCAGTACAACCCGCCGTCGCGATTCCTCGACGAGATCCCCGAAGAACTCGTCGAGCACGAAGGAAACGTTGCCAGTCGCCGCACGTCGACCCGCGACGACTGGTCCTCGAGTCCGCGCCGTTCGGTGTCGTCGTTCGACATCGACGACGACGATCGGGCGGCGGCGCGTGAGAAGCGCGAACGAATCGTCGAACAGGCCATGGCGGCGGGTCGACCGGCCGAGCCGAGCAACAGTCACACCCTTGGGTTGAGGGTGGGTGACCGCGTGGAACATGGCTCATTCGGCGAAGGAATCATCATCGACATCTCGGGCTCGGGCGACAAGACCGAAGCGGTGATCAATTTCTCCGCCAAGGGCACCAAACATCTCCTCCTCGCCTGGGCCCCCCTCAAAAAACTCTGACCCCCCCGGCGTTCCACCCGGTGTTCTGGTGAGGATTTTTCACCTCATTGGTGAAGATCCCGCACCAGAAGTTCACTCGCAGAGGTGAACGTGGTGGGCGGTCGGTCATTCCTCGTGGATCGTGTTGGAGAGAACGGAAAATGCCAAAGCGGCGTGGGTTCGAACTGCGATCGGATCCTCGCCAGCCGCCATCTGGGTCAGCAACATCGTGAATTGCGCATCGACGTATCGGGCGGTGGCATCCAGTGAAGCGGGGAGCGAGATCTCCTCACGTCGAGTCGCGCGTTCGAGCCACGCCGCGTATACCGCCACGGTCTGATCCCGGAGCCTGTCGACGTGTTCACGCGTGATCGGACCCAATCGCCAACGGAGACTCCGCATTTTGACGGAGAGGCAACCGGCCGGGGTTTCCGGGGTTTCTTCACGCGTGACGAATTCGATCAGAGCATCCATTGTCTCTCGAAACGGACGGTCCTCGGCCAGGGTTGCCATCACGGCGCCGAGCACTGTCTCGCTGTAGCGCGTGAGAACCGCATCCATGAGTTGATCCTCGTTGCCGAACTCTCGATAGAGGCCGGGTTTTGAAACGCCGGCTCGTCGGCAGATTTCGTTCACGGAGACCGCGTCGAAGTCGTGTCGCCAGTAGCTGTCGATGGCCGTCTCGAGTGTGCGGGAGCGATCGAAGGTCTTCGGTCGTCCGCGAGGGCGTGTGGTGGGATCGTCGGCCATGACGGGGCCAGTCTGACAAGGTTTCGGACCAATCGGTACTCAAATTTGACAACCACGGGGCACGTGGTGAAAAATACCGATCGGTACGAAAAAGGTTCGTCCAGCCCCGTCTCGGGTAATCGGTCAGGAGAGCGTCTCATGTCCTTCAAAGTCCTCATCACAGGGTCTGCTGCCGGGTTCGGCCGGCTGATCGCCTCGAGACTTCTCGACGCCGGTCACACGGTCGTGGCCACCATGCGCGAGCCCGACACTCGCAATTCGGAGGCGGCGACGGCCTTGCGGGACGCAGGCGCGCGCATCGTGGAGCTCGACGTCACCGACGACCGGAGCGTCGACAGCGGGGTGGCCCGAGCGCTCGGCGAATTCGGCGGTCTCGACGTGGTGATCAACAATGCCGGTGTCGGATCGAACGGACTCTTGGAAACGTTCACCTCTGCCGATTGGCAGAAGAGTTTCGATGTCAACGTCTTCGGAGTTCATCGGGTGAACCGTGCAGTGCTGCCGACCATGCGAGCGCAGGGCTCGGGCTTGTTGGTGATGATCTCGAGCGTCGTCGGACGAATGGCCCTTCCCTTCTTCGGGCCGTACAACGCGGCGAAATTCGCCGTCGAAGGCCTTGCCGAGACCTATCGCAGTGAACTCTCCGTCCTCGGAATCGAAACCTGTGTCGTCGAACCAGGAGCCTTTCCCACCCACTTCATCGACGGACTGATGCAGTCGAGCGATCGGAGCCGAGACGCGGAATACGGCGACATGATCAACGCCCCACGAAACTTGGTGGCGAGCTTCGAGGATGTCATGGCATCGAACCCTGCCCAAGACCCCCGGTACGTCGCTGAAGCCATCGCCAACCTGCTCGACACACCGGTGGGTCGACGTCCATTTCGGACCGTTGTCGACAACCTGGGAATGGCCGACGCCGTCACACCATTCAACGAGAGTGCCGAGCAGATGACAGGAGCGATCTATGGTGCGTTCGGCATGAGCAACCTCCTCGAGATCAACTCGCAGTCGAAGTGAGTCGTCGGTGACCCGCCTTCTCAGTGGTCGAGTCGAGGTCAGTCGATCGAGGGGCACGACCTCGGTGAGGCGGCGAGCGGCATCAGTGGCGTCCGTTCTCGTGGCGGTGGTGATGGCGGGTTGTGGCGGCGAATCGGCAGAGGACGAGCCGACCACCGTTCCGGAGACGGTGACTTCCGTCGACATGACAGTGATCGACGAAGGCGATTCCGTCGAGACCTCCGACG
>Ga0129333_10007600_pt1 | contig 10224 bp, 14 predicted proteins | sample CPB6_08_DNA_FD_94474 | JGI IMG/M metagenome (GOLD analysis project Ga0129333, IMG submission 94474) | Freshwater to marine salinity gradient microbial communities from Chesapeake Bay, USA - CPBay_Sum_0.6_0.8_DNA | ecosystem: Environmental > Aquatic > Marine > Coastal | place: USA: Chesapeake...
AACAGACCTGTCAGCAGGTAACACGATGCTGTCGCTTTACACTGAAGGCACGCCGGTAAACGCCAATGCTACAGCGGCAACAACTCATCGCATTGCTATCCGCGTAAACGGCACCGTTTACTATCTTCTCGCCAATACGGCTGCATAAAGGAAAACACACATGACAAACACAATCGACTGGATTGTTGAGCAAATGGACTGCTATCCCCAGCATGAGGGCGAGCAGGACGTAGTGTTCACTGTGCATTGGCGCTGCAACGGCAGCGACGGGCAGTATAGCGGGACAGCTTACGGAACGCAGGCTATAGCAAATGATCCGCAGGCTCCATTCACGCCCTATTCCGATCTGACGCAGAGCCAAGTGATCGGCTGGGTGCAAAGCGCGATGGGCGCAAAGGGGGTCGCGGATACTGAAGCGGTTGTCGCGGCGCAGATCGAAACCCAGAAGAACCCGCCGGTTGTTTCCCCGCCGCTTCCTTGGTGAAGATATGACGCACGAAACGGCGAGATCATTAGCGGATGCAGGATATATCGGCGTGGCTGAGTATATTCGGTTGTGTGAGGAAAACGGTTGGGTGACCGTCAATGGAGGGGAAGGTGGAAAATAAAGAAGTCTCGATCACATTGCCTGTTCAGGCTTGGAATGTGGTGATGAATGCGTTGGGCCAGCGGCCTTATCTGGAAGTTGCGGAGTTGATCGCAAACATTAAAAAGCAGGCAGAAGATCAAATTTCTCAATTAAAACCCAATGATTTGGCGGGGCAACAAATTGTCGAATAATCAAATTGAGTTTGTTGGGGACCTCAGCGTCAAAGACGCTGAGGTTCTCTCTCTTTATGGTAAGAAAAGCACACACATCCTTGAGTTTGGGGTGGGCGGCAGCACTCAGATTTTTGCGCAATGTGAACCTGTAAAATTGGTGTGCGTTGAGACTGATCCTGACTGGGTTGCTAAAACCCAGTTAAACTTGAACCGAATTAGCCACGACAAATGGACTGCGCCGGAATTTGTGCCCTACGACTTGTTCAAACATGAAGGCGTGTATGACCTGATATTTGTTGACGGAACTCCAGAGAAACGTCTGGATTTTGCCATGCGAGCGTGGCCGATCCTCGACACCGGCGGAAAAATGGTCTTCCACGATACGCGGCGCTTTGAGTATTTTCGCGAAGCCGCGTGGGTTATCCAGTCATTCTTCAATGAGGTGTCTCACATTGACATCAACGTGGACGGCAGCAATCTAACGATTATTGAAAAGGGACCATTACTAACTTATGAGAATTGGAATTACACGGAAGGAAAGCCGCTGTGGGCCTATGGGGCCGAGCCTATGCCGGAGGGGGCGAAGCTATGGAAACTGGTTGACACGCATACAAAACGCGTGGCATCTTCGTAGCATGAATATTCAAGACATCTATAAACTGTTTTTGTATAACCCTGAAACCGGGCATCTTTTCTGGCGCGCGGCGGGTCGGGGCCGAGCAAAAACTAGGTCGGCAGGAACAAAATTAAGCACAGGATACATTGGCGTAGTTGTGGGGTCAAAACGGTATTTCGCGCATCGTTTGTGTTGGGTGCTGCATTATGGCAGGTGGCCTGTGGACCAAATAGATCACATAAACGGCGATAAAACTGATAACCGCATTAAAAATTTACGCGAAGCAACAAATGCGCAGAATGGGAAAAATTTGAAATTGTCCGCTAAGAACACCAGCGGTATTTGCGGGGTTAGCTTTGATCGTCAAACAGGTAAATGGCGTGCGACTATAAAAGTTGATGGTAAACAGCGGTGTCTTGGGCGGTGGGTAGTTTTTGATGACGCGGTCAATGCGCGCCGCGTTGCAGAAGAGACATGTTTTGGCGAATGGGGGAGAAAATCGCGATGAAAATAGCTATTTGCGCTATAGCAAAAAATGAGGCGCACTTTATCCCGCGGTTCTGCGAGGCGGCGAGGGAGGCTGATCTTATTCTCATTGCGGATACTGGCTCAGATGATGGTTTGCCAGATGTTGCTAAAGAGCATGGGGCGCAAGTTCACCACATCTGCATTACTCCTTGGCGCTTTGACCACGCTCGAAACGCTGCAATCGCGCTTCTGCCAAAAGATATAGATGTTGTTGTGAGCCTCGATATAGACGAGGTTCTTCAGCCCGGCTGGCGGGAAGAGATAGAGCGAGTATGGAAACTCGGTGAAACAACGCGTATGAGATACATGTTCGACTGGGGTGCGGGGATTGCGTTTAAATATGAGAAGATTTTTGCGCGGCACGGGTATTATTTTAAGCACCCCTGCCACGAATACCCAGTCCCTGATGGCCGGATCAAGGAGGTCTGGGCCGACACAGATATGCTGCTGGTGGTCCACAAGCCGGACCCGACAAAGAGCCGGGGGCAGTATCTCGATCTGCTGGAGCTGTCCGTCAAGGAAGACCCTGACTGCCCGCGAAACGCTTTCTATTACGCCCGTGAATTGAGTTTCCACCGCAAATGGAAAGAGGCGATTGACGCCTGCAATACCTACCTGAAATTGCCCCGCGCCAACTGGCCGAACGAACGATGCTACGCCTACAGGGTGATGGGCCGGTGCTATGCGGAGCTGGGCGACCAGTGGAACTCGGAGCGGTCTTTCCAAATGGCGGCCTACGAGGCTCCCAATACCCGCGAACCTTGGTGCGAACTGGCCCTGCTGATGTATCGCCAGCAGCGGTGGGAGGAATGTTTTGCGTCGGCAAAGCGGGCCTTGCGCATCACCAACCGGGAGATGGTTTACACGGTAGACCCGGAAGTCTGGGGTGCGCAGCCGCATGATCTTGTCAGCATTTCGGCGTGGCACCTTGGGCTAAAGGATGTTGCTATTCAACAGGCTAAAATTGCTGTAGAATTAGCCCCCAATGACCTGCGCCTTCGTGCCAATCTCGACTTTATGCTGAAAGAAAAAAGCGATGGGATACTCGCAGATACCTAATCTTCCAGCGGCCATTTCTTTAAATGGAACCGAAGAGCTTGAAATTGTTCAAGCCGGCGTATCTGTGCGAACGAATACCCAAGCCGTTGGAAATATTGCCTCCAACTGGGCAGCAAAAGGTGCAAATTCCGACATTACAAGTATGTCGGGAATAACAGGAAATATTTCCTCTCCCGACTCTATTCGTTTTGATACAACGGCAGGCATTACGCCTGTTGAGGGGCAGGTTGCTTGGGATGCCGTAGACGACACGCTTTTTGTTGGAATGAACGCTGGCGGCGTAACCCAGAAAGTTGGATTTCAGACGTTTTACCGCGTGAAAGCCTCTGGGGCTATTACAAAGGGACAAGTTGTAATGGCCGTGGGGGCCGTTGGAAATTCTGGCGTTATTCAAGCGGCCAGAGCTACCGGACTCGGTGTCAACGATGGCCAATACATTATGGGCATTGCCTCTCAGTCCATGTCAAATAACGCTTTTGGATATATTACGGCATTCGGCCTTGTTGAAGGCATTCAGACCAACGGCGCAAATTACGGAGAGACATGGTCTGACGGCACTATACTTTGGTATGATCCAACAGTAGTTGGTGGCCTGACCGACACTGTTCCGGCGGCTCCAAATCCAAAGGTTTTGATGGGTATTGTCATCAATGCAAACCCGTCAAACGGGTCTATATTTGTCCGCGTTACGGCCGGGTCTGTCCTTGGCGGAACTGACGGAAATGTCGATCTTGCTACTCCCGTAGACGGCGAAGTCATAACCTACAATTCTGCTACGCAAGTTTGGACTGACTCTGGCGTGCGCATGTTTTCGGGCACGGGATCGCCGGAGGGTGTTGTAACAGCGCCTGTGGGGGCGCTTTACACAAGGACCGATGGCGGAGCGGGCAGCACTCTCTATGTAAAAGAAAGTGGCGCGGGGAACACAGGATGGGCAGCCAAGTAACGGGGCTAGAAATGGAATTGCAAACAATCATAAACGGTCTTTTGTCTGTTGTTCTTGCCGGCATAGGTTGGGCGGCCAGAGAACTTTGGGGCGCGGTCAAAAACCTTCGCGAAGATTTACAAAAAATAGAAGTCGCGTTGCCGACAAATTATGTTCGAAAAGATGAGTTTGCAGACGGCATTAAAGAAATCAAGGGCATGCTTGAAAAGATATTTGATAGGCTTGATCACAAGGCAGATAAATAATGGCCGATGACAAAGTCGCCATTTGGAACCAAACGCCAAAGCTGGGGCGCGCTCCAGCAAATGGCGAACTGTTGATTGGCGACGGGAACGGGTTTGAATTGGTAGACATTGGTATATCAAACAACGCGGGAACAATAGAATTTGACAAACCAATATCCGTTGACGGCCTTGTAGAAAGCACATTAAACGGATTTAAATTTCCTGACGGGACAACTCAAACGACTGCCGCTACAAATTATAGTTCTACTCAGACCGATTTTATTTCTGGGCTCTTGCCCGCGGTAACCAATACGGACTATCGGCTTGTTATCAATTTACCGTATGGGCTTACTATAACAAAAACTACGACAATCTGCACAAGTGGAACGGCTACAGCGACTTTTAAAATAAATTCTACGGCATTGGGTGGGACGGCAAATAGCGTATCAACATCTGAACAGGCACAGACTCATTCGTCTTCTAACGCCGCTTCGGCGGGAGACGATCTTGTCATGACAATCTCAAGCAATTCGTCATGTCTTAATTTATCTTTTACGATTGAGTTTACAAGGACGCTTTCTTAATGCCGCGCTTTTTGTTTATCGGCGGCAAAAACCCCGGCTCGCAAACATATACAAGCGGATCGGGCACATTTTCTGTTCCCTATTATGCAGAAAATTTGCGTGTCCGGATTTGGGGCGCAGGGGGCGGAGGCGCGGGGATGAACAACACAGCCGGTGTTGCTGGCTCTGCTGGAGGCACAACAACTTTTGACGTTATGACAACAACAGGCGGCGGAGGCTCGGGATCGCCTTCCGGCGGGGCCGCCTCTGGCGGAGACATAAATATCAACGGGAACGCATCGTCCCTGTTTGGCGGCGAGGGCGCTGCCGCTCCGGAGACATCTCTAGGCGGCGGGGCGCAGCAGCCACTTCCGCCCGGAAATTCTACGCAAAATGGTGTTGCGGGCAATCCTTACGGGGGCGGCGGCACTAGCGCCAAATATTGGGACGGATCAAACATATGGGCTGTTCGGGGTGGTGGCTCTGGAGCGTTTTCTGAAAAAATATACACCTCGTCCACGCTTTCGCCCGGCGCGTCTGTATCATATGCGGTTGGGACTGGCGGCGCTGGAGGAGACGGCAGTTCTTCAGACGGGGGCAGTGGAGCGAACGGCGCGGTTGTGATAGAATGGGATTATTGATCTTTTTTAAAGAAAGGTCCCCGGCGTGCAAACTTCTCAAAAAGGTCTGGATCTCATAAAACAATTTGAGGGCTTGCGCCTTCGCGCCTACAAATGCCCGGCGGGCGTTTGGACCATCGGCTATGGTCATACGTCAATGGCGGGGCCGCCAAAGGTGTATGAAAACATGCGCGTGACCGAAGTCGAGGCAGAATATATTCTCAAAAAAGATTTGTTAAAATTTGAAGTTGGGGTGATTGATGCGGTCAAGGTTGACCTGACGCAGCATCAATTTGACGCTTTGGTCTCTTTTGCGTTCAACTGTGGCGTGGGTGCGCTTCAAAAGTCGGGGCTCCTGCGGCGCGTAAACGCGCGGGAATTTGATAAAGTCCCCGCAGAGTTTATGAAATGGACCAAGGCTGGCGGCAGGGAGCTGCCGGGCCTTGTGCGTCGGCGTCGGGCAGAGGCCGCCTTGTGGCGCTCGGTCGATGAACAGGCCCCCGTCGAGGAAGACGCTCGCACAACGCCTGAAGCGCCTCAACCGTCAAAGACAATAACGCAATCTACTGAGGCCAATGCTGCCACCGTCGCCGGTCTGGGCGGCGCGGCCGCGGCGGTTAGCGAATTAAAGCCGATTGTGAGTGACGCCTCTGACGCCTACACCGCTGTCTCGGCTGCAATTGGAACTCCGGCCGTTTTGATAGGTATCGGAATCGCTCTTTTGGCGGCCTATATCTGGTGGAGACGCAAAAAACGCCTTGAGGAGACCGGAGAATGAGCTTTATTTCGTGGCTCATAAGCCCTTTCGGGCGAATTTTTGGAGCAATAGGCGCTCTTTCAATTGCCGTCCTGACCATTTATGGAAAGGGACGGCGAGACGCACGCCAAAAAATCGAAGGAGAGGCCAATGCAGACGCCTTCAAACGCACGCAGGATGCCATTAGGGCTGGCGATGCTGTCAATGTTTCTCCTGACAGGGTGCGGGATCGCGACAAGCACCAGCGCGACTAATGTTTCGGTCTGTTCAGTCTGGAAACCCATAACGTGGTCGTCCAAAGACACAAATCAGACTATTGTCGAGATCAAGGTAAATAATGCGCGCCGTGAGGGATGGTGCAAAGACGGAAAATAATGCTAAAATAGCGCGGTTTTTCGAGGCTCCAAATGACCACTGGCCTGACATACACCACCTACAAGACGCAAATCGCGACGATGGCCGTTGTCGAAGAGACGGATCCCGCGTTTGTAATAATCTTGCCGCAAATGATAACATATGCGGAAAACAGAATATATCGAGACCTTGATTTTCTTTCGACGACAACGGCGATTACCGGATACGCTTTGTCGGCCGGTCTGAGAAGTCTGACTATTCCGGAAGGCACTATTGTTGTCAGTGAGCAAATCAACATTATCACGCCCGTAGGGACGTCAAACCCCGACGCTTCAAACGCTGTAAGAAATTCTTGTCTGCCTACGACAAAAGAATTTTTGGACATAGTTTATGGGTCTTCGGCTACTGCAAATCGGGCGATGCCAAAGTATTTTGCGCCGTTCGACGATAATGTTTTTATTTTTGGACCGGTCCCTGACCAAAACTACAATGTCGAAATAGTTGGAACGGTTCGCCCGGCGAGCCTTTCATCTGGCAATCCGACGACTTTTATCAGTAACTATCTGCCCGACCTGTTTATCATGGCCAGCATGATTTATGTTTCGGCCTATCAACGGAATTTTGGCCGTCAGAGCGATGATCCGCAAATGGCACAAAGTTACGAGGCCCAATACAAGGCACTGCTCCAAGGGGCCATGGTCGAAGAGGCGCGCAAGAAATTCTCGTCTTCTGGATGGACTTCGGAATCCCCGACGCCTCTGGCGACACCGTCGAGGTAAGATATGCCCCATTCCACCCTCAAACTTATTCCGGGCGTGGATCAAAACCGCACTCTTGCGCTCAATGAGGCTGCAATTTCGACGACAAATCTCGTTCGATTTGTTCCCGATCGTCAGGGTCTCGGGCTTGTGCAGAAACTCGGCGGTTGGACACGTTTCTTCAATAGCACAATTGGTTCCCCCGTCAGAGCTTTGTGGGCGTGGCAAGACACGAACGCGTTTACGCATCTGGCTGTTGGATGCCAATGCGGCACCGGAAATGGACTGTCTGTCATTACAAATGGCAGCCGAGAAGTCATAACGCCTCAAAAAGACACGGTCAGTATTGATATATCTGTCGATACAATTGACACGACCGCCGGATCTTCGACCGTATTGATTAATGCGACGGGTTCGAATCTTGAAAGTTTCGACTCTGTTTATATAAAAACGCAAATAAGCGTGGGCGGTCTTGTCTTATTTGGTCTCTACAATGTCTCTTTCGTAGATGCCAATTCTTTTAATATCACCGCGCGCGATGCGCTTGGAAATCCGGTTGCGGCAACGGCAACCGTTTCCGGCGGCGCTGTTCCCGAATTTTCTTTTACAGCGTCCAGCGCCTTTATCAGCGTGAAACTTGACGACCATGGGTATGTTGCGGGCGACACTTTTCCAATTTTGGTTCCTTTGAGCGCGGGCAATGTCACGCTGTCGGGAAATTATATTGTCTCGTCTGTTACCGATGCAGACAATTTCGTTATTGTTTCAAACAATGCTCCAACCACAATTCCAGCGCTTACAGCTTCAGGAAACGGGACAACCGCGACCGTGACCTTTTCAGGCGATCTCGGTTTTGTTGTTCCCGTAGGTAGCGAGATTACTGTTGCCGGCGTAAGCGTGGCTGGATACAACGGCACATTCACTGTCACGGCGTCGTCTTCAACCAGTGTGTCTTATTTGAACGCCACTGTCGCGGCGGGAACCGGCGGGACAGTATTTGTTGCGTCCGCTTTTCTCAACGGCGGGGAAGCCGAATATACTTATTATAACTCTGTTGGTCCGGTGCCTACCAGCACGGGATACGGCGTAGGTGGCTATGGCGCGGGCGGTTTTGGGACTGGTGTCGCTTCTACACCCGGAGCGGGAACGCCCATTACGGCCATAGATTGGACGCTTGATAATTGGGGCGAAATACTTATCGCGTGCCCGATTGGCGAAGAAATATATTCTTGGTCCCCGACCGAAGGCGCTCCCACGGCGTCAATTATCACAAACGCGCCCCCTGTAAATGATGGTGTTTTTGTCGCGATGCCCCAGAGGCAGATTATCGCGTGGGGTTCGACACAGAACGGCATTCAAGATCCTCTCTTAATTCGCTGGTGCGACGTCAATAACTATAATCAATGGATCCCCCTCCTGACCAATCAGGCAGGCTCTTTCCGTATTCCAAAAGGCTCGAAGGTTGTTTCCTGTATTCAAGGCCCGCAGCAGGGGCTTATCTGGACTGACCTTGGCGTTTGGGCGATGCAGTATGTTGGGCCGCCCTACATTTATCAGTTCAACGAAATTGGAACAGGGTGCGGCTTGATTGGCCGCAAGGCCGCAACATCCATGAACGGCGTTGTTTATTGGATGGGGCAGAGCCAGTTCTTTAAACTGTCTCAGGGCGGCGTCGAGATTATACCTTGCCCGATATGGGATGTTATTTTCCAAGACATCGATATGAGCGATGCAGGAAAAAGAAAAATTCGTATTGCTGCCAATTCCCGTTTTGGCGAAGTTTCGTGGTTTTATGCCACTGAATCGAACGGCGGAGAGATCAACAAATATGTGAAATATAATGTTGTTTTGAATCAGTGGGACTATGGAACCCTTTCTCGCACGGCTTGGATCAATGAAAGCGTTCTGGGGCCGCCGATCGGCGCTGCCGGATCGACTTATATTTATCAGCATGAGACATCGCCTGACGCTGACGGCCAGCCCATGGCGTCCAGCTTTCAGACCGGTTACTTTGTCATGACGGACGCAGACATAAAAATGTTTGTGGATCAGGTGTGGCCGGACATGAAGTGGGGCTATTTTGGCGGCACGCAGAGCGCGAACGTGAAACTGACATTCTTTGTCACAGACTATCCGGGCGACACGCCTATTCAATACGGCCCCTTCACGATGACGCAGAGTGTCGAGTTTCTGACCCCGCGGTTTAGGGGCCGTCTTGTGTCAATAAAAATGGAAAGTGACGACATTGGATCATTTTGGCGTGTTGGCGCTATGCGTTACCGCCTACAACCTGACGGGAAGTTCTAGTGGCCTCTCTTGATGACGTCGTAACAGTCCAAAAAAATGGCGTGGTCGCCATCAATAACCTTTCTCAGGCAACGCTGCGAGAGCAGGGGACGCTGACGTCTGCCACAGTGACTGCCGCAACACTTATTTTTCAAGGCAAAGGCCGCTTGGTTAACTTTTCTGTAGTCGTGGCGGGCTCGGCTTCGGGGGGCGTGTATAATTCAACGAGCACGTCACCTACGTCTGCGCAACAACTTTGCGCTGTCCCGACAACAATCGGTATATATCCGGTGGGGCAAATCTTTACATCCGGCCTTGTGGTTGTCCCCGGCACCGGCCAATCCATCAACGTCACTTATTCAACTGAGGTTTGATCATGCCGCTTTCAAAAGGAAAAAGCCAAAAGACAATCTCAAAAAACATCAGTGAAATGATGCACGCTGGCCATCCTCAGGATCAGGCCATAGCTGCCGCGCTCAAGACTGCCCGAGAGACGCGCGCGGCGGGGGGCCTTGGACCATCAAAGCCTTCAACGCCCAAAATGTCAGCGCCTTCCAAGCCGGCCGTCAGCAAATTCCATGTGGGGCCAATTCACTCGCCAGTGGCTGGGCGGACAGATCATTTGCCAATGCACGTTCCATCGGGTTCCTATGTAATTCCGGCAGACATCGTTTCTTCGCTTGGCGAGGGAAACACCATGGCCGGGTTCAGGGCCGTGAAAACCATGTTCAGCAAAGCCCCGGCCGGTGCA